>Ga0307374_10005431_pt1 | contig 20602 bp, 17 predicted proteins | sample OX3MG_FD_202532 | JGI IMG/M metagenome (GOLD analysis project Ga0307374, IMG submission 202532) | Soil microbial communities from Risofladan, Vaasa, Finland - OX-3 | ecosystem: Environmental > Terrestrial > Soil > Coastal area > Acid sulfate soil | place: Finland: Risofladan, Vaasa | collected...
AAAACGGCTTTCAGGCACAAAACGAAAACAGGAATTCGCGGCCCAACAGGCCGAAAAGGCAAAAAATCCGCTCGGAAGCGAAAAGCGAGTCAGGAATCCAGGGTTTTTCCGCAGCCTGTTTAGCCCGGTGATCAGAGCAGACAAAGAGCGAGGGGCTTTAGCCCCGGCAACGGAAGCCCGCCTCGCCCCAGTCCCCTTGTCAAGAGCAAAATCTCATAACAAACCTGTTTGCAACAACTTAGAAATGCATCTGAATTATCTCAACCTGATATACTAGATGGAGAGAGCAAAAGAGGCGCAGCCACCCGCTGCGCCTCTTCCTATTTGGAGCCAAACATGAATTCAATTTTGAACCCGCGACCAGCGGGAGCGGCCACACAGGCCTGCGTCCGTGGGGTAGAAAGCCGCGTGTGCCCGGATGGCCGGTCCATAACCCCTTTATTTAGAGGATAGTACAAGTAACAAGAATGGAATGAGAGAGTTACAGCGAAAACACCAATAAACAGAATAGAATCAAGAACTTGATTTTTCAGAGTTGAGCCGGGTGCCCCACCCTTAACCAGCCACCGATGAGGGTGCCCCATCCTTTCGCGTTCTCTGCGAAAGGGTGGGAGAGATCGAATCCAAACCTGCGAAGTGTCCAGTGGTGGATGGCCCAGATCTGAATGATAAGGCAATCTGAGGGCGCCCCACATCTCGGAGAGATGCAGAAAGAGCCGCCTTCAACCGCATCGGTCCCGCAGAGACCCTCCCGCCCAGCTTGAGCGAGGCCAGGTGAAAGCCCAGCCAATCTAGCGTCCTCTTGGGAGAGCCTTATTCCGGCATTCTGTCATTTTCACCCGAAGGGCCACGTCAAGTATCAGGGCACGGCTTCAGCCGTGCCGTACAGACCGGCTCGAAGAGCAGCAGCCTCCCCCGCCATATGACACGCCCCGCGCTCCGGCTCCAATCTGGGTAGGCCTGTAAACGTTTTTCTCAACAAGATGCCCTCACCATGCGAACCCTCCCGGCCAACTGCCGCCGTCCAGCAATAAATCCGGCTACGGCATATTCCGGCACGCGCCTTGCGCGTCGTTCACTCGCCGTGGCGGATGCACCTTCATGAACGCCACCGCCTCTGCCACGCTGTCCGTCAGCTTCAGGTCATCGCGATAGCTGCCCACCGTCGGATACGCCGGCTTGGCATACCGGTACACCAGCGCATACAGCCCATCCGCTCCGCCAAACTCCTTCGTTCCAATGAACACCATCGGGCTCACGGAGCAGAAGCTCGCAAAATTTACCTGCTCCGCCCGCTGGAAAATCTCCTGCCGCATGCCCGCCGCGCCTTCTACAAACACCGTCCCGCCCGTGTCGATCGCCAGCAGCTCATCTTCGCGAATCGCGTTCGAGAAGTACTTCGCCACACGCGTCGCAAACACATTCGGCGGCTCATGCCCGTAGAACCACGTCGGCACGCTCAAATTCTCCGCGCCCCTCGGAAACCGCTTCAGCACATCGAACGCCGCCTCCGTGTACGCAATGTGGTTTGCATAATGGCAACGTGCCGGGTCTGCGCTCTTCACCGCGCGCGCCCGCATAATCCGTATCGCTTCATCGATCGCCGACTCTTTCTGGTCCGCCAGATACGCGCCCAGATTCGCCGCTTCCATCTCGCCCGGTCCGCCGCCAGTTACCACCAGATACCCGGCCTTGGCCAGCTCATATCCCAGCCGCGCCGTCCGTCGGTAGCTTGCTGAGCAGCGCAGGTCCTCGCTCGCGTTCCCCGTCACGCCAACCGGATCGTGCCCCTCCGCCATCGCTTCGCGCACATATGCGCCCAGCGCCGTCGTTATCCCACTGTCGTGCAAACTGCGTGCCCGCGCCATCGCCGCCGCAGGATAGAACTTTCCCGCGCGAACATACTGCGCATACACCTCGGCGTCCCAGCCCGGCTTGCTGGTCGCGGCATCAAACCCGCGCCACAGCTCCGCCTGCGTGTACAGCGTCTTCCTGTTCGAATCGAACAGCGGCTTGTCCGTCTTTGCCTTCGCAAAAGCCGCTTGAGAATAAACCAGCGAAGGCCCTGTAAGCACCATCAGCAGCAGCGCAATCTTCTTCATGCAGCGAGACTATCATCCGTTCGTGCCGGCTCCGTCCGCACGTCACCGTGCCCGTCAATCCGCCTTGCCGCTCTTGTCCCGCGGCAGATCCAGATACACCAGCCCGAACCGCGTCTCGCCCGAATGTGACGAATCAAGCCCCACCAGCCGGAACCGGTGCGGCCATCCCGCCCGCAGCTCAAGGTCACCGCCCGAGTTAGGACTCCCGTTCACCTGCACATGCCTGCCGTGGTTGTCCGAGCAGGTCAGTCCCGTGTTCGTCACCGTCAGCTTGCCCACCGGCTTGCCGTGATCACACTCCAGCACCTGCCCATACCGCGAAAGCGGCCTGCGATAAAACTCCAATACCTTCGCCGCTGCAGCATGCGTCACATAGCTCACCGCAATCACGCGCAGGTGGAAGTCACCAAGCGTAAACCCAAGGTCCGCCTGAGAATCGTTGCCTTTGCTCTTCGTGTCCTTATATAGGGTCGCCCCGGGATACACCGGCAGCCCAATCTCTGCCGCCGTCGCATGCCCTGTGGCATGCAGCTCCAGATTCAGCCCTTCATCCTTCCCGCTCGACCCCTGCCCCGCCGCCACCGCGCAGCACAGCGCCATTCCCGCCAGCAACCCCGTCACAACCCGCCACCCACGCACACGCATTGCTCCGCCTCCATCCCCTTCTAGGAACCTCTACGCCGCCCCACTCCCAAAAGTTCCATCCCGCTCTCTACCAACAGGGAGCGGTGACCCGGTACGGCGCAAAGATGCCACCCGTTATCCGGAAAATGCCCCGCCCGCCCTCTGAAGTCTCTCCGTCCCTCCCGTAGCAGAGGAACAACCTCTTGACCTTCTACGGGCCGCCGCACGCAAGCCTCCTTCGGCTTAAGCGCGCAGGCTTCAATCACCTCGCAGCGGATTCCACTAGAAGTGGAGCAGGTAGGAGACTTTGACGTAGAGGTTTTTGCCGTCGTTCGTCAGCGTGGATGGGGTGGGGCCGAGGATGGGGTCGCTGGGATTGCAGGCGCCAGTGGAGGTCCGGGTGCAAAGCGACGGGTCGATATTGGCGAAGTTGCCAATGTAGCCCAGATAGAGGGCCGTGCCGGGGTGAGGCATATACGTAAAGAGCGCGTCCGCGAATATGGTCTTCGAATTGGTGAGGCTCGTGTACTGTGTCTTCGGCAGAGTGGCAATGTACTGGCCGATAAGGTTAATGGACACGGCTTTCGTGAACTGGTAGTTCCAGCGCGAGACGATCTGGTGGTTGTCGTAGACAAGCGAGCCGTTGTCGAGGTTGGCGAAATGCGTGAAGGTGTAGCTGTTCTGCATGTCGGCGCCATTGAAGAGCTTGAATTCAGCACGGAAATTGGGCGAGAGATAGCTGACCGGGCCCGGCCCCTGGCCGCTCGGGGGGCTGAAATTGACGGTTGTGCCCTGGGAATAGCTTCCGTGCAGCGTGAGCCAGGAGACGGGAGCCGTGTAGACGCTGATGTTGGTGGAATGATCTTTATACTCCACGTCGGCAGGCAGGGCGGAGTAGTCGATTGGCCGAAGCCGGCTCTGCCCCACGGAGAAGCTGGCGTAAAGTGAGGTGCTGCTCGAGAAGTTGATGCTCCAGGCGGGGCTGACGTAGACGCCGAGGGGTACGCCGTTATGGTCCCAGGAGCGCGCGGCAAAGATGTGGGGGCCGTCGGAGAGGACGGGGCCGCCATTGGGGCGGAAGGTGTACCCGAAATGGGCGCTGGACTGGCGGACATCAGGACGCCGGAAGAAGCCGGTATCGGTGACGAAGCCAGCGGCCGTGTCGTCGTAGCTGGTCCAGAAATTGCGATGGGGGTCGGAATAGCTGACGCTCTGCGCCCAGGCCTGGCCACTGCAGTAAAGCGCGTAGGTTTCGCATGTCTGCTCGCCATCGGTTCCGTTGCTGATATTTTTCGTTTCGGAGGTGAGCCCCTGGCCGGTCAGGGTCCAGGCTTTGCCTATGCGGGCGCGGTAGTCAACGCCCCCGGCGCGGTTGTATGAGCCTAGATATTCGCGGTCGGCGTAGATGATGCCTACGTTGGAGAGGGAGCCGACATCGCGGTTGATGCGGCCGATGTAGTCGTGGGCGCGGGTGCCGTATTCCGGGTTGCCGGCGGCAACCGCCTGGCCGGGACTCCGGTCGTCAACACCCAGTATGCCCATGGCCCAGCCTCCAAGCTTGCCGGTTAGGCGCGCGCCGTACTGCGGGGTAACGATGTTGTTGGTGTAGTAGAGGCTGATCGGCGTATCGAAGTAGCTGCTGTTCTCGATGAAGAAGGGGCGCACCTCAGGAAAGAAGGGAGGGAAGCGCTGGTTCGGGGTGGCGGGATCGTTAACCCCCACCTGGCTGAAGTCGGGGTTCACCGTGGCGTCCAGCACCAGGCTGTTGTGCAGGATCAGCTTGGCGTCGAGGCCGGTGAAGTTCTGGATCGGCTTGCTCTGGAAATAGGGGTTGTCGGGATTTACAACGTTCAGCTGGCGGAGATTTCGCGCGAGCGTATACGGCTCAAGCTGGAGATTGTGGCCATGCGCAATGTTGGCGAAGCCTTCGACGGCTGCGTCCTGAGAGAGGAAGCCGGCGATGCTGAGGTGGATGGCGGGCCAGAAGTCGGACTCGTTGAGGTGGGAGATGCCGCGACCGAGAATGATGCCCCAGGTGCGCATCTCGCCCGGTGTCGATTTGGAGAAGTAGAGGCTGCTGAAGGGGATGCGGAACAGGACGACGTACCCGGTGGGGGTGCGGTGGGCCCAGGTGTCCCAAACCGTGTCAAAGGAATGGTCGTACCCGCTCTGCTCGGTGTAGAGGGCGTCGGACTGGATGCCGAGGGCATTGCTGCTGAAGGAGAAGGCGTGCCGCTGGTCATGGAAGGTATCGAGGATAACCTGGACGCCGTCGTCATTCCCGAAATCGTCGCGCGGCATCATGTGAGCGCGGATCAGCTTTGGGTCGTGGTCGGTGCACACGAAGGCAACGAACAAGTACCGGTGCGTGTACCCCAGGTAGGCAGCGGTGGGATCGGATGGGCGGTGGCCGTCGATCGGGTAGTGCTCGACAAAGTGGGTAATGCGAAGCATTTCCGAGGCAGCATGCGCGCGAACGGGTGAGGCAAGGAAATCGCTGAGTTTGGGCGCCGCGTCCAGGTGTGGAATGACGATAGACGGCTGGGGGGCGCTGAGGATCACGCTCTCGCTGTGGGCGCTGGCGGAGACCGGGTGGGCCGAGCCGAAGTCGGGAGTGTCGTTTTCCCCTCTGGCTCGGGCAAAAAGGCGCCCCGGCAGGAGCGCAACCATGCAAAGGAGCAGGAATGCCGAAATACGGGGGGAGCTGGACAACATAATCAAAACAAATAGACCTTCTGTAGGACGCTTGGCTGGGTGAATCGTTGCAGGGAAACGCGAGTGTCTCTACCGTCAGTGCCCTACTTCCTTTATACCGCACGAAGAGATGGTGGAACGGCCGGGCGCCCCATTCAAGCCCGCCTTTGGCTTGAGGGGGAAAGATCGACGCTCCCCCAACCACCAATGTCATTCTGAGCGAACCCTGAGAGCAGCAAAGCGAGTCGAAGAACCTGCGGTTTCTCAACCCCCCACAACCGGGGGTGCCCCGTCCAAGCTCGGCTTGGGCGGGAAGCAAGAGACTGTTCGAGCCAGCGACCACGGATCCCGCAGTTACCTACGACGGCGAGGACGGGCTGGACTACTTCGGAGCGAGGTATTATTCGAGCAGCATGGGCAGGTTCATGTCACCAGACTGGAGTTCGCGCCCCGAGGGAGTACCCTACGCGCAGCTCGACAACCCGCAGAGCCTGAACCTCTACGGCTACGTGAGCAACGATCCCGTAGACAGAGTCGATCCCGACGGGCATTTAATGACCCTCGCCCAGGAACAAGCGTCGTGGGGCGACCTGGGTGACGACAGCGCGGTCATGTCACTCCTGCAGAGCCAATCAGATGCCGATCTGGCTGCGATCCAAGCCGCAGTTCAACAACAGCAGAAGAAAGAGGCAAAACCGGCCCAACAGACGACTACATCAGACAAAATAGAAGGAGCGGTTGTATATAACGAGAAGCCACTGCTACACCCACGGAAGCGAAAGCGATAGTTTCTGTGGTAGAGAACCGGTCCTCAAGCGGTGATAAGCAGTACGTTGACAAAGGCAAAACTGTAAACGTAGAAAACGCGATTAATCATACAGACGCCTTTCAGGGAGTCGGTGGAAAGAATTATCAGGCATTCATGAACGGAAAGGCTACTGGCGACGGTGCTACAAATGCAACGAATGCCGTAACAGACGTCCACAAAAACGGAACCACAACCGATGCCGGGTGCCCCGTCCAAGCTCCGCTTGGGCGGGAGGCAAGTCACAGTTCCAGCCCCAAAAACCTGTCAACCCCCTCCACCCCAAAACTCCCCGCAACCCATTCATTTCAAACACAAAAAATCTTCGCGCCCGATGTATTTGAATTATTCCAATTAGTTATAATAGAAACAGTAGAGAATTTCGAAGGGCCGTCCTGCAACACTCAGGCGCGGCCCTTTTCCATTGCATTTTTTCTTACGGAAGCCGCAAAATGCACGCATCCATCCCCCAACCCGCGCCCAGCCACCCCGCAGGACGGTACCCGCAACTTCTTTCAAGCAAAGAACTTACGAGATCATTCAACAGAATAAAAAACTTACCGCCATTCACAGCCGACTTCGTTCAGAATCAATATCATCCGGACTCAACCTGTCGAATCAATAACTTAATCACAAACCACAAAACCTCAATCCAAATAGAATCAATACTTTACACATATCTACCGGATCGGGTGGGTGTCTAACCCTGAACCTGACCGCCGGCCGAGGCAGCTATCCTTTACGCAGCCTGCCGCGTGAAGTGCGGAAAGCGAATGCCGTACGGTCGAGAACACCTACCTCAGCATCACCGCCATGGCGAGCCAGCCTTTGGGAATCCTTTTAGAATCAATTAGATAGCAAGTAAAAAAGCAGAACTGGCAGCCTCGCGAAAACGAATAAGCCATACCAAATCAATGACTTAGAATAATTTTGAGCGTGCTTGGGTCGCACCAGGAAGAAGCCCGAATCAAATCAATGACCACGGCCAGGTCAGGTGGAACCCACTGCCGAACCCGGCCTCGCATCGCCCACCCCCGGCCTGGCCGGCAAGCCGCCATACCCCGCTCGGGCCAACAGCGCAGATGCAAAGGGGTAACACCTTGAAACGAAGAGGTAATACAAAAAGGTAATACCATGGGCCGCCTCGCAGCCTCGCAGCGGGAACAGCCCGCCCTCAACCAGGCGGTTTGGATGTGCTGTGGAAATCTCACAATCGAACGATGCGCCACTTTCTTACTTTTGTAAGCTCCATCACGACAAAAAAAAGATGGCAGGCACTCGCGGAAACGTAAAATAAAGACGAAGAGAGGGTTAAGAGGATATGGAAAGAAAAACCATTGCAGTGGTACGGGGGAGTGATTGCGTCTGATGTATTACCTGAGTAATTAAACTATTGAATAGTTTATATATAAATAAACATAAAAACAAAAATCCCAATTTACGATTATACTCCTTCTTGTCGGGAACATCCAGACTAAATTTTAGTAATTAGAAAAGGTTACTGACATGAAACTCATTGTTCGTGCTTCTATTCTTTCTCTCGCCGTGGCTGGTCTCGTTGCTGGTTTCGCTCCCAACCACTCAGCTAAAGCACAAGCCACAGCTTTGAGCCATCAGATCATCAATGCCGGCATGCCGAACCCGGTTTGTGGCCCGAGCACTTGCCAGATCGGCCTGTAGTACTGTCCGGGCAAATGGCTGAATTTCATACAGAAGACTGATTTTTCCTGTTGCTGGGTACGCCAACCGGGGCTATGATATTAGCCTGTACCAGAAGGTGTGCCCATGAACTGGATATCAACCACTGTTCACGCCATGGTTTACTTAGAGCCGTGGCTTGACGTTCTTGCTTTGATGGCTTTGCTTAAGGCAGGGTTGTCTCGCCGTTTCCCGGCGATGACCACTTATCTTGCTCTGCGAACATTCACCGAAGGGTTCCTTTACTTCATCCTTGAGGAACGCCATTTCCTGCCCGTTAGTGTGCGCACGCAGACGCTTACCTACATCTATAGTTACTGGATTCTGTATGCGCTCGGTGCGGTGGCAATTTTCTTTGTCCTGCAGGAGATCTTCAAGGCAGTCATGGAACCGGTACCCGGGCTTCAGCGCCTTGGCCTTATCGCTTTTCGGTGGGTCAGCGTTGTATCAGTTGTGCTGGTTGTAGCCATGAACACTCTTCCACTTGAACAATCCCAGCGAGGGGATGTTTATTTGGCAGCCATAAGTTCGCAGCTCATGCGTTGCGTGGCCACGATGGAAATCTGCCTGCTTGCGTTCCTGGCGCTTTCGGTACACAGTCTCGGTCGCTCGTTCCGCGGCCGGGTATTCGGCATTGGATTGGGATTTGGCCTCGAGGCGGCAGGCGACCTGATTATGAGCCTCATGTCGACCAAGCCCGGACCCATATGGTCTTTGGCCAATCTTTTTCTCATGTCAGCTTCCGTCATTACCCTCGTTGCCTGGACGGTTTACTTCGTGCTGCCGGAGCCGGCTGAAGAGCGCGGTCCGATTACTTTACCTGTGACCTCGCCCCTGCTTCGCTGGAACGATATCGCCAGCGCCTTGGGACAGCGCCCAGCACATGTCGCTCTTGGCACACAGTCCTCGTCCTTCTTCCTGCAGGATGTTGAGCAGGTCGTGGACAAGTTTTTAACCAAGACTTCTTAGGCTTTGTAACCACTGGGACGGGGATTCCCCAATCCCCGTCTTAAATTTAAACGGAAGCAGGCGTCGCCCCCCGCCAGCTCTAACCCAATGCAACGCTGAAACTTATAAAAATAGAAGAAGTACCTGCGGTTCTCTCAAACCCCAAGTTTCCCGGATATGGAACAAAAATAAATACAGAAAAGGCGCAGCTTTTAAGCTGCGCCTTTTCCATTCTGGTGAAATCAAAGGATCCGTGCTGGTTCTGGAAGGTTGCCTTTACGAAGAAACCCAAACTCCCAACAGGGGCGCGCCCGGTCTTAGGATACGGGCTCCATGGATAATGGCTCGATCGCTACGAAGCGACCCATGCGGCCACGATCCACAAACTTCACGCGTCCGTCGACTTTGGCGAAGAGCGTGTCGTCGTTGCCGCGGCCCACGTTTTGTCCAGGCTTCAGCGGTGTGCCACGCTGACGCACAATGATCGATCCGCCGGTGACCAGCTGGCCGCCGAAGGCCTTTACCCCTAGCCGCTGCGCATTAGAGTCGCGGCCGTTTTTCGAACTTCCTAATCCTTTTTTATGTGCCATTGTCTCGAATCCTTGTTCTATCTGTACTCAAATCACTGGTTACGCGCTGTAGCTCTTGCCGTCCACCTGGATCGAGTCGATCCGGACCTGGGTAAAGCTCTGGCGATGGCCCTGCAGCTTCTTGTACTGTTTCTTCCGTTTGTAGTGGAAGACCAGGATCTTGTCGCCGCGGCCCACATTGACGACCGTGCCCAGCACCTTCGCTCCTGCGGGCTGGGTCACCATGCCGGCTTCAGGCGAAAATGAAAGCACTTCACTGAACTCAAGCTGGCCGTCATTGCCTGCTTCGGCCTTCTCAATCTTCACAACGTCGCCAGGGGCGACGCGATACTGTTTCCCACCGGTGCGAATCACCGCGTACATAATTCCTCCGAGCGCCTGTTGCTACAGGGCGCAAACTTCTATCAGGCTGGGCAGATACATGCTTGCTCCGGATCGTTGTGCTCGAACCCGACCGGAGTGAGCGGATGCACGACGGAGCGAAAGGCAGAATCGCCAAACTAGATAAGTTTACCGGTAAGGCTGGTTATGGGTCAATGGATGGGGAGGAAAAAGGCGCGGGATGGGGAGGAAAAGGCGCGATCCGGTTGATGCCATGCTGTCAAATCGTCTAAACTGGTAGTTCGGCGCCAAAGCGGACACACAGCAAGTGGCCGCTCCATCCGCTTAGCCGTAAAGCGGCGCAGAACAGCGGATTTCAGGTACGCACGAAGACTAAAGGGTTTGGAGTCAGGATATGGCACAGGTTTGTGAAATCTGCGGCAAGGGTTCGCAGTTCGGCAACAATGTTTCGCACGCGCACAACGTTACCCGCCGCCGCTGGAACGTCAATCTGCGTCCCATCAAGGCGAAGGTCAATGGCGCGGCACGCCGTCAGCGCGTCTGTACCAACTGCATCAAGAGCGGTAAGGTTACAAAGGCTTAAGCAAGGCTTACCTGCCCGGGCGTATATTCCCGGGCATTCTTGCGCCTGTTTCAGGGTTCTGGAACCTCTGTGATCGCCCTGCGGATGGACGCATAGGGAGCTGCCGAATTGAACAGCACGCTTCCATCGGCGCCGCGGTCCACACCCAATTCCTGCCAAAGTGTCTTGAGGTCCACCCGCACCGGGGTATCTTTCATCCGGTTGTACTGATCGGTCAGGACGGTCGTGCCGGTTGCTTCTTCGCCGACGGCGAGCGCTTTGGTCAGCGGCCAATTGGTATCAATCGTCCCACCCGAATGCACGATGGACCGAAGCGCATCCTGCAGCCCCTTGCGGTTTCCGGTTTTCTTGCGGATGGTTACGTCCGCGAGCAGACAGAACTGTGCGCCGCCCCAGTAGGTGCGTCCCCAGGTAGGTGTGCGATCCAGTCCCATGTCGCCGGGCTGCGGGTCGCCCTTGGGCATGTCGCGAACCATGTCGCCCCAGATCTTTGCAGCAGTTAGAAAGCCGGCCTGAACCCGAGCTACCGGCTCCACATAGGTCGCCAGTCCCTCTTCGATCCAGTGGTGGGAGTCCCGTTGTGTTGGGAAGGCCGTGTGCACCATCTCATGGGTCATCGTCCAGTCGGCAATGAGCTGCTTTTGTGTTGTGTGTTGGCCTATGTGGATTTGAGTGAAGGCCGGGAAGCCGTCGACTCCGCCCCAGGTTGTGCCGCCGAATACTCCGCGCCGATCCGGGACGAAGACGACCAGGATGCGCTCCCTCGGAACAGGGAAGCGGCCGTAATAGACAGTTACGGCACGCGCGGCGCGTTGCACCCAATCCACGATGGCGCTTGCTGGAAGATCGAGGGTCCCGGGACTGAAGTCCACTTGAATCCGCGCCCCGCCGGCTTGAATGGTACGCGACGAAGCCACCGGACGCCGCCACGGAGGTCCCCAGTGATGCCCGTCCGGGCGGTGGTGAGGCCAGCGCTGGGCACCGGCGACAGCCGGCAGCAATGCGGCACCGGCCATGGCCGCAAACAGACCGCAGAACTGCCGCCGATTCAGGGATTCTGACCGGTGTGCCACAGCGGCGGCTTCGGATTTACTGTTCTTTCTCAAAGTTCAGGGCAGCAGAATTAATACAGTAGCGGAGCCCCGTGGGTTTGGGCCCATCTGGAAATACGTGTCCGAGGTGCGAGCCGCAGCGGGCGCAGGTTACCTCGATACGCCGCATGTCGAAGCTTATGTCTTCGTGTGTTTCAATGGCGCTCTGGTCCGCAGGGAGCCAGAAGCTGGGCCATCCAGAGCCTGATTCGAACTTAGTATCCGACTTGAACAACTCCGCGCCGCACCCGACGCAGTGGTAGGCGCCATCCTCGTGATTGCGGTACAGAGCGCCTGAGAACGCCGGCTCCGTGCCCTTTTGCCGTGTGACGTAGTACTGCTCAGGCGTCAACTGCGCGCGCCACTCTGCATCCGTCTTTTCGACCTTATCCACTTTGGTCTCCGCCATATGTCTGCCTTCCAGATCCTAAATTGATAGGATGAGTCCCAGCCGGAATTGTTACAGCCGGGCGATGATTTCTATTTCAACGAGTGCATCTTTCGGCAACCGCGCCACTTCGACCGTGGAGCGCGCAGGAGGGATAGCGTCCTCCGGCGAGAGATAGCGCCCATAGACCTCATTCATGGCGGCAAAGTCACCCATGGACTTGAGGAAGACGGTTGTTTTGATGACATCCCGGAGCCCGCAGCCTGCGGCTGCAAGGACGGCTTTGAGGTTTTCGAGCACCTGTACAGTCTGCTCGGTAATGCCTCCGGACACGATTTGGCCGGTGGCTGGATCGAGGGCAACCTGCCCGGAAGTAAAGAGGAAATCGCCTGATTTCACGGCTTGCGAATAGGGTCCAATGGCGGCCGGAGCCTGGGGCGTAGAGACGGCTGTCTTCATAGCTTGATTCTGCCTTGTTGTTCCTAAAGCAGGCAAATTCGCCCTGATATCATGGCTGGCCATACATGGCCCTGAGCGCTGCCGCCCAAGCCGGAATGGGATCGAACCAGCGCGGCTCTCCATCTTCGATGATCGCCACAAGATCGTAGGCTGATCCGCGCTGAGCTTGGAAGACCTCCTTTGAATTGTCGAAGAGGAGCGCGAGATCTGTGCGCGGTACAGCAATGAGTAGATTGCTCAGGCTCCGCTGGTAGCGCCGTTTTATATCGGATTCAGGAACGGAGTGCCCATCGAGTTCGACTCTTTGCGCAACGCGCGCAACGTGGATGTTTACGTCAGACGTCGCAACGTAGATCAGGCTGACGTGAAATCCTAGACTTCGCGCCCTGAGCATCGTTTGGAGATAGACCTTCCCTGCAAGGGTGGTCTCAACGGCGAAGGTGCGACCATTTTTCAGGTTGTCTTCGATCCGCTCAAGGACTTCGCGGCCCGCGGCAAGAGGGTTCTTGTTCTTGTTGTCAGGCTGAATGGCGTTTGCCAGCGCATCAGGATCGAGAAGGGGGAAGCTTGAGAAGATGCTCAAGTTTCCTGACGTCAAGGTGCTTTTGCCCGCGCCGTTTGGGCCCGCTATAAAGGTAAGCGCCGGCGGCTTCACCCGTTGGAGTGTGAGGGTTTTGAGGCTTCAGCCTTTGCGTTGCGAATCGCCTGGAGTCGGCGCTGGTCCTCAGCGGCTTTTGCCCGCGCACCTTCGGCGAGCTTCTTTGCGAATTCAAGGGCATCAGGACTCATGTGAATATTTTACTCCTGTGGACGTAGACTGCGGCCACCCAAAACCCAGTGCAGGGGCTGCCGACAACCTACAGCTTTTGCGAGCGCTGAACGTCGCGGACACCGGGGACGCGGCGCAGTCCCTGCACAAGTCGCGTGAGGTGGCGGACGTCTTCGGCTTCGACGACGAACTCAACCATTGCTTCGTCATTCTGCCCGCGTCGGGAGTCGACGGTACGGATGTTGGTGTTCTCGTCGCTGATGACCGCGGTGAGCTCCTTGAGCATGCCGGTGCGGTCGTCGCAGTAGATGGTGAGGCGGACGGGGTAGGTCAGCCGGCGGTCAGCCGTATCATCTGCCGGACGTGCCCACTCGACCGTGATGCGCCGGTCCGACTCGTAGAGCAGGTTTTGAACATTCGGGCAGTTGCGGGCATGCACGGCGACGCCTTTGCCGCGCGTGACGTAGCCGATAATCTCCTCGCCGCGGATGGGGTTGCAGCAGCGGGCGCGGTAGACGAGCAGCTCATTCTGCCCTTCGACCTGGAGCGAGTCAGTCCCGCTGGTCAGGGAGACGCGGCGGACGGCGTCGGAGACCTCGGCTGGCTGCTCGGACTCGGCAGAGGGCTGGCTGATGATGCCCGGACTCAGGCGGTTGAGCACCTGCCGCGCGGAGTACTTGCCGAATCCAATGGTGGCCATGAGGTCGTTGTGGGTGGCCACGCTGTAGTCGGCGGCGACGCGGTCGTAGTCGGTGTCGTCGAACTTGGAGAGGGAGATCTTGTACTTGCGGGCTTCGCGTTCGAGCAGCTTGCGGCCAATCTCAATGGCGCGCTCGCGCTGGTGCTCGTTCATCCAGTGCTTGATCTTGTTGCGGGCGCGGGAGCTTTTGACGAAGGTGAGCCAGTCGCGGCTGGGGGTGTGGCCGTTCTGCGTGACAACTTCAACGATGTCTCCGTTGCGCAGCCTGGAGCGCAGCGGAATGATGCGGCCATTGACTTTGGCGCCCACGCAGGTGTGTCCGACATCGGTGTGGATGGAGTAGGCGAAGTCGAGGGGCGTGGCGTCCTTGGGCAAAACAACAACCTTGCCCTTGGGCGTGAAGGTATAAACCTCTTCCGGGTAGAGGTCGATTTTGAGCGTCGAGAGGAACTCGTTGGGGTCGGACATCTCGCGCTGCCATTCGACGAGCTGCCGGACCCAGGCGAGACGCTGCTCGTCGCGCGCGCTGATGGGTGAGCCGGAGTCCTTGTACTTCCAGTGCGCCGCGATGCCTTCCTCGGCGATGCGATGCATCTCTTCAGTGCGGATCTGTACTTCGAACTGGTGGCCGCCTTCGCCCATGACTGTGGTGTGGAGCGACTGGTAGAGGTTGGGCCGGGGCATGGCGATGAAGTCCTTGATGCGGCCGGGGACGGGACGCCAGATGCTGTGGATGAGTCCGAAGACCGCGTAGCAGTCCTGCACGCTGGTGGTGATGACGCGCAGCGCCAGCAGGTCATAGACCTGGTCAACGGAGATGCGGGACTTCAGGATTTTCTGGTTGATGCTGTAGAGGCGCTTGATGCGCCACTCGACGCGGGCCTTGATGTTGTGCTCGGCCAGCTTTTCCTTGAGGAGCGCTTCGACGCCGGCGAGGAACTGCTCACCCTCGCTGCGGCGCGCCTCGACTGCCTCATGCACCTGTTCGTAGCTGAATAGATCGACGTAACGGAAGGCCAGGTCTTCGAGCTCGCCGCGGACCTTGCCCATTCCGAGGCGGTGCGCCAGGGGAGCGTATATGTCGAGGGTTTCGCGGGCGATGGCCTGCTGCTTCTCCGGCGACAGGTGCTCAAGGGTGCGCATGTTGTGCAGGCGGTCGGCCAGCTTGATGAGGACGACGCGGACGTCGCTGACCATGGCGAGCAGCATCTTGCGGACGTTCTCGGCCTGGCGATCTTCGCGGTTGGCGAACTGAATCTTGTCGATCTTGGTGACGCCCTCGACGATGTGGGCGACCTGCTCGCCGAACATGGTGGCGATGTCTTCCGCAGTGACGGGGGTGTCTTCGACGGCGTCGTGCAGCAGGCCGGCGGCGATGGCGGTGGAGTCGAGCTTCATTTCCGCGAGCACTAATGCAACTTCAAGCGGGTGCAGGACGTAGGGTTCGCCGGAGGCGCGGAGCTGGCCCTTGTGATGTTCGAGGCAGAACTGCCAGGCCTTGCGAATGATCTCGGGATCGTCACTGGGGCGGTTGGAACGCACCATGGCGAGGAGCTTCTGGAACTTGTCCGGGAACAGATCCGGGAAGAGCTCGCTACCGGCGCCCGCGTCGGCAGCAGGTTTGGCCGGATTTTTGACCGGAGAGGTGTTAGTTGCTGCCATGTCTTATTCTACCCGCAGTCCCAACCAAGTGCTGCCCTGGTGTGCGAAGATGGCTCGATGGCAGTAAAACAGTCCAGCAAGCGACGGAAGAAAGAAACATCCGCAAAAAAGCAGCCCGCACCGGAGTTAGAGGCGGCGCAGAAGTTAGAGACGGCGGATGCGGCGGTGGTGACGAGCCGTGCGGCGGCGCGTCTGCGGGCAGGACACGTGTGGGTGTACCGGTCGGACATGACGGCAGTGCCGGAAGAGGCGATCGGCGAGGAGCCTCCGTCGCTGCTTCCGGTCGTGGATGCGCGCGGCGCGCAGTTGGGCACGGCGCTATACAGCCCGACGTCGGAGATTGCTTTGCGGCTGGTCTCGACGGAGGCGATTGAGTCCGAGGCGGAGTGGCTTCAGATTCTGCAGGCCCGGATGCGGACGGCGATTGCCGCCCGGAAGGGATTGCTGGCGAGCACGGAGACGAATGCGTGCCGGCTGATCTTCAGCGAGGCGGATGCGCTGCCGGGGCTGATTGCGGACAAGTACGGCGACCTGATTGTGCTGCAGTTGTTGACCAAGGCTCTGGACAACGATGCGGTGCGTATTGTGGCGACCAATGTTTTGAAGGAAGAGCTGCATCCGGCGGTGATTGTGGAGCGGCCGGACGCGCGGATTCGGGAGCTGGAGAAGCTGAGCGTGCCGCTGGATGGGGCGCCTCTTTACAGCCGTAGCGGAGTGCGTGGCGAGGTTCCGCTCGATGCGGAGTTTCTGCTGAATGGGCTTCGGTTCCACTATGACGCAGGCGCCGGGCAGAAGACGGGAGCGTTTCTTGACCAGCGCGAGAACTATGCGGCGGCGGCGCGCTATGCGCACGGCGAGGCACTGGACGTGTGCACCTATCAGGGCGGGTTTGCGCTGCATGTGGCGCGGGTGTGCTCGCGGGTGACGGGGATTGATGTTTCGCGGGCGGCGCTGCAGGTGGCGGAGAAGAATCTGGAGGCAAACCAGGACCGTATCAAGGTCGAGGTGGACTGGGTGGAAGCCAATGCCTTTGACCTGCTGAGAGATTGGAGTCAGGCGGGGACGGAGTATGACACGATCGTGCTCGATCCTCCGGCTTTTGCGAAGTCCAAGCGGGCGGTTGAGGGCGCGTTGCGCGGCTACAAGGAGCTGAATCTGCGGGCGATGAAGATGCTGCGTCCGGGCGGAGTTCTGGTGACGTGTTCGTGCTCGCATCATGTCTCGCTGGCGGACTTTACGGCTGTAGTGGCGGCGGCTGCGGGCGATGCGGGAAGGCGCGTGCGGCTGATCGAGCGGCGCGGCGCGGCGGCGGACCATCCGGTGGTGCTGACGATTCCGGAGACGGAATATCTGAAGTGCCTGATCTGCGAAGTCAGCTAAGTGCTGGCCGCACGGGCATACTGCTTCGCGTGGCCCTCCCTTTGTTCTGGAGATAGCTTTGTGCCATCCCAAAGAAAAGGGCGAGAGAAAAGGTCGAGCAACTTCTGCGCCAGGGATGTCTATTAAACGCCGACGGGGAAGGGCTTGGGCGAGGACTCGTCGAAGTTGACGCCTCCTGAGCGCCAGCGCTCGAAGCGGCCCTGGAAGAGCGAGAGAAAGCCTGTGTACCAGTAGCCGACGAGGAACAGCAGCAGGAACGGGATGGTGAAGAAGTTGTTGTTCGTCCACGAGTACCAGATGGTAAACGCGAAGTAGCAGCCGATGGCGAGCTCAAAGATAGGAAGCAGGCCCAGGCGCTTGCGATACTTGGATGCCTGGGACTTCTCACCGCGCTTCTCGACGCGGTACTTGGGGGTGCGCTTAAAGGCGGTCTGGATGCCGAAGAGAGCCTCCATGACGGCCCTGGTGTTGGTGAGGGTGAGGCCGATGCCGAGCGCCATGAGGAAGGGCAGGTAGAGGAAGGTCTTGTACCAGCGTCCGGGGTAGAGCTCTTTTTGCGAGACCAGATAGAAGGACGAGATGGAGAAGGTGGACGCCATGAAGAGCGGGAAGTCGATGAGCATCATCTGGAACCAGCCCTGATAGAAGCGGATGATCATGGCCGGCATGAGCAGCACGGAGAGCACGATCATGAGCGGGTAGCTCAGGTTGGCGGTGAGGTGGTACCAGGCCTCGATCTTGGTGTGGAAGCTGACGTCGCTGCGGAAGACGCTGGGCAGAATCTTTTTGGAAGTCTGTATGAGGCCCTTGGCCCAGCGTGCCTGCTGGGTTTTGAAGGCGGTCATCTCAATGGGCAGCTCGGCAGGGCAGGTGACATGCGGAAGGTACTTGAACTTCCAGCCCTTGAGCTGCGCGCGGTAGCTGAGGTCGGTGTCTTCGGTGAGGGTGTCGTGCTGCCAGCCTCCGGCTTCGGGGATGACACTGGTGCGCCACATGCCGGCGGTGCCGTTGAAGTTGAAGAAGACTCCGGAGCGGGAGCGTCCGCCATGCTCGAGGACGAAGTGGCCGTCGAGCAGGATGGCTTCGACCTGGGTGAGGAAGCTGTAGTCCCGGTTGAGGTGCGTCCAGCGGGTCTGCACCATACCGATCTCAGGTTCGGCGAAGTGGTGGATGACCTGCATGAGCCACTCGGGCGGAGGCACGAAGTCAGCGTCAAAGATGGCGACGAACTCGCCGGTGGCGACCTTGAGGCCAGCGTCGAGCGCGCCCGCCTTGTATCCGTGGCGGTTGGTGCGGTGGATGTACTTGATGGGCATGCCCTCGGCGCGGTAGCGCTCGCAGATGGCGGCGGCAACTTCCCTGGTTTCGTCGGTTGAGTCGTCGAGGAGCTGGAACTCGATGCGGTCGCGCGGGTACTCCAGTTTACTGCATGCCTCGATGAGGCGATCGATGACGAACTGCTCATTGTAGATGGGCAGCTGCACGGTGACGCTGGGCAGCTCGTTGAAGTAGCGCGGCGGGTCCTTGGTGGCATTCTTCTTGTTGCGGTAGTAGAGCCAGACAAGCTGGTACCGGTGCATGCCATAGAAGGCCAGGATGATCATGACGGCGAAGTAGGGGATGAGCAGCGAGGCATCGAACCAGTTCCACTGGTAGAGATGCTCGAAGGTGTGGTCGCCGTAGTGGAAGCGGAGGTAGTGCATGACGCCGCCGCGCTCCTGCAGGAAGGCGAGAGCCTGTGCCCGGAAATCCAGGGTGGTGAGGCTGGCCGCTACAGATGCAAGTAGATCGAGCAGGGTCATCTCTCCGCTAAACGCTAGAATCCGATTGTACTTGCCCTTTGCTTTTCGTCACGGAAGGCTATTGCACCTGGTACGTGCCCTTACCCCAGTTGAAGCTTACGGTCGGGGTGCAGGTGGCGCTCTGGTAATAGATCGTGGTGGTACCAGACGGGTGGCCCGGAATCGCGGGCAGCAGTGCCGTGACGAAGTGGCCGTCCGGCTTGATGCTGGCGCTGAGGCCGTTCTTAACGCCGTAGGACTCGCTGCCGAGTGTGTAGGACTTGTCCTGCTTGAAGCCGGAGCCTTCGACCAAGATGAGGTCTGCGCTTTTGGCGCCGAGGACCACATTGATCTTGCAACCCTTGTCCTGACCTTCAATGGGGAAGGGTACGAGGCTGGCGGCGGCGCCATGCTTTTGGTCCAAAGCGATGAGGGCGATGCGTATAGGCTCACCTTTGGCGACGGTGGCGGTGAGTGTGATCGGGGTTCCGGGCTTCATGGTCTTGCTGCAGGATGGAACCCTGGAGGCAGCGGCTGCATCTGCTTTGGTCGCCTGGGCATCGGTGGGAGCCGAAGGGCCGGGCGCTGCGATGCCGCAGACGGCGGTTCCGGAGGCATCGACAACGATGCCGGACAACACCTGCGAAATGCTGCCGTCGAGCGGCCAGCGCAGCAGGGTGAGGCGCATATCCGGAGTAAAGCCGGTGCCGATGAGGTGGTAGCTGAGCCTGGTGCCGGTGGGCGTTTGCTTGCTGCCTACCTTTTTGAGGGTAAGAGACATTCCGTGCGGCGAGATCGTCGGGCCCCAGTTGGCCTCCATGGTGGCAAGGTGGCTGAGCTCGGCGCGCAGGCGGGCCGCCTTTTGCGCCTGTATCTCGGCGGGCGTTGCGGTGTGCGGCTCGGGCGTGATGTTGTGCAGCTGAAGCGGCGCGGCCGGACCCTTGGGCGCAGCCTGAGGTGAGTCTGAAGTCTGCTCGGCCTGCTGCGCGGGGCCCGTGGGGGCGGGCAGGCCGGCCGGCTGCTGCGAGGACTGCTGCGAGGACTGCTGTGAAGTCTGGGCAAAGAGGGCGACGGCTAAAAGCGGCAGGCAGACAACTGCGGCCACACAATCACGAAAACACATACAGCGAGGATAAATGATTCGAGCCGCGAAAAGGCAGCCGGCTAAGGATCGGTCAGCAAAAAAGCGGTCGGCGCTGGAATCGCCAAGCAGCCAATCAGCCAATCAGCCAGGCGCCAGCGGCCAGTCAGGCGATGGTTTGGTGATCAGGCGATGGAGCGGGGGACGGCCTCTTCCCAGCGGCCCTGTGCCTTGAGGATGAACTCGATGACCTCGCGGGCTGCGCCTTCTCCTCCTTTGGCCTGGGTGACGTAGTGGCAGGCGGCCTTGAGCTCGTGCGCGGCGTCGGCCACGGCGACGGCGAGGCCGGCGCGGGCGGCGACGGGAAGGTCGGGAAGGTCGTCGCCGAGGTAGGCGGTTTCCTCGGGTGTAACTCCGGCCTTTTGCATGCACTCATCGAACGCGGCCATTTTGGTGGTCTGGCCAAGGTAGACGTAGTCGACGGAGAGCTCGCGTGCGCGGTGCTGGACGGCGGGCGAGCTGCGTCCGGTGATGAAGCCGGTGCGGATGCCCATGATGCGGGCGAGCTTGATGCCGGCTCCGTCTCTGGAGTTGAAGACCTTCATCTCGGCGATGCCGGCGACCCCGGGTGTGGAGATAAGGCAGACGCCTCCGTTGGTGAGGGTGCCGTCGATATCCATAAGAAGGAGCTTGATTTTGCGGGCGCGGGCCTGGAGGTCGTCATTCGAGAGCATGGGCCTAGTGTAGCGGAGAGGCGGTCAGCGATGGAGTGGCCGGCTAAGGTTCGGTCAGCTAAACGCAGGTTTGTGGGTTCGGCGGTGGCTTGGAGTGTGGGGATGGTGGCGGGGGTGGTGGTGGATGGAGTGCCGGAACTATGGGTGGAAATTCTTGATTTTGCGGGGGTT
>Ga0307374_10005433_pt1 | contig 20599 bp, 23 predicted proteins | sample OX3MG_FD_202532 | JGI IMG/M metagenome (GOLD analysis project Ga0307374, IMG submission 202532) | Soil microbial communities from Risofladan, Vaasa, Finland - OX-3 | ecosystem: Environmental > Terrestrial > Soil > Coastal area > Acid sulfate soil | place: Finland: Risofladan, Vaasa | collected...
GCAATAAGAAAAGCTGATTTTACATTATATTTCGGTGAATCCAATGTCAGACAAACCACACATGAATTTGATCTTTATAGGACACGTCGACCACGGAAAGTCGACGACAGTAGGCAGGCTGCTCTATGAGGCAGGCGCGATAACCGACAGGGACATCGCCAGGTACAAGGAGATGACGGCCCAGTACAACAGGCCTACCTTCGAGTTCGCGTTCGTCATGGACCAGCTCAAGGAGGAGCGAGAGAGGGGAATCACAATCGACATAGCCCACAAGGAGTTCTCGACCCAGAAGTTCTTCTTCACGATCATAGACGCCCCGGGACACAGGGACTTCGTAAAGAACATGATTACAGGAGCCAGCCAGGCTGACGCCGCAGTGCTGGTGGTCAGCGCAGAGGAGGGAATAAAGCCCCAGACAAGGGAACACGCCATACTGGTCAGCGTTCTCGGTGTGCCTCAGCTGATAGTCGCAATCAACAAGATGGACGTCTCAGGCTTCAACCAGGAGAAGTTCGAGAACACGAAGAAGGAAGTTTACACCCTGCTGAAGTCGCTTGGCTTCAAGGTGGACAACACCCTCTTCGTGCCGTACTCGGCGCTTGAGGGATCGAACGCCGGCCCCAAGACCGCAAAGAGCGAGAATCTCTCGTGGTACACGGGCCCGACGCTCTTGGCAGCTCTTGACACGCTCACTCTGCCGAAGAAGCCCACGGACAAGCCCCTGAGGCTTCCTATCCAGGACGTATTCAGCATATCCGGATTCGGAACAGTCCCTGTAGGCAGGGTAGAGACCGGAATAGTCAAGATCGGTGACCCTGTCATAATCATGCCGAGCGGCGTGAAGACGGAGGTAAAGAGCATCGAGATGCACCACACCCAGATGCAGCAGGCTGAGCCCGGAGACAACATCGGGTTCAACGTGAAGAACGTCGAGAGGAAGGACATCAAGAGGGGAGACGTCATCGGGCCGACGAGCAACCCGCCCACAGTGGCGATTGAGTTCACGGCGCAGATGATAGTGCTGCACCACCAGAACGTGATAGCGAAGGGCTACACCCCGGTGTTCCACATACACACGGCACAGCTCGCCTGCACGATAACGGAGATTCTCGAGAAGAAGGACCCGAAGACCGGCCAGACGCTCGAGAAGAACCCTGAGACGATAAAGACTGGAGACGTCGCCATAGTCAAGATAAAGCCGACGAAGCCGATTTGCATAGAGAAGTTCAGCGACTTCCCGCAGCTCGGAAGGTTCGCGGTAAGGGATATGGGAGAGACGGTAGGCGCGGGAGTAATCTTGGACATAGTCCCAAGGGCTCAGTAATCGGTGCATAGATTGTCAAAAGCCATAATAAAGCTCGTCAGCACCGTTGCCAAGGACGTCGTCTCCATCGCGGAGCAGATAAAGACCATCGCCACAACGATCAACGTGAAGTCGGAGGGGCCTATACCCCTTCCCACTAAGGTTATCTCCCAGACCACAAGGAAGACCCCTTGCGGCGACGGAAGCCACACCTACGAGAAGTGGGAGATGAGGATCCACAAGAGGCTCATCATAATCGACGGCAGCGAGCCCGCACTCAGGCAGATAATGAGGATAAAGGTTCCGGACACTGTGCACATAGAGATCAGCCTCGCCGGCTGATTTCGCTTTTTCTTTTTAGTGATCAAGATGCAAGCGCAAGCAACCGCAAAGCAATCCCTTGTGGCGGAGAGTCCGCTTCTCAGGAGAGCCACAAGGCTGGAGGCGCAGGGCATCGAGTACCTTTTGAGGACGAAGGGCGACCCCACCGTACCGCATGAACTAAAAAATGCCCTGGCTTTCCTTATGCTCCAGAAAGAGGGCTTCCTTCTGATAAGCAATGACCCGCTTTCAGGCATGAGGAACGCAGACGACCTAAAACAGATAAGTATCCTTGCGGCGATCAACAATACAAAGGTCAAGTCCGTTGAGATAAAGACCTCAAGCTCCAAGCGCAACAGCTCAATAGCCTGGGTGCTCGGGCTCAAGGCACCCGCGATTCTCGTCTACGAGGAGTCCAGGAAGGACGCCGCGAGGCAGATGCTGGAAAACATGATTCCTACCTATGGGGCAAGGGAAGCATCCGTTGTAGACAAGCGCCTGCTTACCCGATGGCTCAGCCAGAGGGACTTCTACACAAAGGGGGATATGGAGGAAAGGAGGAGGCAGAGCACCGTACTCTATAGGCGGAGATACGTGGCAAGGGAAAAGGAAGTGAACTGAGCACCGCGCCCAGCCCACGAAGACCTTAGAACACCTCGTGCTCCCCGTTTATTATCTCCTGCGTCAGGTAGGCAAGGTTCTCGAGCCCGTTGTCGGCAACCTCCCTTATCTTCTTCGAGACGGAGTCGAAGTCCTCTCCCTTCTTCATGACTATCTCAACGCAGAGGCTCTTCGGGTCCGCTATGCTCCTCCCTATCTGCGACACTATGTAGACCCTGCAGTCCTCCACTTGGGGGTACAGCTTCGAGACGTCCTGCGCTATCTCCTTTGCCAGTATGTTGTATATCTTGCCCACGTGGCTGATCGGGTTCTTTCCTGCCGCCGCCTCCAGGCTCATGTTCCTGAACGGGGTGATGAGCCCGTTGACTCTGTTGCCCCTCCCCACCGAGCCGTCGTCTCCCGACTCGCAGCTCAGCCCCGTCTTCGTGAGGTAAACCTCTCCCTTCTCTATGTCGTCGCCCGTGTTCACTGACACGTCGACCTCCCTCTTCGTAATCGTCTTGGCGAACTCCATTACGTCATTCGCTATGACCTTCTCCTTCTCCACATAGTCCTTTATGTCCCTTACCTCCTGGGCCACGAACGCTATCGCGATGGTGAGAGTTATCTTGTTGCCCTCCCTCACCGCCATGACCTTGATGTCCTCTCCCACTGCCGGCATCTTTACCTTGTACTCCTTGCTGTTGAGCATGTGCTCCGTCTCAAGTGTCAGCCTCTCTGTCTCCGAGAACGGCGCGAAGCCTATGCCGAAGGAGGTGTCGTTTGCCAGCGGGACATCCTTGCTCCTCTCGTACACCTGGTTCAGGTCAGCGGAGACATCGTCTATCTTTGTGTTGACTATGACCTCGCTGTCCACGTCAAGATACCTGGTGTGCTCCTTCAGGTAGGCCTTGGTTGTGTCTATCGCTATCTGGTCCACCGGGATCTTTATCCCGTTGAGCTCCTTGACCGCCCTTCCGGCAACTATGACCTCTATTGGTCTTAGTATCTTTCCGTGCCCGAACGATGCCTCCGACTTGCCACCCACTATCAGACCCTTGTCCACGTTGTGGTGGAGCACCCTTCCGGCCTTTTCTATGTACGCCTTGGATAGCTCTATGCTGACCCTGTCGCAGATGCCGTCTATCAGGCTGTCCGGGTGGCCCATTCCCTTCCTCTCCACGAACTCTATCGCCTGCTCCTCAACTGGTATCGAATCCCTGTTTACAACGCTTATGTTGGACATATTATCACTTGATCAGGAAAAGCAACTGCCTCCCGCAGTATGGTTTGGCTCGGACTGTTTTATAAAGCTTAACGAAACGGAAGGGAAAGCGGCTTCTATTCTTGCGCGTCGGGCAAATGGTCACTTTATCCTCGCGTTCCTCCTGATGTTTATTATCTTGCCCAAGAGCTCCTTCTCCTCGTCAGTGAGCACGCCTGCGAGCTCCTTAGTGAAATGCAGGTAGTCCTCCTCGCCGATTCCGGTATAGAGCTTCTGATCCTCGCGTATCTGCCTGCCGAATGTGGGCCCCTCCACAGAGATGGCGAACCTGTCGCCCTTCTTGGCTGTCTCCACCGGCGACTTGTCGTTCTGGATGCCCTTCACCCTTCCGACCACCTCCCCCACCTCGTTGATGAGCTGGTACCCGGCTCTCACCCTTCCCTCCAGCACGTCCATGCCGAATATCGCGGGGTGCGATGCCCTGAACACGGTGTTGGGCAGCACCTCTATGACTCCTGGAAATATGACCCTGTCCTCCAATCTCTTGTTAATGCTCTTCTGCCTCTCATCGACGAAGAGCTTGTAGTCCTCGAGCAGCTTGTATATTATGCTGCCCGTCAGTATCTTCACCCCGCTGGAGAACGCGGCCTCCGCCGCGTCATCCTCAACGCCCACGCCGAAAGCCATGACTATCGAGCTTGCCGGGTCCACCGCGTTCATCCCGAAGGCGTCGATGACGTCCCTCTTGGTGACCTTGCCGATGCCCTTCCTGCTTATCGGGTATCCCGCCCTCTCCATCAGCTTCGAGAGCGCCTCTATGCTGCCTATCGAGTCGGCCTTGAGTATCAGCCCCTTCTTGTCCGTCTTGAATATCTCGCCTATCTCGGCGCTTATCTCCTTCTCATACTCCCTGTCGGATGTCTGCACCACTGGCGAGCCAGGTATGGCGTCGTCAAGCCCGGTCGCGCTTATCTTGACTCCCGATGCGGCGCTCACTGAATCGACATAAAAGTACTTGCTCGCCGACTCGCCTATCTGGTGGAGCGGCCTCGGCTTGAGCAGCGCCTTCACCTTCGCCGTCGCTATGCTGCTGTTGGCAGTCGCGAACGCTATCGTGTCGTTGACCTTGAGCGTGCCGTCGTAGAGGATGACGTCTATGGTTATGCCCAGCCCCTTGACCTCTACCTTCTCTAGTATGCTTCCCCTTCCAGGGCCCTTTATCTCTATGTTGAGCTTCATCTCCAGGAACTTCTGGGCCAGCCCCGATGCCACCATCAGCAGCTCCGCCACGCCCTCGCCCGTCTTGGCGCTCATCGGCACTATCGCAAGCTCACTCTGGAAGTCCTTTATCCTGTTGAAAGCCTCGCTGCTGAAACCGAGCTCGCTCAGCCTTCCCACGAGCTGGTATATCCTCCCCTCCACCTCGTTCTTCACGTAGTCGCTCTGCTTCGACAGCGCCTCGAGGTAGCTCTTCGAGCCGGTGGGTATCCAGCCCGTTATCAGGTCTATCTTGTTCGCCGCCACTATGAACGGGGTCTTGTACCCCCTCAGTATCTCTATCGCCTCGATCGTCTGCGGCTCGAAGCCCTTTGTCACGTCGACGACCAAGATGGCTATGTCGGCCACGCTGCCCCCCCTCTTTCTCAGGTTGGTGAAGGCCTCGTGGCCCGGCGTGTCTATGAAAAGGAGGCCGGGTATCGTCAGCTTTGTCCCTGTGGCTTTGAGCAGCGGCCCGCAGATCGCCATCACGGTGTCGATCGGAACCTCGCTTGCGCCTATGTGCTGGGTTATGCCTCCGGCTTCCCTCGACGCTATCGCCGTGTTCCTCACCCGGTCGAGCAGCGTGGTCTTTCCGTGGTCCACGTGGCCCATGACCGATATTATGGGTTGCCTTATCATCCGCATCTCCTTCCGTCACTTCCTCTGCACGGCCGCACTGTCAGCCTGCGACCTGTGCCTGCCCTCATCAGCCGCAATCGCCATCTGGTTCACGTACTTCGCCAGCTCGACCATGTCAGCGTACCTGAGCCCCCTTGTCCAGGTGTCCTCGCTCTCCACCGACCTGGAGGCAATGCCGAAGTGTATGCTCGAGTACCTTATGCCGTGCCTGACGTTGACGTCAAGCACATCGCCGTAGGATATTATCTTGTACCTCTTGCTTATGCTGAGGACGTCGCGCCTCGATATTATTATCCTCTTGTTGGTGGCGACTATCAGCACCGGGCTGAACAGCGAGCCGCAGGGCCAGAGCCTGGTCTCGGCCGCGGCTATCATCACCTTCTCGTCCGGAAGCAGGAAATCCTCTATCCGCTTAAGATACTTTTCAGGAACGTTCATTGCCTTCAAGCCCGCTTCAGTAGCTTTTCTTTGTATAGCTATATAAACCTTAAAGGGATAAATCTGTTGAAGTGATTTTGATGATTGACAGGACATTGGTGATAATAAAGCCGGACGGAGTGTACAGGTCGCTCACGGGTAAGATAATAACAACACTGGAGGACACCGGGCTCAAGCTGATAGCGACCAAGATGGTTAGCCCCACGGCAGAGCTCACAGGCAAGCACTACGCTCCCGACGAGAAGTGGCTGCAGGCGGTCGGGGAGAAGGCCACGGCATCGTACAAGGAGAAGGGCATAGACGTGACTGAGAGCCCACGGGAGATCGGGATGAGGATAAGGCAGCACCTGCTCGACTATTTCACAAGCGGGCCCGTGGTGGCGATGGTGTTCGAGGGCAACGAGGCCGTGTTCGTGACCAGGAAGGTTCTCGGCCCAACCGAGCCGAGGAAGGCCGACCCGTCAACCATAAGGGGAAAGTACTCCAGCGACTCGTACGACCTTGCCGACAAGAACAAGAGGGCGGTGAAGAACCTGGTTCACATGTCCGAAGACAGGGAGATCGCCGAGAAAGAAATAGCATTGTGGTTCAGCAAGGAGGAAATCGTCAGCTACAAGAGAACCGACGAAGACGCAATGTACAATTAAGCGCAAGAAAAGGGAAAAGCTAGTTCCTGTACTTCAGGTCCTCGCTCATCATGTCCGGGCTCCATAGCGGGTCCCAGACGAGCTCTATCTCCACCTTTCCAACTCCCTGGACCGCCTCAAGCCTGAGCTGCACGTCAGCCATTATTATGCTGGTGACCGGGCACATCGGGGATGTCATGGTAAGCGTCACCTTTACGTCCTTCTGCTCCGCTATCTTTATGTTGTAGATGAGCCCTATGTCCACAATGTTCGCGCCCAGCTCCGGGTCGTTGCAGTTGTGCAGGGCTGAGATGACCTCGCCTACAGTTGCCATGTTATGGTAGCGCTTTTAACGTTCTTAAAACTTTGCGATTTATACCTGCTGGGCCGTTCAAATTCTGCACGGGTAATTTATACCTTGGTTTCCTGATGGATACGGTTCAATGGTGCGAAAGCTCGTCATGGCCTTCGGGTCGTTCGACATAATACACCCCGGCCATCTGGTCTACCTGAAGAAGGCCAAGGCGATGGGCGACAGGCTCATCGTTGTGGTGGCGAGGGACAGCAGCATAGAGATGATAAAGGGTAGGAAGCCCTTCTTCGACCAGAAGACCAGGCTGAACATGGTGGGCGCGCTGAGGTACGTCGACAAGGCGGTGCTGGGGAAGAAGATCGCGGATTACAAGGACAGATACTCAATACTGCTCGATTACAAGCCGGACGTGATAGTCTTCGGCTACGACCAGCGGGTGGATCCGAAGGACGTTAAGCAGTGGGCTGCGAAGCGCGGGCTCAAGGTGCGTGTGGTCAGGGCGAAGCAGGCCCTGAACCGCGGAGTCTACAAGAGCTCCAAGATCCGTGCGCTGCTCTCATCTATTTAGTGCCCTTGTACTCCCTTGCCGCCTTGACGAAGCTGAGGAACAGCGGCGCGGGCTGGCCGAACTTCGACTTGAGCTCCGGGTGCGCCTGAGTGCCTATGCCGAAGCCGCCCTTCCACTCGAAGAACTCAACGAGCTTGTTGTCAGGCGTCACTCCGGATATGACCGCACCGTTCTTCTGCAAAATATCCCTGTACCTGTTGTTGACCTCGTATCTGTGCCTGTGCCTCTCCTGCACCTGCTTGCTTCCGTAGGCCTCGTATGCTATCGTGTTCTTCGATGTTATCTTGCACTTCCACGAGCCCAGCCTCATGCTCGCGCCCTTCAGCTTCACTTTCAGCTGCGATGGCATTATGTCCACTATCTTGTGCCTTGCGTTCTTGTTGAATTCCGTTGAGTTGGCACCATCGAGCCCGCAGACGTTGCGCGCGTACTCGATTGCCATGAGTTGCATTCCCAGGCATAAGCCTAGGTAAGGTATCTTGTTCTCCCTTGCGTACCTTATCGCGTTTATCTTCCCCTCAATCCCCCTGTTGCCGAATCCGCCGGGCACCACTATGCCGTCAACATTGAGCGTTTTCGCCACGTCCTCCTTCTCCAGGTCCTCGGACTCGACCCACTTCAGGTTTATACCGCAGCTTATGTCCGCTCCCGAGTGCACCAGCGCCTCCTTGACGCTGGCATAGGCGTCCTTCAGGTTTGTGTACTTTCCGACTATCGCGATGTCGACGCTAGACTTGGGCGTGGTTATGTTAGCCACACTTGCCTTCCACTCCTTTAGCGCCTTCGCGTTGAGCTTCCTCTTCTCAAGCCCGAGCTCCTTTATCAGCAACCTGTCGAACTTCTGGTCCATGAAATACGGAGGAAGGCTGTAAAGCGTGTCCTGGGTGCAGTCCTCTATTATCCTGCTCTTCGGCAGGTTGGCGAACATCGCGAGCTTCTCCCTAGTCTCGTTGTTCAGCGCGCTCTCCGCTCTGCACACTACGAAGTCCGGCCTTATCCCCGACTGCATAATCGACCTCAGCGCGAGCTGGGTTGGCTTTGTTTTCTGCTCACCGACCGCGCTCAGCATCGGTATGTAAGTGACATCGATGAACACCACCTTCTCCTTGATTGCGAGCTGCCTCATCGCCTCTATGAAATATCCGTTCTCTATGTCCCCCACGGTGCCGCCAACCTCTATCACCATCACGTCAAGATTCCTTTTCTTGGCCACGCCCTCTATCTTCTTCACTATCAGGTCCGTGAGGTGCGGCACTATCTGCACGTCTATCCCGAGATAGGCTCCCCTCCTCTCCCTAGCTATTATCTCGCTGAAGACCTTGCCCCCGGTTATGGAGAGGTCGCCCGTGAGATTCTTTCCTGAGAACCTCTCGTACATGCCGAAGTCCATGTCGACCTCGCTCTTGTCATCGAACACGAAGACCTCGCCGTGCCTGTAGGGATTCATCGTCCCGCAGTCGTAGTTGAGATATCCGTCGAACTTGAGCGGAAGGACGTTGTATCCGTAGAAATCAAGAATCCTGAGAATGGAGGAAGTGACTATCCCCTTGCCGAGCCCGCTCATTAGAGAACCGAGCACTACAACGAATTTCGTGGGCATAGAACAGTTACCACTCATAGCTATATAAAGCTTGAGAGAGCCGGGCGGTTATTCCCGTATCGGATAGCGCAAATGTACCCGGTCAATCAGATGGGGACCTGCGCGGGCTTCGGGATGTGGACGCTACCGACACCCTCGTGCTTCCTGAGCAATGTAGAGACCCTAGCAACGCCCTTCTGGTTCTCGTACGTCTCGACTATCATGCAGTAGTCCCTGCCCCTGGTGTCCCTCACGAAGGTCTCTATCACGTCGCTGACCCCGGGGATCTTGAGCAACGCGTGCGAAAACTTGCCATCGTTGCTGTGGTTCTCGTCCTTGCATCTAACAAAAAACGTGGTCTTGGACATTTGCTCACTCACATAAACTATCTGATTATGGGATATTTATTATTTACCGCTCTCAGCTTCAAATCCATTTTTTGTCACTCAAAAGTATACCTATCGCTATCGTACCTAGAATACTCAATGCACATCCCATCGAGAAGACGGCAACCCGCATCCACATCAGAGGCTTCTCAGATCCGGTTATCTTCCTAAATGCGATTATGCTAACCAGGATGAAGATTACGGGCCACAGCACTAAAGTGAACAGCAGAGTCAGACTAAAGAGCTCACCTGAGACCTGTGGCGACGTTGCCCAGTTGATCAAGGCGAATAAAATTACGAATGTGAATATGTAAGATACAACCGTGGCAATAGCGAAATCCACGCCCTTCATCTTGGGTCGCTGTTGTTGAGCACTTACAGTATTACCCTCCATTTCCATTCACCTAGCCGACAAGGAAGACGTCGCTGCCCTCGCTCACCTGTCTGTCCACCTTTATCCCCACGTCGTCACCGTACGTGGCGACCTCCACGTCCTTCCTGTCTATCTGCATCTCGGACACCCTTGCCCGCACAGGCCCGTCCTCAGTGTCTATCTCTATCGTGTCTCCAACTCTCAGCGTGCCAGTGAGATGCAGAGCCACCACGTTTATCTTGCTGAAGAAGTGCTCGACCCTGCCCACGTTTATCCTGCGAGCGCTCTGCTGCGTGTCCGCGGTCTCCAGCTCAGCTTCTGATACGCTCTGCTGCCCATCATAATCAAGGTTGCCGATAGTCCTGTCAACCTGCTCGGCACCGCTGTCCCTGCTCTCCCTTTCCTGCACGTCCCTCATAACGTCGTCAATGTCATCCACGGAATCCGCCTAACCATAAGCCTCGAGAGGGGATTGAACCCCCGACCTCTTGTTTACGAAACAAGCGCTCTACCACTGAGCTACCGAGGCATCGTTTACAGAATGATTTAAATATCAAAGCATTAATATAGATAGCGTATTCAGGTGCCCTTATCATGTTAGTGATGGATGATAACAGCGGAGGGAGCGTTCAGGACGCAACACAGGCGGCGGGTCAGCAGGCTCCCACGCCCGACCAGCCCATGGATGTGCCGGAATACGGCACAATTGGGCCGCAGAGAAGGGCGAGGGTGCCCCCTCTTTTCAAGATTCTTCCCATACTGATAGGCGTAATAGTGCTGGTCATCGCCGTAGTCGCCCAGGTCTTTTTCACCGGATCGCACTCCGTCATCAGCTCCTCAACGACCTCGGTTCTCACGAGCGGGGCGCAGGGCGGTATAATATACGGGTGCGCCACGCTGAGCAAGCCGGGCAGATACGTGCTTGCGCAGGACACCAAGACAAGCGCCACAACCGGCGCGTGCATAAATGTAACATCGGACAATGTAGGCGTATACTGCAGCAACAACAGGATAACCGGCTCCGGCCCGTTCGTCAACTACTCACCGTTCAGCTACGGCGTGCTGATAAACGGCAGGTCAAACGTCTCGCTGGTAGGCTGCACCATCAGGAACTTCTCCTACGGCGTATACGTGTCATCATCTAAGGGCATAAGCGTGCTCAACAACAACATCACCCAGAACTACATATCCGAGTTGGTGATGGCTGGAACCATGAACAGCAGCGTTGCCAACAACTTCATGTCGAGGGCATCGAGCGGCAACGGCGCCCTGCTCATTACAAACGGCTCGACCGGCAACAAGGTGGCCAACAACACCATCGAGTACAACCAGTTCTACGGGATAAATGTCAACTCAACGGGCAACAGCTACTTCTCCAACCTTGTGAACGGCACCCCAATCTCGCTGTTCTGCTCAACCCAGTCAAGCTTCCCAGGAACCTCAACAGCGTCGGGCAACATCTGCGTCAACAACACCGGCTGCGGCTTCCTGATGTGCAAGGGCGTAAACATACCGGCGAACCTCTCCAAGCTCAATCTGGGCAACCCGATCAGCAGCTGCGGCTCGATAAACCAGCCCGGAACTTACTACATGAGCGGCAACATAGACATGGGCTCATACATCAACGTCTCCAACCCGGCTGCGGTGTATGACAACATAAGGTGCATAAACGTAGCCGCCAGCGGCGTGACGCTCGACTGCATGGGCCACACCATAAGCCACGGCAGCTACGCGATATACTCATACGGCGTCTCCAACCTTACGCTCGAGAACTGCAAGATAAGCGACTTCAACACCGGCATACAGCTGGTCAACGCGACCAGGTCCCGCATAAGCAACGTCTCCATCGTCAACGCCTCGCAGTTCGCGATAAGCCTGACCAACACCCTCTCTGTCTCGGTGCAGAACTCCTCTGCCACATCAAGCAACTTCGGGCTGTACCTCTCCAACGCCGCGTCTGACGTCATCGGCAACCCGACGATGCTGATGAACCAGTACGGCATATACCTTACGGACTCAATAGGCAACATATTCCAGGGCGGCACGGCGCTCAACAGCACCACTTACGACGTCTACGCAACCGCGGACTCGGTCAACGCCAGCTATAACATAATGCAGGGCATGAGCTGCGGCCTCACCAACGCCCAGTGGGCTGGCTGCACCATAAAGAGGGGAACGCTGCTCCCCTACTACCCGATAAGCTCGTGCGGCGCAATCTCGCATCCGGGCAACTACTCGCTCACCTCCAACATAGTGAACGCGCAATCCAACTGCATAACGATATCGTCTGACAATGTCCAGCTCGGATGCGCCGGCAGGATCATAAACGGGCTGGGTAGCACTCCTGGCTCTATAATACGGATGTCGGGCAGGAACAACGTTACGGTAACGGACTGCGGGTTCTACGGCCTATACGACTCTGTCAACATAACCAACTCCACAAGCGTATTCATGAGCGGAATCAAGTCATCGAGCAGGCTGTACGGCTTCTACATAAGCGGCCTCTCTGGCGGCTCCCTGGTGTTCAGCACCGCGACTGGGGCCAACAACGCGACCGTGTACATGAACAACGTGACATACTTCACGCTCAGCGGAATGAACCTCACCTACGCGGGCGACAAGGGAGTGGGCATACAGATGATCAACTCGGACAACGACATAGTCACCAACAACTACGGGCTCTCGAACTACGTGGGCATAGAGCTCAGCGGCGTGTCAAAGGGCAACAGGATAGCCAACAACACCATGACGCTTAACAACGGCTACGACTACGTGTGCAACGGCAACTCAGGAGTCAATGACGAGCTCGGCGGCATCAACTACGGCACCACCAAGAGCGGGTGCAAGTGGCTGGCCGCGGTGCCGCTTCCGATAACGCCGCTAGGATGCGCCCTGGTCTCGTCCCCTGACACGATAACGCTTACCTCTGATGCGGTCTACGGGTTCGGCTCGACGTGCATGAGCGTGCTCGCCAACTCGACAACGGTCAACTGCGAGGGCCACACCGTCATCGCAAGCAACGGCGGCACCTTCACGTACTTCCAGAACGTGCGCAACGACAAGATGGTCAACTGCGTGCTCAAGGACTTCTCAAACCCCATCTTCGTGACCAACTCAACGCAGGTCACCCTGCAGAACAACACCATCTCCATACTTAACCAGACATCCGGCCTTGCTGCCATAACCATGCTCAATACCCAGAGTTCGCAGGCGAGGGGCAACAACATAACCGCGCCATACCAGGGCATCAACTTCGTGGGCGGCGGATCGGGCAGCGTGCTCAACAATATCGTGAGCGGCGCCGAGTTCGCCTACCAGATAAACAACGCCACTTCGGTCACCGTGACCAACAACACCGCGATTGACAGCTTCACCGGCATATCGCTGGTCAACGCCAACCAAAACAGCTTCGGCGCCAACAACGCGAGCCTTGGCGTCACGTCGGGAATCGCATGCTCATCGTCATCGCAATCCAACGTGGACGCGGGGGGGAACATCTGCTCGGTGCAGAGCGGGTGCTCATGGATAACGAGCTCCTCCTCCACCTGTCACTCGTGACATCTCATGTTTTCAACTCGGCTTAGGCCGTCTCAGACGTAAGGGGATAGGATGCAGTTCTCAAAATTGGTGGAGTCTTACGAGAAACTTGAGGGCATATCCGGCAGGCTCAAGATGATCGAGCTGCTTACCGAGGTGCTGAAGGAGTCGGGGAAGGGCGAGATATCCAAGATAGTGTACATGACCCAGGGCACCCTCCTTCCCCCGTTCGAGGGGCTTGAGTTCGGCATTGCGGAGAAGATAGTTGAGGAGGCCATAGCGGTCGCAACCGGGTTCACAAAGGAGCAGGTCGACAGGGATTTCAAGAAGAGCGGAGACCTCGGCATAACAGCACAGAAGCTCAGGGAGGAATCTAAGCTGAAGAGCATGAGGCAGGTGAGGAACTCGGTCTCGGATGTCTACGACACGATGAGGCGGCTGGCAGAGGCATCGGGCCAGGGGAGCAAGGACACAAAGATAACCATGCTAGCCAATATGTTCGCATCATCATCTCCTGTGGAAGCCAAGTATATCGCAAGGTACCCTCTGGGTCAGTTGAGGCTTGGGGTTGGAGATGCAACCATCCTGGAGGCGCTCTCGTCCATGGCAACCGGGGGGAGGGAGGCCAAGGCCGAGCTTGAGGCCGCGTACAACATATGCAGCGATCTGGGTTCCGTAGCAGAGGAGTTGGTATCGGGCGGAATGGAGGCGATAAAGGCTATGCACGTCACCGTGTTCAAGCCGATTCGGCCCGCGCTTGCAGAGAGGCTCCCAACTGCAGAGGAGATAATCGAGAGGATGAACGGCACCGCTGCCGTGGAACACAAGTACGATGGGTTCCGCCTTCAGGTTCACAAGAGCGGGAAGAAGGTCAGGCTGTTCTCCAGGCGGCTTGAGGACGTCACCGAGATGTTTCCGGACATAATCGAGGCCACGCTCAGCGAGGTCCATGAAGACAAGATAATATTCGAGGGCGAGGCTATCGCCTATAACGAGGCGACCCAGGAGTTCCTTCCATTCCAGGAGACCATGCAGAGGAAGAGGAAGCACGGCGTAAAGGAGAAGGCGCTCGAGCTTCCGCTCCACCTGTTCGCGTTCGACATGATGTACCTAGGCGGCAAGGACTGGCTTCGTGAGCCGTACAAGAATAGGAGGGCGGAGCTGGAGAGGATACTCTCCAAGGGAAAGAGGATAATACCCACCACCAAGATAGTCACCAGCTCCCCGAAGGAGCTTGAGACCTTCTTCGAGGAGGCGATAGCCGAGGGTCTGGAGGGCATAATGACCAAGGATCTTGAGGCTCCCTACATCGCGGGAGCCAGGAAGTTCTCGTGGATAAAGCTGAAGAGGAGCTATAAGGGCGAGCTATCCGACACCGTGGATCTCGTGATAGTGGGCTACTTCCTAGGAAGGGGGAGCAGGGCTGAGTTCAGGTTCGGCGGCCTTCTCGGCGCGGTCTACAACAAGAAGAGGGACATGTTCGAGACCGTGTCGAGGATAGGTTCGGGCTTCACCGAGGCGCAGATGAAGGAGCTGGAGGAGCTGCTCGACAAGATAAAGGTGAAGGCAAGGCCGGCCAGGGTAGACGCGATAGTCGAGCCCGACTTCTGGGTATATCCAAAGTACGTGGTCACGGTGATGGCGGACGAGATAACAAAGTCCCCCACCCACACATGCGGCAGGGAGAAGCAGAGCGACGGCACCGAGGTCGGTTACGCCCTGAGGTTCCCGAGGCTTGTGGGAGAGACCGCGGTCAGGGATGACAAGTCGCTAGAGGATGCCACCACCACTAATGAGATAATCGAGATGTACGGCGAGCAGAAGAAGGTCGGTGTGAAGGAGAGCTGATGGTCCTCAAGTTATAAATATCTCTTCGAGCTGAATAGCATCAATGGCCCAGAATTCGGTGGACAATCCCGGCAAAAAGGAAGCGCTCAGCCCAGTCGTCTCGCTGCTCCCAAAGGACTTTCGCAACGAGCTCGTCAACTTTTTGCGTATGGAGTACCTTAGCCTAATCAACCCTAGTAAAGATTGGGTGCTGAAGCGTCCGGATATCTCAAGTTCAAGGGAATTTGAAGACTTCATTATGCAAAACGGTAAAAGCATAGCCTCCATAACGAACTTCATAGATAGCTCCGTGCAGCCAGGGCCGCGCCAGCTTGAGGAGCAGATATCTTACATCGGTAAGATACTGAATGCCTATACGATCAAGTCAGAGACGCTCATAGAAGCCGGGCTGCACATGACAGCCCAGACAACGGGGGCTTACGCCCTTATCGTCAAGGGTCTGCTCATCGCATCCAAACCTGACCTTGTAGTCAATGAGGATGAGCGTAAAAACATAATCAGATTCATAAAAAATGACGGGAAGTACGGTGTAGAGTACATACTTAGGAGTGAATCCGGCCCAGTTGAGGAACTTGACAGAAATAAGCAATTCGCCACTGGCCTGGTTGGCGGATTCAACTCGATGCTTCTGAAATTGGACGGCGGGCTGGCAGGCATGCTCTCTCCAGACGAGATATTCACTATATCCGCACTAGTATACCAAATGAAGGCGATGGCCATAACGAGCAAGTCGGCGCACGCGCACTTCACTGGCCTGCTTGGCAAGGGCTATCTGGATACCTTTGATAAGATGGTGGCAATAGCCTTCCTTCCCTGACCGCAAAATCAGATCTGCCTTACGCTCTCTATCGTCTTTGAGAACTTCTGTACGCTCTTCACTATCTCCTTCACCCTCGGGTTGAGCCTGTATCCCAGCCCGTAGCCCTTTTCGGTCCTTATGTGGGTGGGCTGTATGACGTTGAGGTCGAGCGAGAGCTCCCTCAGGGTTATGATAAGCGTCTTCCTAGTGAACTTCTTCTCCAGTATCGCATAAAGCTCCCTTGTGGTTCTCGGGGACTTCTGCAGAAGCAGTGACATGACCGCGTAGTTGGGCCTGCTTATTACCTTTCTCAGCGCCCAAATCTCGTCCTTGTCCTTTTCTTTCTTGACCATGATGTTATAATCGGAATAAAGGTTTATAAACGTATCGCAGGGGCTTTTACGCCTCAGGATGGTTGTTTACCTCCGTTACGTTCCGAGGGGCAGCCTCCTCATGCCTCACCCTGACTACCCATATACAAAGATATATATACTTTTACTCAAGTAAACAGTAGTGTAGCCAATATATTTGCCAAGGTAAGCGGATGATGCACAAGTTAAGCGTTTTGCTCTCGAGACGCAGAAAAGGGGACACATGGGAACAGGCGGATGCGCCCTCGCCCGGTCTTAGCTTCGGCATAACCAACGACTATCCGACCGAGGTCTCCGAGGAGAGGCCCGCGATGTTCGCGCTGCTGGGGCGACGCGGGCATCAGCTCATGTACTCAATATCCGCATTCAGGCTTTGCGTGTCAGACCTCAGGGCACTGAGGCGCTGCAAGAGGCAGATGGTTGAGGTGCTGAGGACTCAACAGCCCCAGCATTACTCGAAGGAGGCCATAATGTCCGCAAGCGCCCTTGCGCTTTCCATGCTCCAGGGAATCGAGACCAAGGAAGGCAAAGAGCTCCTGGCATACATCCTGGCGCACGAGACCGTGGGCTACGGACCGATAAGCATGCTGATAGACAACCATGCCGAGATAGAGGAGATTGTCATCAACTCGACCGATGCCAACATCGGCATATACCATGCGACCTACGGATACTGCACCACCAACCTTAGGTTCTCCGGCGAAAGGGAGTTCCGTTACGTCGTGAACAAGCTGATAGCCTGCGCGGAAAGGGAGCTGAACACCGCCAACCCCGTGATAGACGCCCAGCTTGTCGATGGCTCAAGGATACACGCTCAGCTGAAGCCCTACTCGCTGAACGGCCCAATAGCTTCAATAAGGCTCAACGGCGGCAAGAGGATGGACATAAGGAAGCTGATGCAGCTGAAGACGGTGTCGCCCGAGCTGCTGGCATATCTATGGATGGCGATAGACGCAAACCTCAACATCGTCGTTTCCGGCGCCCCAGCGTCTGGCAAGACCTCCCTCCTCATGGCGCTCCATGCGCTCGTGCCTCGTACACAGAGAGTGATAGCGATAGAGGAAGACGTGAACGAGCTGAAGTACGGCAGCTTCATGAACGTAGTCTCGCTACAGGGATCCTCTCTCTTGGGTCGAGTAAGCCTTAGGGACCAGATAATCAACTCGCTGCACCTTCGGCCTGACAGGCTGATAGTGGGGGAGATAAGGGGTGGCGAGACCAAGGAGGTTCTCTCCGGATCCAATCTCGGTATCCCGTTTATGACAACTATGCACAGCAGCGGCAGCGGCCAGCCGCTCATCGATAGGCTCCGCTCCAGGCCGATGAGCGTCGAGGAGCAGCTGATATCGATGCTGGATGTCTCGGTTTTCATGAAGCAGCGGGACATAAAGAGCAGGGTCGCAGAGCAGATAACCGAGTACCTCTGGCTATCTAGGGCTGAGATTAAGGTGGAAGAGGCCACCGCGCTCGGCAGGGAGTACAGACTGACGGAGATAGCGAAGAACGGTAGCCTTGACCTATCACTCCTTCATGGATCGAAGGTTGTCTTCGCATACGCGTCGGCAAGGATGGTGACACACGGCATTGCACTTAAGGAACTGAAGAAGCGCGCAACTTTCCTAAAAGCCCTTCTTGAGTCTGACGCCAAGACAGATGTCGACGACTACATAGGGAAGTTCGGCGAGATAAGATGAGTGCGCTACCGTACGGCAATTGTGTTGCATCCGGCCCAATGCCGGAATCCCTACGTGGATTTACCGTAGCTGGCGCTGTAAGGAGAATTGGTATGCCCGTGTCGCATAATGGCATTGCACTCGGTCTACGACCGAGATCCCTCACCGGATTTGCGGGTTCGATTCCCGCCGCGGGCGAAAGGGGGCGAAAGCCCCTTCTAAATAATATTTCAGCCGTTAAAATATTTAGCTCTTTCTGTGCGGAAAGCATCGCGTTCAATGCAATCTACCTTTCCGCGGTCTCGCTTGTCATGTACGCGGTCTTTGGCCCACAGCTTGCAGGATTCTCCCTTCTAATGGGTATCCCGCTTGCGGCCATCATGGTCGCATACGAAGCGAGGCTGATGCGCAAGAGGCGCGAGGCGCAAGAGGAGTCCGCTCTCGTCTCCGCCCTTTCAATGATGTACTCGGGCATCAGGTACAACGGCAAGCCGCTGCTTTACTCCATCTGCAAAGCTGCCGACTCGCTCAATCCCGCCTCAGCCCCTGATGCACATGCGGCACTCCTGGAGGTGGCTGGCAGGCTTCGGCTCGGCCAGGACCTCGACGCCGCAGTGAAGAATCTCAGCCGCAGAAGCAAGTTGCCCTACCTCTCGCCCCTCTACGAGTTTGCCGAAGAGTATAAGGCGGGTCTGGACCCCGCCGTCTCGCTGAAGGGGGTGATCGACGAGTATCACGCGAGGAAGCGAGGCAACGCCGAGCGCTCCATCTCCCGAACGCAGAGGCGGGTGACGGTCAGCATGGCGTTGGGCACCATCGCCCCATCCTTCCTGATGTTCGTCTTTGTCGGATACTCGATAGTCTACTACTCCACCCTGCAGTACTTCCTCTTCGCCGCGGCGCTTCTTCTCGCTCTCCCCTGCGCCTACTCGGTGCTCGGTTCAGGCATGGCTGATTCCAATGATGCAAGATAAGATTTACGCTACTGTCACCGCAATCTCCGCGGTCTCGATAGCATCCGCACTTTTCTATAGCATGTACCTGGCCGTTGCGGCATGTTCGGTCTCGGCGGCAATTCTTCTTGCCGCACTCAGGCACTGGAGGGGGAAGAGCCTTGACCGTGAGACGCTCAGGTTGGTCAACAACATAATAGGCAGCCACACGCCAGGAAGGGACACTGCCTCGCTTATCATTGACGCGGCAAGCCCGAGCATGCCATTCTACGACTCCCTCGTCTCGGCGCTCAGGGCATATGGGCTCTCCGGCGACTCATCCTCCTCCTTCTCCGCGCTTGCGGGCTATCCCTCCGTGTATCTCAGAACCGCCGTTGATATAATCCTGAACGCGCTTGACAACGGCGCCGACATAGCGGCGCCGATGAGGGAGCTAAAGCAGCGCATGGAGGCCGACCTGTCCGTGCGCGAGAGGACCGCCGGCAGCGCGTCTGGCGCCTCCGCGATAATAAGGTTCGGCTCCATACTGTTCCTTCCCGTCTTTGCCGGCATAAGCCTTGACATACTCGGATTCGCCTCAACGATAAACAGCGCGGTATCGGCGATAAGCCCATGGGGATTCACCGTGATACTCTCGCTCTTCATAGTCGCGGCAAACACGGCAAACTTCAGGCACGGCGCCTCCCCGGTGCTGGAGAAGTCGGCCAAGGCTGCCGTTAGCGGCGCGGTCGCCATAACGGTGTTCAAGCTCGCCGCAATTTTCGCAATGTCCATGCTTTAGGTGATGAGATGCAAAACGTAAACGTACAGATACCGTACATGGATGAGATAGCAGCGCTGTTTGCGCTGGCAAGGTCCAGGAAGGGACAGGGCTCGCTGGAGTACATAATGATGCTCTCCGCGGTGAGCATAGTGATCGTGATAGCGCTCGCTATGGTGACCCAGCTGAAGGGAACCGCGGTGCACGCATTCATGGGAAGCTCCAACCAGAGCATAGCCTCACAGCTCTCCGCACAGCTGGGCAACCTGACGACCGGGGTGAAGTGAGCCGTGAGGACAAGGGCGCAGCTCTCAGTGGAGTTCATGGTCTACGCGGCGCTCGCCACCGCATCGCTGGTGGTCTCCCTGAAGCTGTTCTCAATGGGAACCGCGGTGCAGGGCGGCGTAGCCGGTAGCGCATACGCCGAGGAGCTTGCGGCAGCGATAGACTCCAACATGGGCTACACCAGCTCGATCTTCTCCGCATATGTCCCCGCATCGATATGCAACGCCACTCTGGGCAATGGCACCATCGGCATCGCTGGCGAGACGATTGCCCTGGTCTCCAACCTCACCATTGAGGGCTCGTCCGTATGCATGAACTCCGGACGCGTGGAGAGGCTTCTGCTGTATCGGGTGTCCAATGGCACCTATGCTCTTGAGGCGGATGGATGAGGGCTCAGATAATGGCGGGCACCGTCATCTCCATGATCATAGCCGTGGCATTCTGCCTCTCGCTTGCCGGCATCGGCTCGGGACTGGGCACATCGGCAGTAATGCACATAGGCTCCACAGGCCAGGCGTATTACGCAAACGCAAACTCGCTTGCAGCACTTGCGAGCCAGATGTCCAACGGGTGAGTCCATGTTCCAAGAGATAGAGCTCCTTGCCGCAATCGCCGTGTTCCTGCCCTTCTTCGCGGCGTTCGCCTACCACCTCACTTTCATGCAAAACGTGTTTGAGTCTGGAGCCATGTCACTGGGCGAATCATTACAGCACGGGATAATGCTGCAGCAAGAGCTGAACGC
>Ga0307374_10005434_pt1 | contig 20599 bp, 18 predicted proteins | sample OX3MG_FD_202532 | JGI IMG/M metagenome (GOLD analysis project Ga0307374, IMG submission 202532) | Soil microbial communities from Risofladan, Vaasa, Finland - OX-3 | ecosystem: Environmental > Terrestrial > Soil > Coastal area > Acid sulfate soil | place: Finland: Risofladan, Vaasa | collected...
CCAGGACGCGGCCATGGCGGCAGCGTCGACGGTTCCCGCCGGAGTCGCCCACGAGGCGCACCGCTACCTCAGTGCCGGTGGTCCGGCCAATGTGGCGAATCTGATCCGCTTCTTGTCCGACACCATCCGGATGACCGGCCTCGGATTCGATCCACCCGTTCCCGTTTTGGATGTCGGGATATGGGATGGGGCAGGGATCGGCTCTCCTGGGGTCGATCGCGACCTGAACCGACCCCTCGTAGCCGTGGTGTTCTATCGGGCCCACCTGGTGGCCGGGAACACCGGCTACGTCGCCGACCTGTGCCGGGCCATAGAGGCGGCCGGAGCCGATGCCGTTGCCATCTGGTCCTACTCGCTGCGCCGCGACGCCGAAGGGACAGTTCCGGCCCTAGCCCTGTGTCGACAGCTCGATGCCGATGTCATCACCACATCGACGCTTGCCGCTGGATCCAGTGATGTCGACGGGGACACGTGGGTGGTGCCGGGCATCGAGGAGCTCAACGTTCCGGTCATTCAGGCACCGGCGACGAGTCGATCGCGGGCGGAATGGGCTGCCGACCCAGTCGGACTGCCCCCACTCGACGTGGCCAGTGGGGTGGCCATCCCCGAGTTCGACGGTCGGGTGATTGGGCCCACGTATGCCTTCAAGGAGATTGTGGACGACGGCCATCTGCCGGGCGGCGAGATCGTTGCCACCCGGGCAGATCCGGAACGGACCGAGCGCCTGGCCCGACTGGCGGTGCGCACGGCCAAGCTCCGCTCCATCCCGGAGTCCGAACGGCGAATCGCCATCGTGCTCTCCTCCTACCCCACCAACCGATCCCGGCTGGGCAATGCGGTTGGACTCGATACACCGGCCTCGGCGATTGCAGTGCTCGCGGCCCTGGCCGGTGCCGGCTACACCATCGAGAAGATCCCCGAGCACGGTGACGAGCTCATGCACCAGTTGGCCGACGGATTCAGCTACGACAGAGTGTCACTCGACGAAGTCCAGGTGCACAGGTCGGCCGGATCCCTGTCCACCGTGGCGTACGAGTCGTGGTTCCGATCGCTACCCGTGGACAGCCGCATTGATCTCGAGGAGACCTGGGGACCGGCACCAGGTGGCGTCTACGTGGTCGACGATCATCTCCACTTCCCCGGACTCGACCTGGGCAATGTGCTTGTCGCCATCCAGCCGCCCCGCGGGTTCGGACCCGACCCCATCGCCGCCTACCACGCGCCTGACATTCCCCCCCCTCACCACTATCTGGCTTTCTATCGTTGGTTGGCATTGCCCCAGGCCGAAGGAGGGTGGGGGGCGGACGCAGTGGTCCACCTCGGGAAGCACGGCACTCTTGAATGGTTGCCGGGCAAGACGCTTGCCCCCTCGTCCGGCTGCTTCCCCGACGCCGCTATCGCCGATCTGCCGTTCTTTTACCCGTTCGTGGTCAACGACCCGGGCGAGGGCACCCAGGCCAAGCGTCGGACCCACGCGGTGATCATCGGGCATCTGCCCCCTCCCATGACTCGGGCCGACACCTACGACGACCTGTTCCGCCTCGAACAGCTTCTCGACGCCTACGCCCAGGTCCAGGTGATGGATCCCGAAAAGCTCCCCGAGCTGCGGACCCAGGTCTGGGAGCTGCTGGTCCAGGCCGAGATCCACCGTGACCTCGCACTGGGGGACGCGCCTCCTGGCGACCGGGAGTTCGACGACTTGCTGTTGCACGTGGACGGGTATCTGTGTGCGCTCAAAGACGCGCAGATACGCGGCGGTCTGCATGTCCTCGGCCAGGCGCCGGCCGAGGACATGCTCATCGACAATGTGCTCGCCATCACCCGGCTGCCTCAGGCCGGCTTGCCCTCCCTGCGAGATGTCGTCGCAGCCGACCTGGGCATCCCTGCTGATGGCGGTAGCCGTGTCGAGACCGACAGGCTTGAGGCCGAGTGCCGAATCCGAATCGAGCGGCTCGGCGACCAGGGCTGGAAGGCACGACCCGAAGACGACGCCACCCTCCGCTGGATAGCCGACACCCTGGTCCCGAACCTGGGTCGTACTCCTGACGAGATCACCAACCTGCTGGGCGGGCTCGGGGGCCGATCGGTCCCCGCCGGTCCGAGCGGTGCACCGAGCCGGGGAGGAGCCCATGTCCTGCCCACCGGACGGAACTTCTACTCAGTCGACCCGAAGGCAATTCCATCGCCTCTGGCGTGGAAGGTGGGCCAGGCACTGGCTGACCGCCTCATCGAGCGACACCTCGATGAGTGCGGCACGTACCCCCGAACGGTCGGACTGGTGATGTGGGGGACAGCCGCCATGCGGACCGCCGGGGACGATGCCGCTGAAGCCCTTGCCCTTCTGGGCGTCCGCCCCGTGTGGAGTACCGAGAGCCAGAGAGTGACCGGCCTCGAGGTCATTCCGCTTTCCGAACTCGGTCGACCCCGCGTCGATGTCACCGTACGGGTGAGCGGCTTCTTTCGTGATGCATTCCCCCACGTGATCGATCTCGTCGACGACGCGGTCCACCTGGTCGGTGCGCTCGACGAGTCCGAGTCCGACAATCCGGTGCGGGCCGCGGGAACCGAGGACCCTCGCCTGTGGGGACCTCCACCGGGCGGTTACGGCTCGGGAATCGATTCCCTGCTCGAGCAACGGTCGTGGCGCACCGACGACGATTTGGCCGAGGCGTACTTGGCATGGTCGGGATTCGCCTATGGCCGCAATCGGGAGGGAGCAGCTGATCCTGATGGCATGCGTCGGCGGTTCGCGGCAATCGAGGTGGCGGTGAAGAACCAGGACAACCGCGAGCACGACATCTTTGATTCCGCCGACTACCTGGAGGACCACGGGGGGATGATCGCCGCAGTGCGGTCCCTCAGGGGAGAGGCCCCCAAGGCGTGGTTCGGGGATTCCTCCAATCCGGCGAAACCCGAGGTTCGCTCGCTGAAGGAAGAGGCGGCTCGGGTGGTGCGGAGCCGGGTGCTCAACCCGCGTTGGATCGAGGCCATGCAGCGGCACGGCTACAAAGGGGCCTTCGAGTTGGCGGCGACCGTCGACTACCTGTTCGGCTACGACGCCACCGCCCATGTGGTCGAGGACTGGATGTACGAACGAATCACCGATGCCTATGTCGGCGACCCGGATATGAGGAAGTTCTTCGAGCAGTCGAACCCCTGGGCCCTGCGTTCCATCGCCGAGCGGCTACTCGAGGCCGACCAGCGCGACCTGTGGAATGCCTCGGCCGAGGCCCGCCAGACCCTCGTCGATGCCGTGCTCGAAGCCGAGGGCTGGGAGGAAAGTCGGTGACCTCATCAGTGTTCCCCTTCGGCGATATTGTCGGCCAGGACGAAGCGAAACTGGCGCTGATCCTCGCCACCGTCGACCCTCGGATCGGGGGCGTCCTGCTCAGAGGCCACAAGGGAACAGCCAAGACCACCCTTGCCCGTGGCCTGGCCGACCTGCTCGACGGGGCTCCCTTTGTCGAGCTCCCGCTCGGGACTACCGAGGACCGGCTGATGGGGACCCTCGATGCCGCTGCGGCCTTGGCTGGGGACGGCTTCCATTTTCGTCCCGGCCTCCTGGCGGAGGCCCACGGCGGCGTGCTTTATGTCGACGAGATCAACCTCCTCGCCGACCATCTCGTCGACGCTCTGCTCGACGTCAGCGTGTCGGGCGAGAACATCGTCGAGCGCGACGGTGTCTCTCATCGTCACCCGGCCCGCTTCGTGCTCATCGGGTCGATGAACCCCGAAGAGGGAGAGCTGCGCCCCCAACTCCTCGACCGCTTCGGGTTCTGCGTCGAGATGACCACGCCAGTCGACATCACGGCCCGGGTGGAGGCGCTCCGCCGGCGTTTGGTCTTCGACGGCCTTCGGCTGGACGAGCCGATACGGGAGGCCGTGGCCACGAGCGACGGGATCGAGGCGATGGCACGGGGAATCCCATCGGTTCAATCGGCCACCATCGCGGCCACCATCCTCGAGGCGGCCTCCCGCCTCTCGGTCGAGGTGGGTGCCGAGGGCTTGCGCGCCGATCTCACCCTGTGTCGGGCTGCTGCCGCTCTGGCCGGAGTCGAGGGCCGGGCCGACACTGATCTCGCCGATATCAGACGGGTGGCGCCGCTGGTGCTGGCCCACCGGACCAGGCGTGGCCCCTTCGACCCACCGGTGATGAACCCCGACGACCTCGACCGAGCGCTCAGCGAAGCGCTGGACAGTCTCCGCCCAGACCAGTCGCCCACCGGCTCTGCTGAGTCCGAGCAGACCGGAGACCATGACCCCGCCAACGGAGACGAGTACGGAGATGGGGACGGACGGCAAGACAATGACGGTGACGGTGGACAAGAAGAGGGGCCACCGAACTCCGGGGCCGGGAGAGGCGAACGGCCTCTGACCATCGGCGGTTCCCGTCGGCCCCCTGTACCTGGATCAGCACCGGAACGCCAGGTTGTAGGGCGCGGAAGGTTCGTCCGGGACGTTTCCACAGGCGACGGGCACGTCGTATCGGTGCCGGCCACGGTTCGGGCGCTTGCCAACCGCAAGGCACTCGACCCGACTGCGGTACTGGGTCCTGGCGATCTTCGGGCCGAAGAGCGTGTCGCTCCTAAGCACCGCACCATTGTGGTGTGCGTCGACCTGAGCGGATCGATGGGTGCAGACGAGCGGGCCAAGGCGGCGACCGGGATGGTGCTCGGCCTCCTTGCCGATGCCTATCAGCGACGCGACCGCGTCGCCCTGGTCGGGTTCCGAGCCGGTGAGGCCCAGGTGCTGCTGACCCCGACCTCGAGCATCGAAGTGGCGAGGAACAGGCTGGACGACCTGGTCACCGGTGGGGACACCCCCTTGGCCATGGGTATCTCCCGTGGGCTCGAGGTCGCCGAGGCCGCATCGGCTGACGGGTCGGAGTCCCTACTTGTTCTCTTAACTGACGGCCGGGCGACCGGTGGCACCGCGGCCGTCGACGCCGCCATGAACGCCGCCGCTGGTGTCCAACGCCGCGGTATCCCCTCGATGGTGCTCGACTGCGAGAGCGGGCCGATCCGACTGCGCATGGCCGAGCGCCTTGCCGAAGCCATGGGAGCGCGTCATGTACCTGCCGACTCCGTGGACCCGGTCGCGCTGACCGACACCATCGGTGTCATCGCCTCCTCCCGACGGTAGGCAAACCCAACCGACCGCCGGTTCTGGTGGTGTGTCAGCGCTCACCCGGTCGGAGGCCGGTTCACCAACTCCCACAGAAGGCCGGTGTCCAGGTGCTCGTCCACCGCGTCGGCCAATGCGTCGAAGGTAGCCTCGAGGACCGGAGGGGGACGCTGCCCGCAGAGCGCCTCGAGCACGTCGGGGCTTTCGAGCAGGCCGTGGACCGTCGTGGCCAATACCGCGCCCTTCCCCCACACCAGCGGGGCCAGCCTGCAGCTGTCGCCGGTGACCTGACCGTTGCGGATCTCGAAGCCTGAAGCGCCCACGCCGCTAAGGGCCGACCACGGTGGGTCCATCGCCGGAAAGGTGACGGTTACCGGTCGGGTCACCTTGGTCGGCTCCATCTCGGTGTGCATGGGGAGGAGGTCGAGCCCGGCTGTCGCACCTTCGACCAGACCGTCGTCGCCCACCCGCTCGCCGAGCATCATGCAACCGCCACAGATCCCAAGTGTGAGGCCACCGGCCCCGGCTCGGGCGATGAGGGAGCGATCGAGTCCACGGTCACGGAGCCAGCGGGCATCGGCGGCCACATGCTTGGACCCGGGGAGCACCACCAGGTCGCACCCCTCCAGGTCCGACGACCGCAGGATCCAGCGCACGTGAGCGGCGTGCCCTACCAGATGGAACTCGTCGAGATTGGATGCATAGGGATAACGAACGATGCCGATGGAGGTCTCGCTGGCGAGGGGAGTGGCGCGAATGGTCGCCCCTTCCTCGTCGGGTAGCTCGTGAGCCACCATCGGCAGGACTCCGCCCATGCGCATGCCAGTTCGGTCGGTCATGAAAGTCGGTCCCGGCTCCAACAACGAGGCATCCCCCCGGAACTTGTTGAGCACAAAGGCGGCCAGCCTTACCCGGGTCGCTTCGGGCACGAGGGACCAGGTGCCGTAGAGGTGGGCAAATGCGCCGCCCCTGTCGATGTCGACCACCAGCAGTGCCGCGGCGTCGGCATGCTCGACGACCCGATTGTTGACCTGGTCAGGAAGGTTGATCTCGGCCGGGCTACCCGCACCTTCGATGAGGACCAGTTGGTGGTGGGCAGCGAGCCGATCGAAGGCATCGGCCATCGCCGGCCACAGGTGTGGACCGCGGTCACGCCAGGCCATGGCAGTCAGGTCGTGGCGAGCGTGGCCGTTCACCACCACCTGGCTGCGGTTGTCGGCCTCGGGCTTCAAGAGCACTGGGTTCATGTCCACGTGCGGTTCGACGCCCGCGGCCAGGGCCTGGAGCCACTGGGCCACTCCGATCTCGCCACCGGCGACGACCCGGGCGTTGTTGGACATGTTCTGGGCCTTGAACGGGACCACGTCCACTCCTTGGCGGGCGAACCAGCGGGCGAGGGCGGTCACCACCAGGCTTTTGCCCGCCGTGGACGAGCACCCGAGCACCATGAGCGGGCGGAGCTGGTCTGCCATCAACGACTACTTGGCATGTTGAACCACTCGAACGCTGAGCACCGGTTGCACTCCCTACGATACGGAGCGTGACGAGCGTTCTGGTCTTGGCCGGCACCACCGAGGCCACCCAACTGGCCGACCTCTTGGTCGAGGAGTACGACGTCGATGTTCTGAGTTCGTTGGCCGGGGCCACCGCCACACCGAACTATCGTGCCGGTCGCATCCGTAGGGGGGGATTCGGGGGAACCGACGGCCTGGCCGACTTTCTGTTGCGTCACCCGTTTGATGCAGTGGTCGACGCCACACATCCATTCGCGGCGGTGATGCCCTTCCATGTGGCCGCCGCCACCATTGCCACGGCCACGCCGTCGTGTCGGCTGCTCCGTCCCCCTTGGACTCCAACGGCAGGGGACTACTGGATCGAGGTGCACGACCTTCCGGCTGCTGCGGCGGCACTCGGGCCACTCGGCGCCCGGCGAGTCATGCTCACCGTCGGTCGACAAAGCACCTGGGCCTTCGTCGACTTCGATGCATGGTTTCTGGTTCGAGCCATCGAACCTCCCGAGCGGGTACCGGCGCATCACCTGGTGGTGCTCTCGCGGGGGCCCTTCGACCTCGACTCGGAGCGGGCCCTGCTGCGCGAACACCGCATCGACGCTGTGGTCACCAAGAATGCCGGAGGTACGTCCACCGAGGCCAAGCTGGTGGCCGCCCGGGAACTCGGGATCCCGGTCATCATGGTCGACCGTCCCGCCCAACCTCAGGCGATGATGGTGTCGGGTGTCGATCAAGCCGTTGCGTGGTTGGACGGGACCGTTGGGTTGGGATCGGCACCCAAGCCATAGGAGCGCGGGGTGTAGACACTGGCGCCGAGCGGCCGGTCGGGGAGGATCCGGGTGGTCGACGAACCGACGATGATCACCGTCCGCATGTCGATTTCGGCATCGAGGAGATCCCCGAGCGTGAGTACCGAGATGTGCTCGCCGGGCCTTCCCACATCTCGACCCACGATCACCGGGGTCGCACTGTCCCGGTGGCCTGCGAGAAGTTCAACGGCACGGCCGAACTGCCAGGGCCGGTGGCGCGAGGCGGGGTTGTAGAGCGCGATCACGAAGTCCGCGCCAGCGGCCGCCTCGAGCCGCCGCTCGATGAGCTCCCACGGCTTGAGCACGTCGGAGAGCGAGATAACACAAAAGTCGTGTCCTAACGGCGCTCCCACCCGTGAGGCCAAAGCCTGGGCTGCGGTAATGCCCGGGAGTACCTCGAACCGGACGCCACACCAACGATCGGGCCACCGATCGAGCTGCTCCACTACGGCACTGGCCATGGCGAATACGCCCGGGTCACCAGACGACACCACGACGACCCGGCCGCCGTCGGCGGCGAGGTCCAACGCCAGTGCGGACCGGTTCGCCTCTACCCTGTTGCCGGAGCGATGGCGGCGGGCCGCGGTCTCGATCGACACCAGATCCAAGTAGCGGGCGTAACCGACCAGGTCGGTCGCCGACGCGATCCGCTCGGCAACGTCCGGCAGGCACCAGTCCGACCGCCCGGGACCTATCCCGACGATGGCCAACGACCCCAGTTGGTCGGCACTCATTTCCCGGTGATGTGCGTGCCAGGGATGAGCACCAGCGAGAAGTACGGTGCATCGACGTCGCCCGTCTCGAGCAACGGCATGACCCGCTGCTCCTGGCAGCTGGCCCGCTCGACGTAGACGGCACCTTCGGCCAGCCCGCAGGCTTGGGCCGCGTCCCGTACCGCAGAGAGATTGCGGCCCACTTTCATGACCACAGCGGCATCGACCCCGGACATGGCCTCTTTCAGCTGGTCAGGGGGAAGTACCCCGGAAAGAATGGTGAGCGTCTCGTTCTTTGAGACCAGTGGTCGTCCGGCGGCGGCCGAGGCAGCGGACACCGAGGTGATCCCCGGTACTACCTCGGTGGGGAACCGGCCGGCGAGCCTCTGGTGGATGTACATGTAACTACCGTAAAAGAACGGGTCGCCTTCGCATACCACCGCGACATCACGGTCGCTCTCGAGATGATCGGCGATGGTTGCCGCCGACTCGTCGTAGAAGTCCGCCATTCGCTGTTCGTAGGTGGTGGGTTCCACCGCTTCGGTGGTGACCGGATAGGTGAGCCGGAGGAGCTGGTGATGCTCTTCGATCAGGGAGTCGATGACTGCGAAGCTGTTCCCCCGGCTGCGACGCGCCGCGAAATAGACGATGACCGGGCACGAGGCGATGACTCTCTGGGCCTTCACGGTCATCAACTCGGGGTCACCAGGACCGACCCCCACTCCGAACAACGTGCCCATCGCTACTCCTTCTCGCTGGCCAGCGCGTTGACCGCGGCTGCAGCCATGGCACTGCCGCCTTGTCGGCCGCGCACGACAAGATAGGGAATCTGGTGACCGAGGGTGCTCAGCGCATCTTTCGACTCGGAGGCACCGACGAAACCGACCGGCAGTCCGATGATGGCGGCGGGACGGGCCTGACCGTCAAGAATCAGCTCGATCAGCCGGAACAGAGCGGTCGGAGCATTGCCGAACACCGCGACCGCGCCATCGAGGTGAGGAAGCCAGCGGTCGACTGCAGCGGCTGACCGTGTAGTGGCAGCCAATCGTGCGTCATCGGTCACCCCGGAATCGTGCAAGGTGCAGACCACCGGATTGTCCGCCGGCAGTCGGGACCGGGTGATCCCGTTCGCCACCATGGTCGAGTCGGCCAGGATGGTGGCTCCGGCCCGCAGTGCCGATCGGGCCGCGTTGGGGAAGCCTGGCGACGACGCCACAAGTGGCGGGAGATCGGTCATCCCACTGGCATGGATCATTCGGACCACCACCGCTTCGAGGTCGTGCGGAGTGGCCGACAGGTCGGCCTCTGCCCGGATGGTGGCGAACGATTCGCGATAGATGGTGGCACCGTCGCGCTCATAGTCCAGCGTCATGACTGCTCCGGAACGAACGAGTCAAAATCGAACGAGCCACGCTCATCGGCCACGAGCACGAAGTTGGTGTTGGCTCCACATCGCTTCTCGCATCCGGAGAGGTGGACCCGTCGAGTGGGAGCCATTGGTCCGTCGAGCAGTGCTAGGGCGGCGCCCATGGTGTCAGCCCGGGAAGCCTGACATCCGGGGGACCCGGCACAGGCCGACACCAGATGCGCGGGGTCCGACGGATCGGTGGAGAAGCCCGCGCTGGCCAGGCCGTCGAGCACCAGTTCCGCATCGGAGGTGGCCACTCCGAGAAACACGATCCCTCGCCACGGAGTGAGGCGGACACGAGCGGAGGAGGCATCGGCCAGATCGGCAAGGGCACAGAGCATGGTCGGAGACGCCCGGCCGAGGAGGGGAGCAGCACCCAGGTTCACCCGATCGCCCCTGTGGTGAGCCAACATGCCGACGGGATGGACCGTGGCCGAGGGGCTCGGGTCATGCTCCCAACTCACGGCAACGCCATCGGTCACTGCGGCGACAACAGCTGGGCGACCCTGGCGCTCGACCAACTCGGACAGGCGTGCCCCATGAGAGGAGCAGAGTCCGGCCCCGGCGATCATCACCCGGAGAGCCTCGGTGGCCGGAATGCAAGCCACGGTCGGGTCTGCGTCGTTGAGAGCTCGACCCAACTCCAGCTGCATGGATGGTTCGCTCTGGGCACTCGGCACGGCGCCGAAGCAGAGATCACCGGGGACCTCCCGCACCGGGGCGGTTCCGCCGTCATCGAACACCACCCCGAATTTGGGAGGTAGGCATTCGAGGTCGGGTGCCGTTGTCAGGAGATCCGCCGCCGCCAGTGCGGTCGAGGTGAGGTCGATGAACTGATTGGGGTCGTGGCCGGTGAGCGGGGAGACCACCACATCGCGGCGCTCGTCACGGGCCGCATCCGGTCCGACCAGTCCACCAATCGCCAGCAGCTCGGCGACTTCGTCGATAGTGCCGATCTGAAGCCCTCGAATCTGCACATTGGCCCGCGAGGTCATCTCCACCACGCCGTTCCCGAACTGCTCGGCGACATCAGCCACGGTGCGTAGACCGGCCGGAGCGATCGAGCCGCCAGGGAGCCTCAGCCGCACGAGCAGCCCATCGGCCGCTTCCATCGGCGTGGCTACGCCCGGACAAGCTCCTCGGACCGGGGTCGACCGGTGGGATACGGACACGGTGGGACCGTAGCACCGACGTATGGTGACCTGCCCTACGTGGGTGCTACGGTCCGCCGGATGGCGCAACCCTCCAGATTCCTGATCAATACGGGCACTGGGAAGGGCAAGAGTTCGGCCGCCATGGGCGTGATGTCTCGGAGTTGGGCCCGAGGGTGGAAGACCGTCGTGGTCCAGTTCGTGAAGAGCGAGAAGTGGAAGGTCGGTGAGCGCAAGCTGGCCGAACACTTGGGAATCGAGTGGCACACGATGGGGGACGGCTTCACCTGGGAATCGACCGACATCGACGAAACCGCGGCCAAGGGCCGACGTGCCTGGGACCTGGCGGCTGAACTGATCACCAGCGGAAGCTACGACATGGTGATCCTCGACGAGGCCACCTACATCGTGAAGTACGAGTGGGTGCCGGTCGGTGAACTGGTGCAGGTGATCGCCGGTCGTCCTGCGCGCACCAACGTGGTCCTCACCGGGCGGTATGCCCCACCCGAGCTCATCGACATCGCGGACACGGTCACCGAGATGGTCAAGGTGAAGCACGCCATGGACCTGGGCATCAAAGCTCGCAAAGGCATCGAGTACTAGGAGTTCTTTGCCTTCTCTCAGTCCTCGGGTGGTGATCGCCGGCACCCACTCGGGTGTAGGCAAGACCACGATCGCCACCGGGCTGATGGCCGCCTTGCGGGCGCGAGGACTTCGGGTCGGTGCGGCCAAGGTGGGACCCGACTTCATCGATCCCGGTTATCACGCACTGGCATCGGGCCGTCCCTCGCGCAACCTCGATCCCTGGATGTGTGGAATGGATGCGCTCGGCCCCTTGGCCGGACGGGCAGGGGAAGGATGCGACATCCTCGTGATCGAAGGGGTCATGGGGCTCTTCGACGGTGCCGCAGATGGGTCGCCGTCTTCCACCGCTGACGTGGCGGTGGCGCTCGACGCCCCGGTGGTGCTGGTGGTCGACGCTGCATCAGCCAGCACCTCGGTGGCCGCGACCATCCATGGTTTCAACACCTTTGATCCTCGACTCGATCTGGCCGGTGTGATTCTCAACCGGGTGGCTTCGGACAGTCACGAGTCAATGCTGCGAGCGGCTATCTCACCGCTCGGGGTCCCTGTCCTCGGCGTGCTTCGTCGCGATGCCGGGCTGGTCTGGCGGGACCGCCATCTGGGCCTGATCCCGGTGATCGAACATCCCCTCGAGGTCGCTGCCTCCCTCAACCGCCTGGCCTCACTCATCGATCGCACCTGCGATCTGGAAGAGATCGAGGTCATCGCCCGTCGATCACCAGGTAGTCCTACAACCGCACCACTCCTACCCGAACCGGTAGGCAGTGCGCGCATTGCCGTGGCCGCCGGCTCGGCCTTCAGCTTCGCCTATCCCGACAACCTCGAAGCACTAGAAGCAGCGGGGGCTGAACTGGTGCCATTTGACCCGTGTTTCGACGAACGCCTGCCTGAGGGTTGTACCGGCTTGTTGGCGGGCGGCGGGTTCCCCGAGGTCTATGCCGACCTGCTCAGTCAGAATGCCGCCCTGCTCACCGACGTAGCCGGTCAGATCGGTGAGGGCATGGTGGTCTGGGCCGAGTGCGGGGGCCTCCTTTGGCTATGTCGGAGTCTGGACGGCCGCGCACTAGCCGGAGTCATTGATGCCAAGGCCACCATGACCGAGCGGTTGACCCTTGGTTACCGGCGGGCAGTGGCCCACACCCCGACTCCAATCGGTCCGGCCGGCACAGAAGTGCGAGGTCACGAGTTCCACTACTCGTCGGTCGATCCGGATGGTCACGCGCTCACCCTGTCCGGACGTCAGGGCGCTTCCGATGCCGGGTTCGCCAGCGACAGGCTCCTCGCCTCGTATCTCCATGTTCATCTGGGATCCCGGCCCGACCTGGCCGAGGCGTTCGTCAGAACCTGCGTGGGGCCTCCCCGTGGCGATCAAATCCATGCCCTACGTCTGCCCTATCTACGCTAGGTTCGCCAGCGGTGCAAAAGTCGTCGATCTATCTTCCCGAGCAACTGAAGCGCGAACTGTCTGAGTTGGCTGCCCGTTCCGGGCGAGCCGAGGCGGATCTGATCCGCCAGGCCATCGAGCGGCTACTGGCCGTGTCCGACGGTGGGGAGGAGCACGTGTCGTCGCCCGCCGCCCAGCCGCGTCGGCGGGGACCGGTTCTGATCGGCGTCGGGCTCGGCCCAGGTGACCCGCGTCACGTGACCCAACTGGCAAGGGACACACTGAGCAGCGCCGACCGGGTCTTCGCCGTCTCGTGGACGTCCCAATCGATCGGTCGAGCCGAGATGGTCGCCCGTACCGTCGTGCCCATGGTCCCGATCGAACGCCTCACCTACGACATCGCCGCCGACGAGGCCGGCCGCCGACGATCCCTGGCTGCGGCCGCCGACTCCATTAGGGCGGCCCTCGACGCCGCTGAGGTAGTGGCGATAGCCACTCTCGGCGACCCGTCGATGTGGTCGGTCGTCCCCGACCTGGCGGCGGCGATCACTGCTCATCGGCCGGCTGTGCCGGTGGAGTGGGTCCCGGGCATCACCTCGTATCAGGCGCTGGCCGCAACTACGGCGACAACACTCGCTCGCGCCGGCCAGACATTGGTGGTGGTCGACGGCCATGCGCCGGGTCCGGCCCTCGATGATCCCGCCACGACCGTCGTCGTCTACAAGGGGGCGGGGGATGCCATGGCGCTACGTGCCCAGGCCTCGACGGCCGGCCGCCTACAACGTGCAGTGGTCGGTGAGCTGGTGGGCCTGCCCGGAGAACGGATCAACATGCTCGAGGACCTCTCGAATGGTCCCGTCTCCTACCTGGCCACGGTCATCCTGCCGGCTGCGGAGTCACCCGTATGACCATCTCCTTTGTGGGTGCCGGTCCCGGTGCTGTCGACCTCATCACCTTGCGAGGCGCCCAGAGGCTGACCACCGCCGACATCGTCATCTGGGCAGCGTCCCTTGTGCCCGAGAGCCTTCTCCAATACTGCCGGGAAGACGTAGTGCTCCATGATTCGAAATCGATGACGCTCGAGCAGGTCTGTGCCGTCTACGAGGCCAATCCGGAGGCGTCCATCGTCCGTCTCCACTCGGGTGACACCTCGGTGTACAGCGCCATCGCCGAACAGATCGACTGGTGCCGACGGAACAACCGCGGGTTCGAAGTGGTGCCGGGCGTCACCTCGATGTCGGCTGCAGCGGCCGCCGTGGGTTGTGAGCTGACCGTGCCCGGCGTGGCCCAGACCGTGGTGATGACCAGAATGGCCAAGCGGACCAGCGCATCGATGCCGGCGAACGAATCGCTGGCTGGCGCGGTGGGCGCCGGGGGGACTCTCGCCCTGTTCCTGTCCATCGGCCACGTTGGGGGCCTCGTGGCCGAGCTCATCGACGGCGCGGCGAAACTCCCGGGTGACACACCGGTGATTGCCGCCCACCGGGTGTCCTGGCCCGACGAGAAGATCGTGCGCACCACGCTCGCAGAACTTCCAGCGGAAGTGCATGCCGCGGGCTTCAACGCTGCCACCATGCTTCTGATCGGACCGGCCCTTGCCGAGGCCGCTCCACCGCTGCGCAGCCACGTGTATGCCGCCTCGTACACCACACGGTTTCGCAGCGGGACCGCATCTCCCAGCAGCGATGCCTGAAACCGCCACCCACCCGGTGGTCGTCGTCGGGATGATGGGTGGTGAGGTGTTCGGAAAGGCCGCAGCCCAGGCCATCGCCACCTCGGACGTGCTGGTCGGCGCACCCCGCCACCTTGCCCACTGTGAGGAATCGGGTGTAGCTCAGCGCGTGGAGCTGACCGGTCCGCTTCCGCCGCTTTTCGATCGGATCGAGGAGCTCTGTCGAAACGGCCTGCGGGTCTGCGTGCTGGCATCGGGCGATCCCGGCTTCTTCGGAATCGCCCGAACTCTCACCTCCCGCCTCGGCGACGGTTCGATTCGGATTCACCCGGCTCCGTCGTCGGTGGCTTTGGCGTGTGCCTCGCGCGGTTGGAGTTGGGATGACACCGTCGTCGCGTCTGCCCACGGTCGCGCGCTGGCGCCGGCCATCGACGCAGTCGCAACTGCTCCGAAGGCTGTCGTGCTGACCGATCCGTCCAATCCACCCGAAGCGGTCGGAGCAGCACTCTTAGCGCTGGGGTGCCAGCGTGACGTCGTGATTGTCAGCTGCATCGGCGAGCAGGACGAGTCGTCGCATCACACCGATCTGGATGGACTGGCCCATGGGCGATTCGACCCGATGTCGGTAGTGCTGCTGTCCGACCCCCTGCCCAAAGCCTCCGACGTACCGGTCGTCCAGTGGGGTCGCCATGACGATGCGTTCGCATACCGAGGGGGCATGATCACCAAGGCCGAAGTACGGGCAGTCGCCCTGGGCAAGCTCACCTTGGTCCCAACGGGCGTGCTGTGGGATGTGGGTGCGGGCAGTGGATCGGTGGGTATTGAGGCTGCTGCGTTGGCGCCGCGCCTGGGCGTGTACTCGATCGAACGCAACGGAACTGACGCAGAGCGAATCGCCAGCAATGCCACCTCGCTGGGCGTGAACATCGAGGTGGTGGTCGGCGAGGCGCCGGAAGCACTCGCGGCACTGCCTGACCCGGATCGGGTCTTTGTGGGAGGAGGAGGCATCGAGGTGCTCGACGAGTGCGTTGGCCGCCTGCGGCCCGGCGGCGTAATCGTCGCCACCTACGTACTCCTCGACCGAGCACTGGCCGCTCACGGGCGGTTGGGCAATATGATCCAGGTTCGAATCGACCGGTGCGTTCCCCTCGGTGAGGTCGGTGTGCGGATGGAGCCGACCAACCCGGTATTCGTCTGCTGGGGGCCGACATGAACCATGCGGTGCTCGGGGTAGGGATGTCGTCGAAGGCGACCCGAGGGGAAGTCCGTGGGGTCATCGAAGAGGTCATCCGTCGCGCCGATGTCTCCATCGAAGAGGTCAGTTTCGTAGCCACCCGGATGCGTTTCGCGGACGACGAGCGGCTGAAGGTCGGACCGCCAGTCATTGGCGTAGAGGATGCCGCTCTGCTCGAGGGATTCCCCGCTCCGGATCGGATCGGGTTTGCCGCTCGCGTGGCCGAGGGTTGCGCGCTCCTGGGGGCAGGAACTGGCTCCCAACTGGTGGTGGAGCCGATCCGTTCCGCTCACTCCACCGTGGCACTGGCCATTACCGGCTTGGATGGCGAACGCTCATGACCGTCTACCTGGTGGGGGCGGGTCCCGGTGATCCGGACCTGCTCACGGTCCGCGCTGCCCGGCTGCTGTCCGTTGCCGAGGTCGTGGTCCACGACCGACTCACCACCGCGGCCATGCTGGACATGCTTCCGGCCCAAGCGCTACGCATCGACGTCGGGAAGGCGACTGGTTCGTGTCCGGTGCCCCAGGACCGGATCAATGACCTGTTGATCGAACACGGGCGGTCTGGCCGCACTGTCGTCCGCCTCAAGGGCGGTGATCCCTACGTGTTCGGACGGGGCGGCGAAGAAGCTGCCGCCCTCAATGCCGCGGGCATTCCATTCGAGGTCGTGCCGGGTCTGTCCTCGGCGATCGCAGGTCCAGCTGCAGCGGGGATTCCGGTGACCATGCGCAACCAGGCACTGTCGTTCACCGTGGTCACTGGACATGAGGATCCCCAATCCGGCACCAGCGTCGATTGGGAGGCTCTCGCCACCACCGGTTCCACCCTGGTCATCTTGATGGGTGTCGGGCGGATCCGGACCATCGCCGAACGTCTGATGGCAGGTGGATTGTCGCCAGCGACCCCGGTGGCGGTCATCCGCTGGGCTACAACCGCCCAACAGGAGGTGATCCGAACCGACCTCGGGGCGGTCTCGGATCAGGTACTCGCCCCGCCTTCCACCATCGTGGTGGGCGCCGTTGCCGGCCTGGACCTCCGCTCCACTGCGCTGGTGCCCCGCTCGTGAGGGAGTTGCTCCTCATCGGCATCGGCGTCGGCGATCCTGACCATCTGACCGTGCAAGCGGTCAACGCTCTGGGGCGGGTCGATGTGCTCTTCGTGATCAACAAAGGACCCGAGAAGGCTGAGTTGGCCGAGTTGCGCAGCGAGATCTGTCGACGCCACCGGCCAGACGGCCGCTTCCGGGTGGTAGAGATCGACGACCCCGATCGCGACCGCGATCCGAGCGACTACCGGTCCGCTGTGAGGGCATGGCATGACCGGCGAGCCACGCTCTACGAGCAGGCGATCATCGGTTCCCTCGCTGAAGACGAGTGTGGGGCGTTCCTCATCTGGGGCGACCCCGCGCTCTACGACAGCACGCTGCGTATTATCGACCGGATCGTTGACCAGGATCCGGGCGTCCTGGACGTCGAGGTGGTCCCTGGCATCAGCAGCGTGCAGGCTCTGGCTGCTCGTCACCGGATACCCCTCAACCGGATAGGTGAGGCTGTCCACATCACCACTGGCAGGAAGCTGGCGGCCGGTCTCATTCCCGATGAAGGGGACCTGGTGATCATGCTGGACGGCACCTGCGCATTCACCACCGTGACGTTCGACGCCACGATCTACTGGGGCGCCTACCTGGGCACCCCGAACGAACTATTGGTGTCCGGGGCACTCCATGAGGTGAGCGATGAGATCCAGCGGGTTCGAGCCGAAGCCCGGGCTGCCCGCGGCTGGATCATGGACATCTATCTCCTCCGCCGGGCAAACGTGGCTTGATGGCCGGCGATCACCTGGGAGTGCCGGATCGGCGGGCCACAGGAGTCCCGTCTCGGTGGATGGGTGCGCTTCGGGTCTGTTGACGGGGCGGAATACATCGCTGTAGGTTGCCGTCACCTCGACTCTTCGTCGGGGTGACGGAAGTGTAGCGAAGTCCGGTGACAATCCGGCGCTGTCCCGCAACGGTGATGCCCCGAGAAGGGGACGAGTCCGGTCGCCTGGCTTTCGTCGACGACATCGGTCCTCGGAGGAAGGGCGGTTCGTGCGCACTCCTTCCGGGCAGCGCAAGGGCTCGCATCATCCTCCAACTCGTGGAGGATGAGACAGTGAACGCCAGCAGGACGGGTGCCACCAGGGTGGGACAACTGTGGCGTGTCCTCTCCCCGAAGGAATGGGGTCGGCTTGGCGGGATGGCCGCTGTCATCGTTGTCATGCACGTTGCTGCGTGGGGAATCTTCTTCGTAGAGATCCTTCCTCGGCACTTCCACTACACGGGTCTGGGGATCGGCGTGGGGGTGGCCGTTACCGCCTACACGTTGGGCGCCCGCCATGCGTTCGATGCCGATCACATCTCAGCCATCGACAATGTGACCCGCAAGCTGATGGCCGAAGGCAAGCGGCCCCTCGGCACCGGCTTCTTCTTCTCCTTGGGCCACTCGTCGGTGATCATGGTGGTCGGTGTCGGGATCAGCTTGGCCGCCCGGGCCGTCTTCGGAGCCGTGGTCGATCCCCATTCGGCATTCGCCAGTATCGGTGGAGTGGTCGGGACGGGCGTGTCCGGGGGTTTCCTCTATCTCATTGCCGCACTCAACATCGTGGTGCTGGCCGGGATCCTCCGCGTCTACCGGGACATGCGACAGGGGGTCTACGACGAGGCCGAGCTCGAACGGCAGCTCCAGGCGAGAGGTCTCATGTACCGGTTCTTCGGGCGCTTCATGAAGGCCATCTCCTCGACCTGGCAGATGTACCCCGTCGGGGTGGTCTTTGCCGTCGGATTCGACACCGCTACCGAGGTCCTGCTGTTGTCGGCCACGGCGGCCGCTGCCACCGCAGGTCTCCCTTGGTTCGCGGTGATCTGCCTGCCCCTGCTCTTTTCGTCGGGAGTGACGCTGTTCGACACCCTGGACGGGTGTTTCATGAACTTTGCCTACGGGTGGGCCTTCTCCAAACCGGTACGCAAGGTGTATTACAACCTGGTAATCACCGGGCTCTCGGTGACGGTGGCATTTGCCATCGGCACCATCGAGCTGGTCGGACTGCTCGCCACCGAGTTGCATCTGAATGGTGGGTTCTGGGGATTCATGGCGGATTTCAACATCAACCGAGCCGGGTTCGTCATCGTTGGACTGTTCGTCGTGGTCTGGACGGTGGCACTGGTCTACTGGCGGATGGGGCAGGTCGAGACCCGGTGGGACCTTGCCGTCGGCGATGCCGACGATGCCGGTCGGTCCTCTCTCCTGGCCGAGCCTGAAGTCAGCCGCATCGTGGTGGACCCTCGCTGATGGCGACATGGCGCAGGGGCGTCGGAACCGGGGCCGGCACCTGCGGGGAGTTGGTCCAAGGGGTACTGAGTGATGGCCGCACCTTCCACGTCACGTGCCCGATCAGCAAGAGCTCGACGGTGACGATACGACTTCGGGAAAGCGATGAATGGCAGATCACGGGCGTTCCACCAGAACGGCAGAAGCTTTCGACGGCAATCCGGTCCGCTGCTGATGAGTTCGGCCTGGGCCCGTGCGCCGTCCAGGTGCGCCATGTATCCGAGCTTGATGTCGGCAAAGGACTGGGATCAAGCACGGCAGACATCGTGGCAGCAGCCCGCGCAGTCGCGGCTGCCGTTGGCGACGAACTGTCGTCAGCTGAGTTGGCCACGATTGCGACATCCATCGAAGCCTCAGACGGGAGTATGTACCCTCAAATTGTCGCCTTCGACCAGAAGGGTGGTGCATTGATTCGACGGTTCGATTGGTGGCCGCAGATGGCGGTGGTGATCGTGACCCCGTCGACGACGCTCGATACAGCCTCTGCCGACTTCACGGGCCAGGCGGACTTGGGCCACCAGTTCGACCGCATCATCGATGGTCTGGACGAGGCGGTCATAGCTCGAGACGGGGCTGCCTTTGCCAGAGCGGCAACAGAATCTGCCGCATTCAACCAGCAGTTCATCCCAAACCACTTGTTTGACGTGTTGGCTGAAGAGTACGAGAGCCTGGGGGCCGATGGACTGAATGTCGCCCACACCGGCACGTGCTTGGGCTTGCTCTTCGTTCTCCCCGAACGATCAGGAGCGACTTACGGCGATATAGCTGGTGCCGTGCTCCGAAACGCCTCGTTCGCTGTTCGCCGACTTCAGGCGATGCTGCCGGTGGACGTGAGTGTGGACCTGAGCGTGACACCAGCCTGTGGAGGCGAAACCTTCCAATTGAAAGAAGCCTGAACGCGAATCACCACGTCATGTAAGCCCCGAACCGTTTTGCCATCCGCGAGGAGGTGGGATCGACCTCAGCTTTGTCACGGCTGAGGTTGTTTTGCCCTACAACTTGCCCTACAAATCGCGCCATTTGCCGTCTTCGGCAATTGTCGCCCGACTACATTAGGGCAGGTCAGACCGTATTACGCCGTCCCGTGTCACCCCGACAAACCCCCTGTATCGGTTTCACACGGCTGAGGTCGTGGGTTCGAGTCCCGCAGCGCCCACCCTGTTCTCCCTGGTCAGGGGCTTGCCGCCTTGACTGGTTTTGCGCCCCGGGCCCTTCATCCCGCGGCCATCCCGGGGAGCGAATATCGCGCCCACCGCGTCAGCCGCGTTGCGATCGTTCTGGGCCGTCGCTCGTGCGTAGATCCCGAGTGTCACCTGAGGGGAGGAGTGGCCGAGGCGGGTCTGAGCGGTCTTCACGTCCACGCCGGCCGCTACCAGTGCCGTCGCAGCCAGCGAGCGAAGGTCGTGGAACCGGAGGCCGGGCAGCTTCGCTCGCTCGCACGCCGGCACCCACGCCAGGCGCCGCCAGTTCGTGTAGTCGAGGTGTTGCCCCCCCCGTCGCCCCCGAAGACCAGCGCCGATCCGTCAGCCGCCGTCAGTCCTCGGCGCGTCAGCAGTGCAGCGATTTGGTCGACCAGCTACTGCGGGCAAGCGAGCATGCGATGAGCGCGCCGCCGAGCAGGTCGAGCCGATCGACAGTGA
>Ga0307374_10005436_pt1 | contig 20592 bp, 17 predicted proteins | sample OX3MG_FD_202532 | JGI IMG/M metagenome (GOLD analysis project Ga0307374, IMG submission 202532) | Soil microbial communities from Risofladan, Vaasa, Finland - OX-3 | ecosystem: Environmental > Terrestrial > Soil > Coastal area > Acid sulfate soil | place: Finland: Risofladan, Vaasa | collected...
TATTTTTCAGCAACCTTCTAGTACTCCCGCAGGGCGTGAGCGACGGCCGTCGCGCGGCGCCGTTTCAAATAAAGTGCTTTCATCTTTTTTCCTGATGTCATAACTTGGAAGGTTGTATCAACGGATTGCTGTGTGTGCCATTGTTCCATGCTCAGCGGGAAAGCCGGCGACGGGAATAGCACCGTCGCGGCTACGTGTTCAACGGACCTGCGATCCGTTGCATCCGCCGGTTCGTGCAGGATCGTCCAGGGTTTCCTTTCGCCGCGTTCAAGGCAATCTACGGTTTCGGTTCGAAATCAACACTGAAAGCGAGACAGGATGAATCGTCGATATTTCATCAGAAATTTGAGCGCAGGGTTGGGCATGGCCGGTGTGGCAGGCTCATCCGCACTCGCCGCTTCCCTGCCCGAGTCTTCAACGGCCCGCAAGCAATCCCTTCCCAACTTTGTATTTATGATCTCCGACGATCAGAGTTATTCGGGTGCGGGGTGTGATGGAAACAAACAGATCAAGACGCCGAATATCGATCGTCTGGCCCGCGAGGGATTGCGCTTTGACCGCGGATTTGCGCCCTCACCCTCCTGCAGCCCCAGCCGGTCGGCAATCCTGACAGGCGAGTCTCCGCATGAAACGGGAACCTCCCGCTTTCGTTCTCCCATGCCGGCCTCGCAGAAAACAATATTGGAGTACCTGAAAAGCCAAAACTATTACACCGGAGCGTTCAAGAAGGTTCACCAGGGGACCGAGTTCTGGAGCCGGTGGGACTTCAAGGGGCTGCACAAGCCTATCCGCGAGTTCTTTGAAGCCCGGCCTAAAGACCGCCCGTTCTTTTTGCACATCGGCTATCACGATCCCCATCGGCCCTACCTGCCGGGGGAACGCTATCCTGAGAAAAACCCGCGTTCTTCGGTGAACGTTCCAAGCTTCCTTCCGGACACTCCCGGCGTACGCAAGGATATTGCTCACTACTACGAAGCCATCGAACGGCTGGATGTGAACGTGGGCAAGCTTCTGGAACTTCTCGAGAAATATGCGCTGACGGAAAATACGCTGGTCCTGTTCACCAGCGACCAGGGCATGGCCTTCCCTGGAGCCAAAGGAACGCTGTACGATCCGGGACTTCACGTTCCCCTGATTGCGCGCTGGCCGGGAAAAATCACGCCGGGCCGGACGTCATCCGATCTGGTTTCACTGGTCGATCTGGCTCCGACCTGGCTTGAAGCCGCCGGGGTTCGCGTGCCCAAAGCCATGGAGGGCAAGAGTTTTCTGCCGCTTCTGCTGGGCAGGAATTTCCAGCCCCGCGAGGCCCTCTACGCTGAGCGAAACTTTCACACCCATCTGGACCTGATCCGCTGCGTGCGGACCCAGCGTTATAAGCTGATCCAGAACTACCTGCCGGAAGTCCCTTACCGGCCATTGAGTGATATTGCGCGGTCGCCAAGCTGGCGTTCCATTGAGGATTTGGAGCGCCACGGGAAACTCTCTCCGGCTTTGTATCAGCGCTATTTCAAGAAACCTCGTCCGGCGGAAGAGTTTTACGATCTGCAAAAAGATCCGGGCGAGTTGAATAATGTGGCCACCGATCCGAAGTACAAAACTGAATTGCTCCACCTGCAACAACTGCTGAGCCGATGGATGATAGCAACCCATGACTTCCTGCCTCCGCCCATCGAGCCACTGGCGATTGACCAACTGGTAGAGTGAACGGCCCGGGGCAACAGGGCAGGCGATCGGATTCATCGGGGCCATTTCCTGGAGGGCCTTGTTGCCGGGCAGGTTGGGCAGCTTTCGAGACAAATCCATCCCATGTACCGGGCGAACCCCGGCATGCGTGCTTTGGTAGTCGCGACACTGTTGTGTGCGTCGTGGGTTCGGGCCTTGTGGCGGCAGAAAGTCCCGCGACGGGCAAAACACCGTGGCGGCTGCCCGGGTTGGCCTGCTGGTGCCGGAACTTATGATCAGCGGCCCGCAAGGCGCCAGCAGAGTTATGATGGAACTCTACCTCTGGCGGCGCGAATGTGGAATCAAGCTTTCATCTTTCGTATTGAGGAGTGAACGATGGAACTCTATCCCAAGGTTTACCAGATCCAGTCGATTTACGGCGGCCGGAACCTCTTCCAGTACCTCTTTGTGGGCAACAACGTCGTGCTGGCGGATACCGGGATTGCCAAGACGCCTGAAGAAACAATCTTCCCGGCGTTTGACAAGCTGAAGCTGAAGCCTCAACAGTTGACGCTTGCAGTGACGACCCATGCTGACCTTGACCACCAGGGCGGCAATGATTCGATCAAGCGCGTTTCACCCAACACCCTGCTCAGTTGCGGTGAAGCGGACCGGGAACTGGTGGAAAATCCCAAGACCCTCTTCGGTCGTCGTTACAACTTCCTGAAAGAAGATCACGAGGTGGGATTTGATCGCGAACCATCGCCCGATGCCGGAAGCCATCGACACATGGACCTCTCCTTTTCCGGCGGCGAAAGGATTTGGCTGGGCGACGACTGGTGGCTGGAAGTGCTGCACGTTCCGGGACACTCGCACGGACACCTGGCGCTCTATGATCCCCAAAACCGCGCTCTGTTTGCCGGCGATGCCGTGCAGGGTCGTGGCTGCCCTAAAGCTACCGGCGGCATGGCCATTCCCGTCACCTACTACCACGTGGACACTTATCTCTCCACCATTCGCTACGTCGAGCATCTGCCCATCGATCGACTCTATTCCGGCCACTGGCCCGTGATGCGCGGGGAAGAGGTGCAGGAATTTCTTGCGGAATCGCGCCGCACGGTGGAGTTTGTCGATCGCGCCATCCAGAAGGACCTGGAGAAACATCCCGCAGGGATGACCATGAAGCAGTTGATCGATGCCGTTGCCGCAGCCGTGGGCGACTGGCCGGAGGACGGCGCCTTCCTCGCCATGTTCCCCATCAAGGGACACATGGACCGTCTGGAACAGCAGGGCCGCGTGACGCTGGATCGCGGCACGCAGCCGGTGAAATGGGTGGCAACGTAGCGCCGCCATCCGGGCAAACTTGCCGGCTGGTTGCCGGCGCTATCAGCGTCAGCGGTTGTATTTGGGCGTAACGCCTCGCAGGTGGCTCCAGACGGCATCGCACCGCTCAAGGACGTCACTTGACAGCCGCGGCGCTTCGCACGCCTTCAGGTTTTCTTCCAATTGCTCCAGTCGCGAAGCCCCCAGGATGACGGAGTCAACCTGCTCGCGGCTCAAAATCCACTGCAACGCCAGTTCGACCATCGTCTTCTGCGCGTCACGAGCAATCGTTTTAAGCTCTTCAACAGCGGCAAAATCGTCTTCATGCCAGTAACGGTCCAGATACATCTTGTTTCCATCAAAGCGCGAGCCCTGGACGGGCTTGGCCTCCCGCGCCTGTTTGCCCGTCAGGAGTCCTCCGGCCAGCGGGTTGTAAGGGACCACAGCAATACCATACCGCTCGCAGAATGGGAGGTATTCGTCCTCAATCGCGCGGGCCACCAGGTTGTACATGGGCTGAGAAATGAAGGGCAGCCTGAATCCGTTCTCTTGAGAGATGCAATGGATTTCCGCCACCTGCCAGGCTGCGTAGTTTGACACCGCCGGGCAACGCACCTTCCCTGCCTTGACCAGGTCATCCATGGCCGCCAGCGTTTCTTCGATAGGCACATCGTAATCCGGCTGATGCAGATAGTAGAGGTCAACGTAGTCCGTCTGGAGGCGCTGCAGGCTGCTGTCGATGGCTTTGTGGATCGCGGCGCGGGAGAGGCCGGATTCATCAGGGCCATCGCCCATTTTCCCGCGTACCTTGGTGGCAAGAACGACTTTGTCGCGCCGTCCCTTGAGCAACTTTCCGACCATCGTTTCTGACAATCCCTTGTTATAAACATTGGCGGTATCAATAAAATTGATTCCGGCATCGAAGCAAAGATCGATCATGCGACCAGCCGTGGCTTCGTCGGTTTGAGAACCGAAGGTCATGGTGCCAAAAGAAGCGCGCGAAACTTTCAAGCCGGTATTGGGCAGAGTCCGGTAATCCATTCAAGCCTCCTGAGGTTGTGTTTACAATTTCCTGCCAAAAGACGGATCGGCGTAAAGTGGACCGAGTGAGAGCCTAACCCGCGAGACTATCTTAACAGTTTGCGGAAAAAGCCGTCGAAGCGAGTCAGCTTCACCTTCGCAAACCGTGTTCCGATGCGGTTTGTGCGCCGCCCTATTCTGTGGGCTCAGTCGGGTCGCTATTATTTTGCTTCGGAGCGCGGTCACCCAGGTGTTTCCGGATGTCGGCGATGATCTGCTTTCCGTGGAAGCGGCCATTTTCAATGAATATTTCGTTCGTGTGGCGCCCGGAAATGACGACGCCGGCAAGGTAAACGCCCGGAACATTGCTCTCGCGCGTTTTGGTGCTGCAGTTGGGGCGCGAAGTTTTGGGGTCGATCTCAACCCCAACCTGGCGCAGGAAATCGAAGTCGGGATGGTATCCGGTCAAGGCAAACACAAAATCATTCTCGATGCAGGTTCGTTCACCCTGGGCATTCTCAATCCAGACCTCATTCGGCGTAAACTCCTTGACGGTCGCTCCCAGGTAAGCCTGGATCGAGCCTTCCTTGATGCGGTTTTCGATGTCAGGACGAATCCAGTACTTGATGTGGCGGCTCAGTTCAGGCTCCCAGTGAATGAGGGTCACCTGGGCGCCGTGCCGGAAGAGGTCAAGAGCCGCAATGGCGGCTGAGTTTGCTCCGCCGATCACCGCCACTTTTCTCTGATAGAACGCGTGGGCCTCGCCGTAATAATGTGCGACTTTCGGCAAACCTTCTCCTGGAACGTCCATCAGGTTGGGAATATCGTAGTAGCCGGTCGCGATAATCACCTTGCGCGTGCGATAGCTCCTGGGATTTCCATCGGCCGTGGTGGTTTGAACTTCGAAATTCTCGTCGGCGCCGCTGACCGCCGCCACACGCTCCCGGTAATGGGCGGGCACGTGGTAGCATTCGGCAACACCGCGGTAATATTCCAGCGCTTCAGCCCTCGTCGGCTTCACGTTGACGCTGGTAAAAGGAATGTCGCCGATCTCCAGCCGCTCGCGCGTGGTGAAGAACGTCATGCCGGGCGGATAGCTGAAAAGCGAGTTGACCAGGCATCCCTTCTCAACCACCAGTACGCTGAAGTTGCCGCGTAGCGCCTCAATCGCGCAAGCCAGGCCCGTGGGCCCTGCGCCGACCACCAGCACATCCAGAATGTCTTCCATTCCACCTTGTCCTTTCTGAAAGAAGTTTGATTCCTGACAGGCGGCACGAGCTTTTCAGTGCCGGCTAGAGCAAGCTGCGTCCAGCCTAGTTATGCCTTTTGAGGGCTGTTAAAGATTGCAACCGATAGTAACATTTTCTGCAGCGCGCTGTCCTCAGCGCTGAGCTGCGCAACCGCGTGAAAGCCATCGCCGTATTTCGAGACGCACGATACGCCAGCGCAAATCCAGCCGGTCAGTTTTCGTTTTCGAGCTCTTCCAGCACGCGGCGCAGAACAGCAATGACCTGATTGCGTTCAACCTTACCCTTGCTAAATTGCAGGGTCAGCTTGAAGTCCTTGGTCGGCGGGACATAGCGGAAAGATCCTTTGCGGGGCTTGCTGTCCGGATTGCGCTCCTGGCGGGCCTGGTCGCGATTCAAAGTGCCCTGGGCGAAGCGCCGAACGGCATCGCGCATCTTGGCTTCGGTCGGCTGGCGGGCCACCTGGAGAAGTTGTGACTTGGATATGACTCCGCTTTCAATGCACGAGGCTTTGATCTCATCCGGAATAATGCGAAGGGTTAACAACTCGGTGACCGAAGAGCGTGACTTCCCGATTTTTTTGGAGATATCCTCATGGGTCAGCCCGAAGCGGTCGCCGAGCGCCTGCACTCCGTCGGCCTCTTCGAACGGGGTCAGGTCTTTGCGCTGGATGTTCTCAATCAGCGCCAGTTCCAGAGTTTCACCGTCATCGGCATTCTTTTCGATGCACGGCAATTCCGCAACCCCTGCCATGCGTGCCGCAAAGTAGCGGCGCTCACCGGAAATAATCAGATACTTGCCGGACTCCGGATGCTTGCGGACGAGCAAGGGCTCCAGCACGCCCTTTTGCCGCACCGACTCCGCCAGGCCGGTCAAATCGCCTCGATCCTTCCGGGGCTGGTCGGCGTAAGGCTGGATCTCCTCGATGGCGATCATCCGCCCGATCGCCGCGCCGCTTCGGGAGATCATGTCTTCAACGTAATGCGCGTTGTGGCGCATCTGGATAGCTAACGGTAATCCTGCACGTCTAACGGACACGTTGCAGTACCTCCTTCGCCAGGCTGGCGTACTCCACCGCACCGGAGGATGTTGGGGCAAAGCTGAAAATCGTTTCCCGGTAGGCCGGGCTCTCTTCCAGCCGAACGTTCTTGCCAATCACCGTCTTGAAAACCTTGGGACCGAAAACTTCCCGAACCTGCCTGTGGATATCGCGCGCCAGGTTGGTTCGCTTGTCATAGAGCGTGATCAGGACGCCCAGCAACTGCAGTTCGGGATTCGGCCGCGCCCGGATGCGCTCCAGCGTCTCCAGCAGATCGTCGGTGCCCTCCAGCGCGTAATAGGAAGCCTGAATCGGAACAATCAGGAACGAAGCCGCCACCAGGGCGTTGACCGTAATAATACCCAGGGCCGGCGGTGTGTCGATCACGATCATGTCAAAATCGTCGCGGCAAACGGCGATGGCGTCTTTCAACCGGAAAGGCGCATCAAACTGGCCGACCAATTGCGCCTCCAGCTTGGCCAGCGCAATTCGGGAAGGGGCCAGCGACAGGTTCATCATTCGAGTCGGCTTGATGACCTCAGCCAGCTTCATGTTGTGGTCGGTGAGGACGTCGTAGACGGAACCGGTCAGGTCATCCGGATTGATAAAAGTCAGGGTGCTGTTGGCCTGGGGATCCAGGTCAATCAGGAGGGTCCGCTGCTTGTGCATGGCCAGCGCGGCCGCGAGGTTGATGGCGGTTGTGGTTTTGCCAACCCCGCCCTTCTGGTTGGCAACGGCGATAACTCTGGCCACTCCGTAACTCCAATTGAGGCAGGTTGGAGCAATCACCAGCCGGTCTCCCGAAGGATCCCGGCTACGGCTGCCCTCAGGTGCTACATTTTATACCGGCCGATGTCTTCGTCGTTAAGGTTTTCCAGCCATTTGCGAAGTTCCTCGTTATTGACCTTATCCGCTCCCGTGCCGGCCACCTTGGAATTCTTGAGGACTTCATCTTCAACAAAGATCGGACAATCCACGCGCAAAGCGAGCGCCAGGGCGTCGCTGGGGCGGGAATCGACAGAAAAAGTTTCACCACCCTTCTCAAGCCAGATGAGGGCATAGAAGGTATCGTCCTTGAGTTCGTTGACAACCACTTTCCTGACGTGCGTTTCCAGGCCAAGAAGAAGGTTCTTCAACAGGTCATGGGTCATGGGCCGGGGCGTCGTGACCTTTTCAATTTCCAGCGCGATGGCATTGGCCTCATAGATCCCCACCCAGATCGGAAGTACGGAGGCGCCATCAATGTCCTTCAGGATAACAATCGGCATGTTGGTGACAGGGTCCATCATCAGACCGCGAATTTTTACTTCGACTTCCATTGTGCATCCCTTCCCGCAGCTTTGCGCGCGTGGCGCTCAGGCTGCTACTGGCTGAAAAGCATTCATCGCTAGGCCTGGCCTGCAACGGGCTCCATGACCCGCTCACCGACCAGGCTGTTAGGTCCCGACGCTGTCACTCGCACCACCCTGTATTGCCCTACCCATGAGGGCTCACCAGGAAAATTGATAATCCGGTTGCTCGTTGTTCTTCCCACCACCTGCCCCAGGCGAGGATGAAAACCCTCAACCAGAACTTCGTATTCACGGCCAAGGCAGGCCTGGTTCCTTTGAATCTGAATTTCGCGCTGGTTGTTCTGCAGAATCATCAGCCGCCGGCCTTTCTCGTCCTCCGGCACGGAATCCTCAAAATGACCGGCAGCCGTTCCTGGACGAGGGGAATACTTGAAGGAAAATACCTGATCGTAGCCGACTTCGTCGAGGAGGCTAAGAGTCTGTTCGAAATCATCAGGCGTCTCGCCGCAAAACCCTACGATGATGTCCGTCGAAATGCTAATAGCACGCTTTGCGCCGCGGATGCAATGGATTTTTTCAAGGTACTCTTCGCGGGTATAAGTCCGCAGCATGCGCTTCAAAACCGGATTTGAGCCCGACTGCACGGGCAGATGAATCTGGTCACACAGCACCGGATGGCTGTCGATCGCGCCAACAATTTCCTTCGTAAAATCACGCGGGTGAGAAGTGGTAAAGCGGACGCGGCGAATGCCGCGAACCTCCGCCACGCGCGTCAGCAGTTCCGCAAAGCTCATCCGCGCCGGTGAGGGATCGCGATAAGAATTGACGGTCTGGCCGAGAAGCTGGATTTCGGTAAAACCCTCATCGGCCAGGCGCCGGCTTTCAGCCAGGACCTTATCGCTCGGCCGGCTGCGTTCCGGGCCGCGCGTCATGGGAACCACGCAGTAGCTGCACGCCTTGTCACAACCCTCGATGATGGTGAGGTAGGCGCGAAAGCGGTTGTCGCGCCGCGTCATTTCAGTTTCAAAACAGTCTTCAGTGTCGAGCCCCAGGCCGGTGACGCGCCGGTGGCCCTTTTCAAGTTCGGCCAGCAATTCCGGAAGCTTCGGGTAACTCGCGGAGCCACACACCAGGCTGACGTGGGGCGCACGCTCAAAGATGCGCTCGGCTTCCTGCTGGGCCACGCAGCCCAGAACGCCGAAGACCTTGCGCTCGCCGCGCCCGTTCTTGCGGAAAGTTCCAAGACGGGAAAAAACTTTTTGCGCCGCCTTCTCGCGGATGCTGCAGGTGTTATAAAAAATGATCTCGGCGTCCTCTGGAGTCGAAACCGGCCGGTAGCCTCGCGCCGTCAGGACGCCGGCCACCTTCTCGGAATCATGCACGTTCATCTGGCATCCGAACGTTTCAATGTAAAAAGGCTTGCCCTCAGGTGTGTAGCTCGCCGCAAGGTCAGATAACCCCGTTGCACTTTCAATGCGTTGATCACCGCCCGGCAGGATTGGAAAAAGATCGGTGCTCATCAGGAAAAAATCGCCTCGCTGCGTTCAGTATATCTTGAGATGCTTGCCTTTGGATAGCCGCGATGTTCGCACGCCAAGCTTTTATTCTGCCATGAGACAGGAAATGAATTCCAATTAAGCGGACGCCTGTTTCAGCATGGAGGCGGCATGCTTCAGGATGGCGTCGGTCACCTGCGCCCCGGAAAGCATTCGTGCAAGCTCGCCGGCGCGCGCTTTTTCGGCGGCCAGATATTCGACCCGGGTATAAGAACGGCCGCTGCGCTCGAATTTTTCAACGTAATAGTGGTGGTCGGCAAAGCAGGCGATTTGCGCAAGATGCGTGACGCAGAGCACCTGGGCGGTCTGCGCCAGGCGCTTGAGCCGCTGCCCGACGCGCTCCGCCACGCGGCCTCCGATTCCCGTGTCCACCTCATCAAAAATAAAGGTCGGATTCAGGGCCTTCTTGGCGGCCGCATCCTGGCTGAGACGCTCCGTGCCGAGCACGGTCTTGAGCGCCAGCATGATGCGCGAGAGTTCGCCGCCGGAAGCAATCGTGCCCAGCGGGCGCAGATCCTCGCCGGGATTGGGTGAAATCCGGAACGCGATCGAATCCATCCCGCGGGGTCCGCCCGCGGCCAGATCCGCCTCCGTCAAGGGTTCAAAGTAAACCGCAAAGCGAGTCTTTTCCATGCTGAGCTCGGCTAGTTCTTTTCGAACCAGTTTTTCGAGGCGCTCCGCTGACTCGTGGCGTTTTTGCGAGAGATGTTCCGCCGCTTTCCCGTATTTTCCTGCAGCCTGCTTCAGCTCCCGCGCCAGTTCCTCCCGCCGCTCGTCAGAGTGCTGCAGGCCGGAAAGCTGCTGCCGGATCTGCTCCCGGTAGGATACGGCCTCCTCGATGGTCTTGCCGTATTTCCGTTTGATCCGGTCGAGCAGCGCCAGGCGGTCTTCAACTTCTTCCAGGCGGCGCGGGCTCGCATCCAGGTTTTTTGCATAGTCGCGAAGGGTCAACGCGAGGTCTTCAAGCTGGGCTTTCGCCTCGCTGAGCCAGCCGAGACGGGCCGCGAGTGAGGAATCGTAAACCTGTAGTTCCTCGATCGCCCGGGCCGCGATGGAGACCCTCTCGCACGCGGAATTTTCGTCTTCGTACAGCGCGCCGTAGGCTGTTGATGCCGCCGCCAGAATTTTTTCGCGGTGAGCGAGAAGGTGTTTCTCCTCTTCGAGCCTGTCATCCTCGCCCGGTTCAAGTTCCGCCTGTTCAAGTTCCCGAAGCTGGAAGCTAAGCAGGTCAATCGCCCTCAGACGGTCCTGCTCATTCTGGCTGAGGCTTTCAACTTCCGCCTCAAGCTGCCGGCGGCGCGCGTAAAGTTCCCCGACCTGTTCGCGCAATTCATCTGAGCCCGTAAACCGGTCAAGCAAATCGAGCTGGGAATCGGAGGAAAACAAAGAGACTTGCTCATTCTGCCCGTGGACTTCCACCAGCAGATCGGCGAGCACCCTGACGGCGGCAAGCGTGACAGGCTGGTCATTGACCAGCAGCCGGCTCCTGCCGTTTGAATGAATCACCCGGCGGAAAATGATTTCCGCCTCATCCGATCCTGCCAGGCCGTATTCTTCCAGCCACTGTTTCCAGGCGGGCTGCACCGGAGAGCGGAAGACGGCCGTAACGGTTGCCCGGTCACAACCCGTCCGGATCAGGTCGGTTGCGGCCCTGCCACCGAGAGCTAACCCGAGGGCGTCAACCACGATGGATTTGCCCGAGCCCGTCTCGCCGGAAAGAAGATTCAGCCCGGGATGAAATTCCACGGTGAGATCGTCAATCACCGCGTAGTTCTGGATGTGGATTTCGTGGAGCATAAGAACCCGCCTGCGAGTTTACCGCCATCCCCGGGGCTGCGTCTTCCCTTCGCAATGGGAATAGCCGATCATACCCCGGAATGCTTCGATAGAAAATATCCAGACTATTTTGAACCTGGGATGAAAAATTCTCACCAAAGCGTCCAGGGGCGATTGACGCGGTTTAGCGCGCTATGGTAGTTTCGATGAATGGTTATTCGGCACGATTTGTGGCTCCGAAGGAGGTCGATTGGTCGCAGCCCTAGTGGTTTTTTTCCAGGGTAACACCTGGCAATACCTGGCGAGCACCGGTCTTGTCGCACGCCTTGTTCTCCTGATCCTGCTTTTTTTCTCAGTTCTTTCCTGGGCCATCATTTTCCGCAAGTATCGGACTTTTAAGCGTGCGCTGCGCGACTCGGCGGAGTTCCTGCAGATATTCCGCCAGAGCAAAAAATTGTCGGACATCCGTTCCTCCTGCTCTCTGCTCAAGGGCAGCCCGTTGCCGGAAGTCTTTCAGGCAGGATACCGGGAAATCGAAAACCAGGTTACGGTCAGCGAGAACCCCGGCAAGCCGGTGATTCGCAGCCTGGATTCTGTGCGGCGCTCGTTGCAGATCGGCTCGACGACGGAGCTCACGCGCCTGGAGAGGTGGATGCCGTGGCTGGCGACGACGGCTGCGTCGGCGCCGTTTATCGGACTCTTTGGGACCGTGTGGGGCATCATGGATGCGTTTCACGGGCTCGGGACCGCCGGAACCGCCAGCCTGCGAAGCGTGGCGCCGGGGATTTCCGAGGCCTTGATTACCACGGCAGCCGGGCTGTTCGCGGCCATTCCGGCCCTGATTGCCTACAACCAGTTTGTCCAGCGATTGAAGGAGTTCGCGTCAATGCTGGATGATTTTGCGCTCGAGTTCCTCAACATGACGGAGCGGTACTTCACATAGAAAGCCGGAATTCCGGCATGGCCTCCGGCAACGCCATTTCAGGTTTCAGCACTTCCGCGCATGGAGCGCCGGAAACAGGGTAAGTGAGGTTGACGATGGCCTTTACAACACCCAGGGGAAGAACCCAGACCTCGATGTCCGACATCAACGTGACTCCCTTTGTGGATGTCATGATGGTGCTGCTGGTCATCTTTATGGTGACCGCCCCGCTGCTGGAATCAGGGATTGAAGTTGATCTGCCGAAGACCAAGACGGTGAAGGTGATTTCCGAGGAGCGGGTGGTGGTGACGATTGATAAGCGGCAGACGATTTACGTTGGGAACGATCCGGTCAACATCCATCGCCTGGGGGACGTCATCCTCAAACGGACGAAAGGTTCTGACAAATCACCTGTCTATATCCGCTGCGATCAGGCTGTTTCGTTCGGAGCGTTCGCGGAGGTTATCGACGCGCTGAAGCAGGCGAAGCTGACCAACATCAGCATTGTCACCGAGCCCCTGAGAACCAAGGGAGCGACGTAACTTCACCGCGGCAATCCCCGCAAAGCGATTGAATCATGGGCGCTGCAGCACTTCCGATCTTCAACCATCGCGAGAGCCTTCGCGGCCCGCTGCTTGCGTCCGTGATTTTTCACGTGGGCCTGCTGCTGTTCGCTGTCATCTATGCGTTCTGGGGGGCAAGACTTGGCAAGGGATGGGGGCAATCGTTGAATACAGGCAGCGCCATCCGAGTGAATGCTGTGGCTTCCCTGCCCGGCGTTCCACTGCCGACGCCCAAAATCACCACGCCGAACACCGTGGCGGTCCAAAGCCCGGGCCTTTACAAGACTGAACCCGTTCCCAAACCGCCGCCATCGCCCCTGGCAGAAAAGATTCCCAAGTTCAAAGAGGCCGTCAAGGTTCCCAAAGAGAAGATTCTGGCGAACCCGCGCATTCAAAAAGAGGCGATTCAGCCGCCTCCGAACGCCATTCCTTATGGCGAGGGTGGCAAGCCGGCGATGAGCTACAGTTCGGTCACAACGTCTGCCGGCGAATCGGGTGTTGCCGTCGGCCAAGCGGATTTTGGCGAGCGTTTCGGCTGGTACGTCCAGGCGGTCCGGAATCGCGTCAGCAGCAACTGGCTGCTTTCGACGATCAGCCCCAGCCTGCTGAGTGCGCCGCGGGTTTACGTTGATTTTGACATTAACCACGACGGAAGCGTCAGCAACGTCCGGGTTACCCAGTCCAGCGGAATTCCGGAGGTGGACCGTTCGGCCTTGAGAGCCGTCCTTGCCTCCAGCCCACTGGCTCCGCTGCCGTCCGATTATTCCGGGAACAAGGTTTCCGTGGAGTTTTACTTTGATCTGAAACGGTGAATTTTGCGTCTTTCTGATTTTTGGAGTCAGTGCATAGACATCTATTGGGGGTGGTGAAGCATCATTCTAGCGATGAAATACCGACGCCTGCGATATCTTCTTCTGCTTGCAATTCCTCTCGCCGTTTTTCTGGGCCATGCTCGAGTGGCAAAGAGCCAGGGATGGTTCCGTACTGGGATCAACCTGGGACAGTCCATGGTTCGAATTGCGGTTCCTGACTTTCCTGCGCACTCGACGGACCCGCGTCTGGTGACCCTGACGAAGGTCTTCAACCAGGTTCTGTACAGCGACCTTAACAATTCAGGGATTCTTGACGTCATCAGCAAGAGCCTTTATCCCGTCAACGTTCCTCAGGAACCCAAAGATGTTGACTTCAACGGCTGGAGCAGCCCGCCCGCCTCGGCGCAGATGCTGGCCTTTGGCTATACGGAAATCCGGAACAACAGTTTCGTCATCACGGCGCGCCTGTTTGACGTTCACAGTCCCTCCAACCCCGGGGTGCTGGCAAAGCGCTATGTTGCCGAGATGAACGAGCTCTCCGCCCGCGATGCGGCGCATCGCTTTGCCAATGAGATCATCCAGACGCTGGGCGGCGGAGTGTCCGGAATCAATCTCACGAAGATTGCTTTCGTCAGCAACCGATCCGGCAACACCGAAATCTGGGTGATGGATTACGACGGCTACAACCAGCATCCGATCACGAACTACCGCTCGCTGAATCTGACTCCGCGCTGGTCGCCGGACAACTCCGAACTGGCTTTTACCAGCTACGCAGGCGGCAATCCTGAAATCTACCTGTTTTCTCTGCTCACCAACCGCCGGATCACTTTCCCGACCTATAAGGGGCTGAACACGACGCCCGCGTGGTCGCCGGATGGGAAGAAGATCGCATTCTGTTCCAGCATGGGCGGCAACCCGGAGATTTACACTTCCAGCACCAACGGCATGGGCCTCCAAAGGATTACCTTCGCTCCGGGAGTCAATATCTCGCCTGTCTGGAATCCTAAAACGGGCAACGAAATTGCCTTCGTCTCAGACCGCAGCGGAGCGCCGCAAATTTATATTATCAACTCGGATGGCTCGAATTTGCGGCGCCTTATCACCGCAGGCGGCGATGCCGAAGCGCCTTCATGGTCTCCTAACGGGCTCTTTATGGCCTTCTCGTGGCGGGTGGTGGAAACCGGAAATTTCGATATCTACGTGATTGAAATTGCCACCGGACGGATTGTGCAACTTACGCACAATGCAGGAAGAAACGAGCATCCGTCGTGGGCGCCGGACGGCCGGCACATCGTCTTTGAGTCCACCCGCACGGGCACGCGGCAGATTTGGACCATGCTGGCCGACGGTTCAAGCCCGCACCAGTTGACAACGAAAGGAAAGAACTGGAACGGCAATTGGTCCAACTGACTTGCCCTTTTGATGGGCAGGCGCCGCTGATTCGCCCCAGACAGCGTTGGACCCGGCAGAAAACATCTTCCTCCACCCAATGGGCATGTGTTCAGCAGCGCGCGGCCATGGAACAGAGATATCATGTGTTTTATCGCCCAGCCGATCATGGAGAATGGGTTGTGTTTCCATCGGTTGTTAACGGGTCTTAATCGGGCGGGAGTTTTGTTAAAATGAGAAGTTGTCTTTTCTTTTTGTTTGGTGCTAGTATTCAAAGTTTTGAATTTTGTGGTTTCTTTGTCACTTGTGTCGTTTCCAATGGACGTGGTTTGTAAATCTTGTGAAAATCTTTTACTTAATCTCATTATCTTGTTTTTCTACGGGAAAGCGAAAGCTTTCACCCATCAAGGAGGATTCACTATGCGACAGAAGAAACGCAGTCTCGCGCTTCTCGTCGGCACCCTGGGAGTTGTTATCTTGGCGGCTTCTTGCCACAAGAAGGCGGTAGCACCCCCACCGCCGCCCCCACCGCCGGCTGCAGCAGCAGAAAAGCCGACTGTCAACCTGACAGCGGTCCCAAGCACCATCGAGAGTGGCCAGTCCATCACGCTAAGCTGGACATCGGAAAACGCCACGAGCCTCGATCTCCAACCTGGCGTTGGCGCCGTGCAGTCGAGCGGCTCAACCAGCGTGTCGCCTTCGGAGTCAACCACCTATACCCTGACCGCGACGGGCCCTGGAGGAACGGCCACGGCCACGGCGCGTGTGACCGTAACAGGCGCACCGCCACCGCCGGCGCCGTCACAACCCTCTGCGGTCACGGAAGAAACCTTGTTTGAGCAGAACATCAAGGATGCGTACTTTGATTACAACAAGTCCGATATTCGTCCGGACGCCCAGCAGGCCCTGACCGCTGATGCGGACTTCCTCAAAGCGCACCCGAGCGTCAACTTCACCATTGAAGGCCATTGCGATGAGCGCGGCAGCGAGGAGTACAACCTCGGCTTGGGCGACCGAAGGGCAACTTCCGCCAAAAGCTTCCTGGTGAATCTGGGCATTTCCGCGTCCCGGATTACCACGATTTCTTACGGCAAGGACCGCCCCTTCTGCACCGAGCAGGACGAAGCCTGCTACCAGAAGAACCGGCGCGCTCACCTGGTGATCGGCAGCAAGTAGGCGCAGACCTGCCGGGAGCCCTCAGCACTGTTCGGGTAACGAAACAAAGGGCTCCCGGTTTTTCACCGCCCGTCAGATCCCCTTACCGCGCGGCGAAGGTGGGTGCGGGATCAACCGATCAAATATCAACCCGACACTGCCCGGCAACCGATCCGCGGTTGCCTGCCAGCGGTCTCTCTTTCTGTTCCTAAGCCAGTTGACCTGGTCCTTGTCCAGAGGATAGACTGACAACTGTTTGTATCTTGCTAAGGGAGGTTGAACTGACATTGAGAAAGTATGCTTTGATCCTGGTTTCGATCGCCATGCTGTCAGTCGGCACAGCTTCCCCCGTGCTTGGCGTCAGCCGCGAAATCATCCAGATGATGCAGCAGTTGGATACGCTGCAGCAGAGCGTGCAGGCCCTCCAGAATACGGTCAGCACGCAGACAGCGATCCTGCATACGCTGCTTCAACAGACCGCTCACGATGTCGGCCAGATGAAGTCCCAGATGGACGATTTGCAGAAGAATACCGAGCAAAACCTGGCGGCTTCATCGAACAAGATGGACTCCATGACAAGCCAGATTCAGTCCATGAGTTCCAGCCTGGAGCAGACCCAGGCGCAGCTGACCAAGCTGAGTGAGCAACTTGCCCAGACACAGAAGGTTATTCAGACCTTGAACACGCCTCCGCCTGCGCCGACGGCGGCCGGGACGGCGGGCATGCAGCCTCCTGGGGCGAATGGGGATGCGCCCAATACAGCAACGCCCACCGGTACGGCTCCAGCCGCCCCAACTGCTGCAGCCAGCATTCCCGATCCGAACTCACTGTTCAATTCTGCCATGGGCAGTTTCAACAGCGGGCAGTACGCGCTGGCCATCCAAGGCTTCCAGGAGTTCCTGCAGTATTATGGGACCACGCCGCGCGCCTCAGCCGCCCAGTTTTACATTGCGGAGTGCTACTACAATAACGGCGACTACCTGCATGCTGTCGGGGCTTACGATAAATGCATTGAGCGTTACCCCAACGGCGACAAAACGCTTGCGGCCCGCCTCAAGAAGGGTTATGCTCTGCTCGCCAACGGGCAGAAGGCGGCAGGCATTCGCGAACTTCGCGCCCTGGTTGAGCAGCACCCGCAGGCCCATGAATCGGAGCTTGCGACTCAGCGCTTGCGGCGGCTGGGCATCATTATCCACGCGCGGCGCAGCGGATAGCCCAACAGCTTGTGCCGGGCGGCAAGATCTGAAAACTGAATGAGGTTATTATGGCTGGGTCTGTAAACAAAGTTATCCTGATTGGCCGCTTGGGCCGTGACCCTGAGGTCCGCTACACTTCCAGCGGTAGCCCCGTCGCCAATTTTTCTCTGGCCACGGACGAATCCTTCAAAGGCCGCAACGGCGAAAAGCAGGAGCACACCGAATGGCATAACATTGTTGCCTGGAACAAGCTGGCGGAAATCTGCGGCGAATATCTGACCAAAGGCAAGCAGGTTTACATCGAAGGAACCATCCGAAGCCGTCAATGGGAAGACAAATCCGGCAACAAGCGCACCTCTTACGAGATCATCGCCAATACCATGCAGATGCTCGGCTCCCGCTCTGACGCGGAGCGTGCGGCGTCGGGCGGCGCGCGTCCGGCGGCATCCCAGGCTTCCGATGAACGATCCGATTCCGCCCCCGAGCCTTCCCCGGAAGGCGAAATTACCGACGACGATATTCCCTTCTAGCCGATAGAGGGAGAGTACGTTTTTCTCCTCCATTACCTCTCCGTTTTTCGTGGCAATGATGCGCGGATTCAGCAAACAAACCTGCTGCAACCGAATGCGGCCCTGTAACATCAAAGTTTGTAAGTCGCCGTGGGGAATTCGATTGCTGGCCTCGTAAGAGTTAAGGTTCCAATGCTGATTCAGAAGGAGAATATCCCCTGATGCGAAAACTGATAACCCATTCGCCTGTTTTGCTATTGCTGATAGTTCTGTCGGCGCCCAAAGCTTACAGCCAGGTTGAACTCTATGGCGGGTATTCCCATCTGGGCCTGCGCGGCGCTCCGTCCAATATCGGATCGAGTGCCAACGGCTGGCAAGGCGGAGCCTACCTCCACCTGCTGGGACCCTGGGGTGTGGAGGCGGACTACAGCAACCACTACGGCGCCTCGCTGCCAGAACTGGCAGCGCTCAATGGCAGCCGCTACTACGTCCCCAAATTCACCGCGCTCTATGGTCCCCGCTTCACGCTGGCCTTGCCAAGAATCCACCCCTTCGTGCATGCCCTTGTTGGAACCGTTCATGGCACGGCCAGGGCCGCGATTCCCAATGTCCCGTGTACGCTTCAGGGTTGTCCAGCATTTACAGTGCGCGAGAGTGCCGTGGGCATGGCGCTCGGTGGGGGCATTAACGTCAGAGCTACTCAGCACGTCTGGCTGCGCCTGATCCAACTGGACTATCTTCGCGCCCAATTCACCAACAATTCCCAGAATGATATGCGAATCTCCGCCGGCATTGTTTTCCGATTCGGCGAATGGTGATCCCGCATTTGCGGCGGAAGTCCCTTGCTTGCAAAATCCGCGGTCGGGCCGCTGATCGGTTGCCAGCCGCCAACCTGGCCGATGAAAAAATCCTCGCCTGTCATTGCTCTGAATTCTCCCGAACGTCTTATGGTAACCGGGGCGCGGGACGAGAGGTATACTGGGAATGCGAGCGGTCATCCAGCACCGTGATGGCCGACACGGACCAATCGGCAACGGAGGGCGCAGTTTGTTTTTCAGCCGGATTCGCAACAGCAAACACCGCAGGCTCGCCACAAAACACTGAGCTTTGTGCCCGGTAATCGGGTGGACGTTCTGGCGACCTCACCTCAGGGAGGCTTCGGATGGAGATTCATCAGCAGGACGCTCTGGATTATCACCGCAAGGGCCGCAAAGGCAAAGTTGAAGTTGTGGCGACCAAGCCCTGCCGCACGCAATGGGATTTGAGCCTGGCGTATACGCCCGGCGTGGCGTTTCCGTGCCTGGAGATTGAGAAATCGCCCGACCTCAGCTTTGAATACACGGCGCGCGGGAACCTGGTGGCCGTCGTTTCAAACGGCTCGGCGGTGCTGGGCCTCGGCAACATCGGAGCGGCGGCCGGAAAGCCCGTGATGGAAGGCAAGGCGGTGCTCTTCAAGCGCTTTGCGGATATCGACGTTTTCGACCTGGAGATCAATACCCAGGACCCCGACGAGATCATCAAGTTTTGCCAGCTTCTCGAGCCCACCTTCGGCGGCATCAATCTGGAGGACATCAAGGCGCCCGAATGTTTTGCGATTGAAGAAACCCTCCGCCGCACCCTGTCGATTCCCGTGATGCATGATGACCAGCACGGAACGGCCATCATTTCCGGCGCCGCTTTGCTGAATGCGCTGGAAGTTGCGGGAAAGGATATCGGCAAGGTCCGCGTGGTTTTCAACGGAGCGGGCGCTTCTGGAATTGCCTGCGCGGAGCATTACCTGCGGCTGGGGGTGCGCAAGGAAAACATCGTGATGTGCGACATCCACGGGGTCATTTACGAAGGCCGCGAGGAAGGCATGAATCCTTACAATTCGCGTTTCGCTGTGAAAACGTCGAATCGCAGACTGCAGCAGGTGATTCGTGACGCCGACGTGTTTGTAGGGCTCTCAGCGGGCGGCGTGGTAACTTCGGAGATGGTGCAGTCCATGGCCGCCCGGCCCATCGTCTTTGCCCTGGCCAATCCGGTCCCTGAAATCAGCTACGAGGACGCCACCGCGGCGCGCCCGGACGTGATCCTGGCCACCGGGCGCTCCGACTATCCGAACCAGGTGAACAACGTGCTGGGATTTCCCTTTATCTTTCGCGGCGCCCTGGACGTGCGGGCCCGCGCCATCAACCATGAAATGGAGATTGCCGCGACGCGCGCACTCGCCGCGCTTGCCCGCGAGGATGTGCCGGACTCTGTGCTGCGCGCCTACGGGCTGCGCCGGCTCGGCTTTGGCCCGGAATACATCATTCCCAAACCCTTTGACCCGCGCGTGCTGATCTGGGAGTCGGCCGCCGTCGCGGAAGCCGCCATGCAGACGGGCGTTGCAAGAGTACAGGTCGAACTTGAAGAATATAAGGACGACCTTTCGCGACGCCTGGGACGCACCTACGAGGTGATGCAAAGCGTCCGCCAGCGGGCCAAGGCAGCGCCGAAACGTATTGTTTTTTCAGAAGGCGAGCGCGAAAAGATCATCCGCGCCGCTTATCAGATCAACGAAGAAAAAATCGGCCGGCCCATTCTGATCGGGCGCCCGAGCGTGATTCAGGCGCGGTTGGCCGACCTTGGCATCCGTCACTTTGAGCCCGAGATGATTGAGCCGGAACAGTCGAAGCGTCTTGATGCCTATGTGGAGGAGCTTTTCAGGCTGCGGCAGCGGCACGGCGTGACGCTGAGTGAGGCGCGCGACCAGATGATCAATCCCAACTCTTACGGAGCCATGATGGTCCATCTGGATGACGCCGAGGGCTTCCTGGCCGGGGTGGCGCAGCACTACCCGGAGACCATCCGCCCGGCGCTCCAGATTATCGGAGTCCGGGAAAACGTGCGGCGGGTTTCCGGCGTTTATGTCATTGTCACCAAGCAGCAGGTCTATTTCTTTTCCGACACAACGGTGAATATTGAGCCCACGGCGGAGGATCTGGCGGAGATCGCGCTGCTGGCCGCGGAAGTGGCGCGGGATTTTAATTTTGAGCCGCGAGTGGCCATGCTGTCGTTCTCCAACTTCGGCAGCACGCGACATCCGCTGTCAGAAAAGATGCGCCAGGCCGCCGAGCGGGTGAAGCAGGCCCACCCGGAAATGATGG
>Ga0307374_10005437_pt1 | contig 20592 bp, 23 predicted proteins | sample OX3MG_FD_202532 | JGI IMG/M metagenome (GOLD analysis project Ga0307374, IMG submission 202532) | Soil microbial communities from Risofladan, Vaasa, Finland - OX-3 | ecosystem: Environmental > Terrestrial > Soil > Coastal area > Acid sulfate soil | place: Finland: Risofladan, Vaasa | collected...
AATGGCCTGGTCTACATGCAGGACCAGGAGTCAAACGTCTACGCGATCAACCTCGCCACCGGGAAGCTGATCTGGATGTATCGCTTGAACCTGCCTTTGAAGAGTGGACCGGGACCGAACGGAGTCGCGGTCGCCAACGGCACGGTTTTTGGAGCTTCGCCGAGCACCGTATTCGCCCTTAGCGCCGCAACTGGGCACGTGATCTGGGTGGACCGCCGCCTCCTCACGAGCGGCCAGGGCACATTTGGCATCCAGCCCCAAGTGGCCGACGGGCGCGTCTACCTAGGCAGCCAATACGGATCTGGGCCTGGCGGCGGGGTGCTGTTGGGGCTGAACGCGTCGACCGGCAAGTTGATCTGGAGATTCAACACCGTGCTGGGCCTTGACCAGGGAGTCAAGGCGCTTGGCCTAGGCGCCGGAGGGGCCTGGGAGACTCCGCTGGTCGGGGTGGACGGGTCGGTCACCTTCGGCATCGGCAACCCTTACCAGAGCGCCGCCTCAGCGATCAAGTACCCGTCGAAGATCCTCTATACCAACAGTGACGTGAATCTCTCGGCGGCGACGGGCAAACTGAACTGGTACTACCAGGGCGTGCCGGACGATTTCAAGGACTACGACATGCAGGCGTCTCCGATCGCGACGGACGTGAATGGCGTTCCAGCGGTCATCGGCGGTGGCAAAATGGGGTACGTCTACGCCATGAATGCCCAGACCGGCGCGCTCATCTGGAAGACGCCCGTGGGTGTGCACAACGGCCACGACAACGACTCCCTCCAGGCGCTGGAGCACCGGAGCAAATTGAAGGCGCCATACACGTATGAGCCCGGACCGGTCGGGGGCATGCTCAGCAACATGGCGCTCGCCGGGAACAGCATCTACCTGGTAACGGACGACTTCCCGTTCCGAGCCAAGACGCTCAGCACCGTGCTGGGAGTCGCGGCCGGCTCGGAAGCCGGAGAGATCGAAGCCCTCAGCCTCTCGACTGGGAAGATCGAGTGGGATACCAAGGTGTCAGACCTACCTCTCGGCGCGGCCACGGTCTCGGGCGACCTGGTATTCACCAGCTTGTACCACGGCACGCTGATTGCACTCAACCGCACGACTGGCGCCATCGTTTACCGGCACAAGCTCCCGACATCCACCAACGCGCCTCTCGCGGTTGCGGGCAACACGGTGTTGGTCCCTGACGGGGGACCGCAGACTTCGAAGGCAAAAGAGCGGGGTAAGCCCCAGTTGATCGCCTTTACCGTACCGTAGCCGAGCTGACGTGAGGGGATCCTCTGGCAGGTGCTACCTCAGTCGCGCGCGATGCTGCCGGTTCGATCCTGTCCTCGACGACTGAGTCCGCGTAGTCCGGGCATGGTGGAGTCCAATCGGCGTCGCCGCTAGATGCGTAGCAGCAGGTCTCTGGCTTGCTCTTTTGTGCGCCAGGTCTTGGTTAGAATGGCCGAGAGCTACGCCACCCGCCCGCGTACGAAGAGCTAGCACGGGCACCGACCGCGACTCGCAGAAGGCTGACGGATTTGGGACAAGTGTGCGAGTCCTGTGCACCCATGGCGAGATTCGACGGTGCTAATACGCGATGAACACCGGATCCGTGGAAGGCGTCACCGTCTCTCACCATCAGACCCTTGAACTGGTGTGGCCAGCAGGGAGCTCAGGGCTGCGGTGTAGTCCTCGAACGCGCGCCGGCCGGCTTTCGTCATAGTCACGTGAGTGACCGGAGTGCGCCGTTGGAAGGCCTTGGTGATGGTTATGTATCCGGCGTCCTCGAGCTTCCGCAGGTGGGTTGAGAGGTTGCCTGCAGTCATCCCCACCAGCTCCTGAAGCCGGGAGAAGGTGACGCGGTCCCCGGCAGGCAAGACGGAGAGTGCTACCGTCACGCGGAGGCGAGCTTGGGCGTGAATCACCGAGTCAAGATTGGGAAGGGCACGCTCCGCGGTCACGCGCGGGCCTGCTCCGAGCGCCAGCCGCGGGTACGACTGACCCCGGCGGCGACCAGGAAACCTCCACCACCTGCCAGTGAAAGCACCGCGAAGTTCGCCGGCACCCCGGCGGCGACGCTGGCGGCGCCGGTTACCAACACCCACACCCCGAGTCCGTACTGGAGACGATCGTCCCAGAGCATTCCCCCGGCTAGGTAGAGCAGGCCAACCGCCAGCAGAGAGCTACCCGTCCAGAGGAGGGGTGCCAGGCCCGACGGCAGCCCCTGGTGCTCCAAGGCGAGATCGAGCGCAAGGAGGCCGACAGCGGCCAGGAGCCATGACCAGCCATACATGGCGGCGATCCGCCGCGAAGCTCCTTGGACACCCCGTCCGCGCCGGACCTGCTCGCCGAACGTCACGAGAGCAGCGGCCGTGAAAAGGATCCCGGCCAGGACGGCGGCAGCCCATGCCGGCATGACCGTACCGAGCCACCCGTTGACGGCTAGGTAGATCGCGCCGAAGCCAAGCAGCCAAGCCACCCCCCACGCCCCGAGGATCATCGCAGGGTCGACATACAAGCTCCGGACAGCCCTCCCCCGCTGGGCTTCGATCAGGGCCAGCGTCTCCTCCGGTGTGTGGTTGGGCTCATCCCCGATCACAGCGGGTCGTTCTGAGCGCGGACCCTCATTCATTGCGAAGCTCCTTAGTAACGACTACTTGGTAAAGCAAAGTACTTTGTGAAGGCGAGCATAGCAGCTTCACCCGGTCCCTGGGGTCAGCAGCTGCTTCCGACCCGTGCCAATCTGGGCGGACGGCTGGTCGTCTCCGGACTCCGGCCGCGGTCGAGTGGCCGTCAGCCGGAGCACTGATCAGCGTGGACCGCCCCGCCGTCGGGTCGAAGGAGGGATCCAGCTCCGCGACCTGGAGGGTCCCCTCTCGAGTCCCTACTCCGACTTGCCCCCGAGTGGGCCGACCCCCGGTGGCCCGTCACCGCCGGCTACCGGCCCACTCGGGACGGTAGCTTCCGGGGCGGCTACCTCCCCACCCGCGGGGGCTGTCGCGCGAACGGCGTCCCCCGGTAAGGGAGGAGGGTCGTCGAGAAAGTCGGCGGCGGGCATGAAAAACAGGGTGCCGGTCACCGCGGTGGAGAAGTCGAGGATCCGGTCGTAGTTGCCGGGCAGGTCTCCGAGGAACATGTGCCGGAGCACCCGCTCGGGGACCGAGGGCGTTGCAGCGTATCCGATGAAGTACGGGCCGAATTCGCCTGAGCCTAACGAACCGAAGGGCATGTTTTCCTGCAGGATCTGCCGCTGGGTGCCGTCAGCCTCGACGATCGTGTTCAGCGCCACATGCGAGTTCGAGGGCCTGACGTCGTCGGCCATCTCGACGTTGGAGAGCTTGGCCCGCCCGATCACTCGCTCCTGCTCCTCGACCGTCCAAGCATTCCAGGCGGCCATGTCGTGTAGGTGCCTCTGGACGATGACGTAGCTCCCGCCGGTGAACGCCGCATCCTTGGTCCCGACGGTGACCGCCGCCTGGGCTGCGGACCCGATCGGGTTCTCGGTCCCATCGACAAAACCGAGCAGGTCCCGCTCGTCGAAGTACTTGAACCCGTGGACCTCGTCGACCACCGTGGCGGCCTCGGCCACCCGGCCGACAACCAGGGTGGCCAGTTCCCAGCAGAGGTCCATAGTTGCGGCCCGGATGTGGAACAAGAGGTCACCCGGAGTGGCCACCGCCAGGTGCCGACCGCCGTCGAGGGGCTGGAACGGGTGGAGTTCGGCCGGCCGGGCCTCGGCGAAGAGGCGATCCCACGCCGCGGATCCCGCCCCTGCCACGAATACCAGCCGACCCGGCGGAGAACGGAGGCCAACTGGTCGGGCCAGTCCGGACAGGTCGGCGAGCAGGTCGTGAACCACTGGCTCGCCGCCCGCGTCGATCGTCAGGACGAGGATGACGGCGCTGGCTGTTAGCGGAGTGATCACGGGCTGGTTCACCGGCGATCCAGCAACCGCCGCGGGTCTCTGTGAGACGGTCACCATCTAGGCGCTCCCGTATCTCCTCTCCGGGGTTCATGGAGCTCACTCGGCGGTGGCAGCCGAGGGTCGGTTCCGGACGGGAGTAGCGACTTGCTCCCCACGGGAGAGCGCCAATCCGCCCCTCGGAGCGCACCCTGTAGCGAGATGTGGCGCGCGGAGGTTTTCGCCGGACAAGCCTGCGTGGCGGTGAAAAAAAAGGGCAGACTGCGCGCACTAGGGGATGGTCTTTTAGTGCCGTTCGCTCATCCACGGCGGGGACGGCCCCACCCGTGACCTCGGTCCGACCACCCGCCTGAGACAGCGTGCCAGCCAGCCCGTGTGAGCTCCACCGGCTCGCTGCCACCTCCAGAGAGCACTCCGAGTTTGTTCCAGGTGGAAGGTTTGGCCAGCTCAAGAGACTGGCGAGGATGTCCTAGTGTGCCTTTCCTAATTCCGACTGAAGCTGGGGGCACTTCCCGGTGGTCAGAAGCGACGCTCGGCAGCTATCGTCTGCTGATGCCAGATCGACCATCACCAGCCCATCCCTCAGCGCGCCAGCAGCTCCCGTTCGTCGAAGACTTTCTCGGGAGCCTCCCACCTTCTGTCCAGCAGTGGCTTCGAGTCTTCAAGGTCGACCTCGAGCCCACCCGCTCTCCTCCATCGCTCGCCCAGTGGGTGGCCGCCCTAGTCGTGGCCAATGCGGGTTCGCTGATATCGGACGCGATTCTGGTAGCAGTTGGGATCGCAATCTTCCCCTCGACCCGCGGCTTCGTCCACTTCCAGCCAACCGACTACGGAAAGCTGACGATCATCGGGGTGACGATCGCGTGCATCGCTTGGCCAGTGGTGACTCGGATCTCATCGCAGCCGCGATGGCTGTTCCTCCGGATGGCCATGCTGGTGACTCTGGTGTTGTGGTTGCCTGATCTGTGGATCTTGGTCCATGGTGAGCCCATCCGAGGGGTGGGTGTCCTCATGCTGATGCATCTGGCTATTGCCTTCATCACTTACAACTCCCTGGTTCATCTCGCTCCCATCGGCCCATTCGACGAGAGCGCCCGGGGTACTGGCCGCGTACGAAGCGGGGAGGGTTGACTCACGTCGCTCCGTCACCGCGCCGCCGCCACTGCCCAGTTAGAAGCGCCCCTGCTCCTCAGGGAAACCGCCCCCTTCCCTTCAGGGCCGGGGGTCACGGTGTCTCGGCCGGCACACGCGTAGCCTAGGGACTCCGCAGCTGCTAACGGCTGGGGCCAGACCGGAACCTCGCACCGGCTCCGATGAGGCGCTGGACCATCGGGACCGGGCGGTCCGGTCTGCCAGTCAATTGCGAAGTACCAAGCGGGACTGGTCGTTGGCAAAGACGGCAACTGCCAAGCCGAATACCCCAACATCCCGGGCCACGATATCTGATACCCCAGCTGTGATACTCAGGGAGAGGACGATCTCGAGCAGCATCAGCGCACTGAGTGCAGCAGCCAGCCGGGGGGCGATACCCAACACCAGCGCCGCTCCCGCCATCACCAGCACCCACCCATGGATAAGCACCAAGATCAGGGCAAATTCCGAGGTCGCGGAGATGACCGGCACGTACCCGGTCCAAAGACTTGGCTGTAGCAGTTCGTGCATCCCGAACCAGAGCAGGACTAGACCTAATGCCAGGCGGGCTACTGTTGGGGACCAGTTCCGGAGCGGCTGAACCACCTCCTCGGCTTGGGTCTCTGGCGGGACATGTCGCGGACTCGCGCGGATGTCGTCGGCGACTCGGCGCGCGGCGGCCCGGGTGAACCGATTTCTGCGCGACAGGGTCAGCTCACCACGTGGCCGCTGGCGTCCGTGACAACCACGCCATCGTCACTGAAGTTGTACTCGGAGCTGCCCGAGTCGTCGCCAAGGCTGGCCTCGATGAAGTAGATGTGATCCGTCGAGGGGTAGGCTTTCGTTTGTGGCGGCTGCCCACCTCCTACGACACTCAAAGTGAAGCGCACGGACGACCCGGATGGGGTAGCGGTGTATGAGAAACCCGCCAGCGCCAGCTTGGCGCTTGCACTCGGCGCTCCGGGGTACAGCTGGTAAGCGTACGCGCCGTAGCTTGTGGAGGAAAGGAGCGGTCCGGGCGCTTTGGTGCTGGCCGGAGTCGGCTTAGAGGTAGCACTCGGGCTGGCTTGCGCATAAGGACTAGCGGTCGGAGTTGTGGAATGGCGCAGGCCGGATCCGGTGGTGCCGCTCAGCGCCAGGGTGCCAGGGTGCGCAAAGCCATGGATCGCGAGCAGAGCCGCCACCACGGCTGTCGCGGAGAGGGCCGCCGCTCCCCTCGCACCGAGGGATTCGCCCGCAATTCGCATGAGTCAATACCTCGCGAGTCCGCGGGCCAGCGTATTAGACCGAAGTCGATCTGCGCACATCGTTAACCACCGACCTCGCCGACAGTCGAGTCAGCCGAGTTGTCGCTGGTAGCCTGCCAGAATAGGCCCGACGGTTGGTTCGACGAGTCTGGGGGAAGTCTGGGGCACAGACCTTGGAATCTCGTGGGAGTTGACGGAGAGCCGGCTGTGAGAGCGCCCTTTAGATCCCGGTGTCGGCCCCGGCGCGACGGTCCAGGCGTGCGCTCCAGCTTGGCGGGTGATCCGGTGAACGTAGGCCGGAACCTCGCTCCGTCCTCGGTTACGAGCCAGGTGATCTTCACGAAGTCGGTTTTCATTTCCATCCAAGTCTCCGCGAGCCCAGGCTAGTTCGGTGGGGATTCGGACCAGTGCCTGACCTGACCGCTCGCCACAGGTACGCTCGGCCAACTTGAGCCGTCAACCGCATCCCGGCTCCGAATCGTCGCACGACTTCAGATCCAGGGCTGCCGTTGGGGACCAAGGTTACTGGCCACGCCGTACCAAGTGCAAGCGTTGGCGGTAGACGGTGCTTGCCAGCGCCTTGCTGAGGTCATGGTTGACCACCAGCTGGTCGAGTACGTGAAGCTGCCGCTGCTTCGCAACGGAGAAATGGTGAAGGGGGTCGTAGGCGGAGGGAGCCTGAGGCAGTCCCGCAAGCATGGCCGCCTGAGCCCAGTCCAGCCGCGCCGGCTGAACTCCGAAGTAACCCTGCGCCGCGGCTACGTATCCCCAGTAGTGATTGCCGTAGTAGATGGAGTTCAGATACATGGCAAGGATCGCGGTTCGGGAGTAGGTGAGGCCCAGCTTCACCCCCAGACCTAGCTCCCGCATCGATCCGGAAATTCCGCTAGCTTGCGGGTAAAGTTGCTTGGCGAGCTGCTGCTCGATCGTGCTCCCTCCCGGGTCGCCGGTCGAGGAGACGCTGGCCAACCCGGCGCGCGCGATCCCTTCGAAGACGTCAATCACGATGTTGGAATAGAAGTTCTCGTCCTCAACCGCCACCACCGCCATGCCCAATTTGGCTGGAACTGGAGCCCGGCCCACGGTCCCGCGATGGGAGCGGACAAGCCGAACTATCCGCGCCTGGGCATTGCCCACCCCAGGCAGGGATAATTCGTAGACGACGGCAGCGAGCGTAACCGCCAGGAAGGCAATTCCGACCAAGACTGCCGCTCGCATCGCCCGCCGGCGGAGTCGACCGGGGCGGCGCCTACCACCGATCGAGTGCCAGCTCCAGCACCGTCTACCGCGTACTAAAGCCACCTCACTCTCCGGAGTGGGAACTCAAGCGCTGGGCAGCCCGGGGAGGGCGCCCCGGACCGGCTCGGACCGTCGGTTGGTACGCCGCCAGGCGATGATCAGGAGGGGAGCTCCGATTATCAGTACGCCCAGGGCGGTCAGCTGGGCCTGCTTGAGGCCGAAGGCGATCACCGGGACGTTGACCGGGTTGCGCAGAAAGAAGATGCCGATCTGGGTGATCGGATAGAGGATCAGATAGACGATCCCCACGATCCCGTCGGCCACCCCGCGCCGGCGCAGCCAGATCAGGAAGCCCAGCAGCAGCAGGATCACCAGCGCCTCGTAGGCGGCAGCCGGCTGGTAGGCGACGTAGAGCCGGGGGGCGAAGCTGTTGGGGTTGGTGTAGGCAGTCGCCCAGGGCAGGTTGGAGGGATAGCCCAGGATGTCGCCGTTGATGATGTTGCCGACCCGCCCGATCGGCTGCCCGACGCAGGCGAAGAGGGCGGCGGCGTCGAGCAGAACCCAGAAGTTCACCCGCTCCCGCCAGGCCATGAAGAGCAAGGTGGCGCTGCCCAGGAAGATGGCACCGAAGAAGGCCATCCCGCCCTGCCAGACGGCGATGGCCTCCAGGGGATGAGTGAAGTAGTAGGCGGCTCCCGACTGGAGGTCGTAGAAGAGCCGCCCCCCGATCAGGGCCAGGACGATGGTCCAGAAGGCGATCCAGCCGGTCTTGGACCTGGGGATCCCGTGGCGCTCCGCATAGGGCAGGGCCACCTGGAGCCCCACCAGAATCGCCACCGCGTAGCCCACCCCGTACCAGTGGATCGCCACGGGTCCCAGGTGAAAGACCGGGTCGATCCCGATCTGGATCACGCCGATCACCGGGCTCACGCCTGAATCAGCTCGATGTCTTGGTGTGTCAGTACGGCTTCGCCTCGTCCGCCATCCTCGGCGACCCAGTTGGCCACCTTGTTGAGCATCTGGTCGGCGTGGCGCCGGTCATTGCTGACGCAGGTGACCCCGATCACCGCCAGCTGCCAGGCGTCCAGGCTCTCGACCTCGGCCACAGCCACGTTGAAGGTGCGCCTCACCCGGTGGGTGAGCGAGCTGACCACCTGGCGCTTGTCCTTGAGGGACTGGCTCTGCGGCAGGTGCAGGGTCAGCACCAGACTGCCGATAACCATGTGGGTAAGTCTAGTTGTGGGCCAACCCGAGTTCGGCGGAGCTGGGAGAAAGCTCACCTGGCAGGCCCGCCCCCCGCTCAGCGGCTGATCAAGACCACGGCCAGGGCCGCTATCGCCGGTTCTACGGTCGGGTCAGCCGACCTGACGCAGCATTTGCACCGCCACGTTCTCACGCCGCTCCTGACCCACTGTGGTGGTGGCCCCATGTCCGGGGTAGATGACGGTGTTTTCGGGCAGGCTGAGCAGCCGAGAGAGAACGCTGACCAGTTGCTTCGACAGGTCCACGTCGGGCAGGTCGGTCTTCCCGATGTTGCCCTGGAGCAGGGTGTCCCCGGTGAAGAGGTGGTTGCCCACCTTGAAGCAGAGCGAGCCCGGACTGTGACCGGGGGTGGCGATGACCTCCAGCTGAAAGTCGCCGAAGGTCAACCGGTCGCCGTCGTTGAGGTAGTGATCGGCGGAACGCAGATAGGCCTTGGCGTCGAGCAGGCTGAGAGCCGTCTCCCCGCCGACCGCGGCCTTGACCTCCTCCTTGGCAGTGGCGTGGTTGCGGTGGCCGTGGCTGCAGCAGAGATGCTTTACCGTCAGACCCTGGCACTGCTCGATGATCTTGGCGGCGTCGGCGCCGGGGTCGATCACAACCGCCTCCTTGCTGCTGGCGCAGGCGACCACGTAGCAGTTGGCCTCGGCGGTCCCAGTGACCCGGACCCGGGCGATCTGCAGTCGCGGGCGAGGCGTCTCCGGGCTCAGCCGCCCGCCTCACGCTGGTCGGCGATCTTCTGGCGCAACGCCTCCAGTTGCTCGAACTCGTCCATGGCGGGCTTGGGCAGACGCTGGTAGGAGTGGGGGAACTTGGCGTGCTGGAGCGCTTCCAAGAGCAATTCGACCTCATCATCGCTGAGTCGGTACAGATGCCCGTGGGGCAAGGGAATGCTGGGGATCTCGGAGACCAGGATGGGCCCCCGGTCGCCCTCCGCCGGGTCGTCGGCCAACAGCGAAGGCACGGCTGGTCGGCTGCGCATCGGGATGGGCTCGTCGGCGGCATCCGGGCGGTCCCCGGCGGGCACTTTGGTGGGCTGGAAGAGCTGAGCCGAACCGCTCAGGCTGGCGCGCTTGAAAGCCATCTCAGTGTCCCTCCTGGGACAGCACCGCCTCGGCCAGCCGGCGGTAGGCCGCGGCGCCGTCGGACTCGCTGGCGTACTGCAGGATCGACTGGCCCGCCAGAGGGCACTCGGCAAAGCGAATGCTGTCGGCGACCTGGAACGGGTAGACCAGATCGCCAAAGTGCGACTGCACGTCGTTTAGCACCTCGTTGGCATGCACGGTGCGACCTTTGTGGATGGTCGGGAGAATCCCGTGGATCCGCAATTGGGGATTGAGCTTGACCCTGACCCGATCGATGGTGCGCTGCAGCTGCTCCATCCCCTTCATGCCGAAGTATTCGCACTGCAGGGGGATGACCACCGCGGTGGCGGCGACCAGGGCATTGATGCACAGCAGCCCCAGCGACGGTGGGCAGTCGATGACCACGTAGTCGTACTCGCGGAGGATCGGTGTCAGCTTCTCCAGCAGCACCGACTCCCGGCCGATCTCGGTCACCAGCTGCAGCTCAGCTCCGGCCAGCTCTACGTTGGACGGCAGGAAGTCCACCCCCACCCCGGGCGAGTGCAGGCGCACGTCCGCCGCCGACACCTGATGCTCACAGAGCATGTCGTAAACCGTGACCCGCAGTTCGTCGGGATGGGCGACCCCCATGTTCACGGTCAGGTGGCCCTGGGGATCGAGGTCGACTGCCAGGACCCTCACCCCGCGCTCGGCGAGGGCGCTGGCTAGATTAACTGCGGTGGTAGTCTTCCCAACCCCGCCCTTCTGGTTGGCGACGGCCAGGATCTGGACACCTTTGGGCTTGTGGTTGTTGGAGGGCATTGCGTGAAGGGACCTCGGCTGGGCAGCAGGCCATCTGAGCGGCCGGCATTGTGGCAGCCTGTCGGTATCATATGGCGGCTTGCAACGCCTCAGGGGTGAGACCGGTCATCAGCGCGACGCCTCGCGGGATCGGATGGCTCCGGGACCGGTCCCCGCAACAGTTATTCTGCCTCTCCGGCACCAACGCCGCGGCCATCTTTGATGAGGAGAACGGCAGCCTTGGCTGATGTTGGCGAAGTCCCCAAATCGAAGATCCAAGCTGCCGAAGACGCCATCCGGCTGGCTCTGGCGAGCCGCTGGCAGGAGGCGCTCGCGGTGAATGACGCCCTGGTCGAGCGCTTCGGTGCCGACGAGGACATCTGCAACCGGCGCGGCAAGGCGCTCTTGGAGCTTGGCCGATTGGCGGAGGCCGAGGCCGCCTACACGGCGACCCTGGAGGCCAATCCGGGCAACCAGATCGCCCGGCGCCAGTTGGCCAAGCTCCAAGAGCGCCGTTCCGCGAAGGCCAAGGTCGCGCCCGTGTCGGCCTCGGTGGACGTGGCCATTTTCACCGACGAGCCGGGCAAGACCGCGATCACCAAGCTGATCCTGGCCAAGGGTGTAGACCCGGCGGCCATCGCGCCCGGCGACCCGATCAAGGTCGAGGTCGGCGATGACCAGGTGGGGGTGAGGACCATGCGGGGGATCGACCTGGGCGGCGTCGAGCCGCGACTCTCCCAGCGGATCCTCAAGCTGAGCAAGAGCGGGAACCGGTACGCGGGAGCGGTGACGCACGTGGACGGGTCGGGTGTCCAGGTGATCCTGCGGGAGGTGTACCAGGCACCGGAACTCGCCGGCACCAACTCCTTCCCGGTCCGCAAGGGCCGGGACATCAGCTACCGGCCGTACGCCAAGGAGGCGGTGGTCTCCCGCGACGAGGAGCCACCGTCCAGGGGCGACGACGAGGACGATCCGCTGGCTCCCGCGCCCGAGCCGGCTCCGGACGAGCTCGAGGAGAGCTTTGGCGAGTTCGAAGAGGCGGCCGAGGAGGCTGAGCCCGACGACGTCGACGAGGACGTCCGCCCCGAGGACGAGTACTGAGAGTTCCGCGAGCCCGGGTTCTCCCGGCTCCGGCCGACTGAGCGGCGGCTAGCTCGGAGTCTGGACTTTGGGCTCACCCAGAAGAGGCCGTTCGAACACCGAGCGAAGCACCACCGAGGACCGAGTGGTGAGCCCCGGGTAAGCCTCGCGCAGCCGAGCCAGAAGCGCGGCCAGTTCGGCCGTGGAGTGCACTCTCACCTTGGCCAGGTAGCAGTCGTCTCCCGCCACCTCGTGCAGCTCTAGGACCGCCGGCTCGCGGACCAGATCCGCCTCCAGCCGAAGCCTCTCTTTGGCATTGCCGTGAGTCCTCAGCGCAATCAGCGCGGCGGTGTCCGCCCCAACCGCTGCCGGCGCCACCTGGGCCGCGTATCCGAGGATCGCCCCGGCCGCCTCCAGCTTGTGGACGCGGTCGTGAACCGAAGGCGCGGACAGCCCGACCTGCTCCCCCAGGGCGGCCCAGGTGCTTCGGCCATCCCGGACCAGGCCGCGGAGAAGAGCGCGATCGATGTCGTCCACGATACCTGATTGTACCTTAGTAAACACGGCTTTCGGCGTACAATTGTCCCGAATCATTAGGCAAAGGGCAGTTTCTCCCCCATGACCGTCAGCGAGGCTCGCGCTCGGATTACCGGCAGCCCCAACCTGCGCTCATGGGGCGCGCTGGTGGCGGTCTATTTGCTTTGGGGCTCCACCTACACCGGGATCCAGGTCGCTGTGAAGTACATCCCCGCTCTGCTGATGTCCGGCACTCGCTACCTGTTGGCCGGTCTGCTGCTCTACCTGCTTGCGGGCCGTGCTGGCGGCTGGCGGAGCCGGCCCGTTCGCTGGACCAGGCCCAGTCGGCAGGAGGCGCTGAGCGCGGCCGTGGTGGGGGTCTTCCTGCTGCTCGGTGGCAACGGCCTGCTCTCTCTCGGGGAGGTCAAGGTGGCGTCCGGGCTGGCCGCACTGATGATCGCCACCGTCCCCCTCTGGATGGCTCTGATCGCGCTCTGGCTGAAGGGCACCCGCCGCCCGGGGCCTCTCGGCTGGCTGGGCGTGCTGCTCGGGCTGGGTGGAGTCGCCGTGCTGGTCGACCCCACCGCAGGGGGCCACATCAGCCTGCTCTCGGGGGCCGGCCTCCTGGGCGCGGCCATCTCTTGGAGCATCGGCTCGCTCTACGCGCAACGGGCCCCGCTGGCGCGCAACGTACTGCTGGTGTCGGCGGTGGAGATGATCGTCGGCGGTCTTGCCTTGATCCTGGTCGGACTGTTCACCGGGGAGGGCTCGCACGTGCACTGGGCGCACATCGGTCCGCCGGCACTGATCGCCTACGCCTGGCTAGTCACGGGCGGGTCGATCGCTGGCTTCACCTGTTACACGTACGCCCTCAAGGTGCTGCCTTCGACGACCGTGGCCACCTATGCCTACGTCAACCCGGTGGTGGCTCTGGTGCTGGGGTGGCTGATCCTGGGGCAGGGCCTGACCCCGGCGGTGGGACTGGCGGCGGCCCTCATCACCCTGGGGGTTGTCTTGATGGTTAGTGGTCCGGCAGTGGCCGGACGGCGGGCCAGGGAGCAGTTGGCCCACATTCCTCCTGGATAAGGCGCTCGCCGACGGGCCTCCCCGGGAGGGGGCGGACCACCCGCCGATCCGGGAAGTTCGGCGGCGAGCGGCGACGCGGTTCCAGGCGGCTGGACGGATGTGGGGTTCTGACCCCGCCGGTGACCGCGACTGAATAACGAGACTGCCCCGTTGGGTCCGGCCTTCAGTCCGAGATAGCTGGCCAGCGAGGTGACGCCGATCAAGCCCAGGATTCCGAAGGCGAGCAGTGCCAGCGGGACCAGGTAGCTGCTCGGGGGCTCGCAGCGGGAGGCGTCACCTCGCAAGCAACCCACCGATGGCTGCGAATTCTGCGCGAACGCGAGGATCAGCAGAACTCCGCCCGCGACAAATATCACGAACGTCACCAATTGCAGGGGGATCAGCAGGCGAAGCCCGCGAGGCAGCCCGGTCAAGAGACCCGGCCTGGTCGTATCGTCGGTGCTCAAAAGAGCACAGTGCGCATGCTGCCGATGCGCCTGAATCCGATGCGCTCGTACATCCGAATCGCGGTGTCGTTGAAATCGTTGACGAAGAGAGTTACCCATTCTGTGTCGGCCAGCAATTGGTGACAGAGAGTGGCCATCGCCCGGGTGGCGCGACCCTGGCGACGCAGGGTGGGGTCGGTCCAGACGCCCTGCAGCTGGACCGCCTCCGCCGTCACCGACGAACACTCCGCCTTGAAGGCCACCCGCTCTCCCTCCATCCAGACGTACAGCCGGCCGCGGCGGATCAGCGCCAGCACCCGCTCGCGGTATCCGGAGGGGTCGACCGACATGGGGTCGAAGCCCACCTCCTCCAAGTGCATGGCGGCACCGGCGCGCACCAGCTGTTCCAGCTCGTCGGTTCGGGCCCGGCGCAGCGGGGGAGGGTCGCTCGGCTGGGGCGCCACCGATCCCCGATCCAGAGCGTAGTGGGGTTGCACGGCGCGGAGGGTCCTGACCGGCGGCAATCGCGATCCCAGTTGCTCCTGGAGCCGCGCCACCTGGTCCTGCGGGCCGACCATAAGTTGGATCCAGGGCAGATGGGGGCGGAGCGCTCTGGCCAGGGCATCCAGATCCCGCGGATCCGGTGCCCAAGGAACCACGAGCGGACCGTGCATCACCACCCCTCGGAGGCGGCGTCCCTGAGGGCGTTCGACCCCCAGGAGGGAACCTTGGCGCAAGGCTCCCTGCCGGATCTCACTGCGCAGGAACACCGTGTCCAGCGGGTGCTCCTCCAGGCAGGCCTCGACCAACGAAGAGTCGGACGCCCACAGCTGTCGAGTCCGGGGCTGGCGGTTCAGGGCCCGCCGAAGCATGGCGGAATTATGGACGTTCGGCGGTCGCCCCGGGGACGAGATGTGAAGTTCGGTAGAGCCGTACTCCCACGATCAGGATCCAGACGAGCTCTAGGGCCAGGAAGAGACGCTCGTAGAGCCCATCCAGAGTGTGGGGACGAAAGTGGGTGTGACCCAGTAGGGCCAAGGCCAGGGCCGCGGCGATTGACAGCACCAGCAGCAACGGAGAGAGCGAGCGGAGTTGGACGAAGTGGCGGCTACCCACCGAAAGCACGATCGTGGCGACCACGGCGCACAGGAAGGCGATCAGGGCCACCACCAGATGCACCTGGCCCGACGCGGTGACTGGGGTTCCGGGCGGATCATCGGGGAAGAAGGCGAGGATCCCGGATCCGACTCCCCAGGCAGCCAGGAAGGCCACTCCCACTCGCAGCCGGTTGGTCCCGGCCGTGACCCGGAGCAGTGCCGCGGCGAGGGCCAGCGAGAGAAAGCATCGGAGCAAGAAGTTGATGTCCATCAGCCAGGAGTACTGACCCACCCCGTAGTCGCTCTCGGCCCGGTGCAGAAGACTCAAGTCCGGCCGCAGGAAGGCCAAGGCGACGTCGATGAGCACATAGATGACGACCCCGGACGATGCAAATAGCGCCAGTTGCGAGGTGGTGAACCGAGGCGCCGTGCTCGCGGATGCGGGGGTCATGATCACTCTCCGATGCGGGCGTCCGGTTGGTCCGAGGGCGTTCCGGAAAAGTAACAGTCATCAGTGATGACTGTCAACTACGGTGACAACATCCGATTCCGCGCTATGCTCGGCTGGTGAAATACCGCCGTCCCCCCGCCGTAGACGCTGCCGAACCCCATCTGTTGGTGCTGCTCACCCTTGGTGTCCGCGAGTATCGCTCGGCGGTGCGAGCGCGCTTACTTCGATCCGGATTTGACGACCTGCCCCGGTCAGGCAGCTGGGTTCTGGTGACCATAGGCGCGGCCCCGGCGACGGTGGGCGAGCTTGCCGCCAGGCTGGGCACCACCAAACAGGGGCTGAGCCGACTCAGTGATGTGATGGTCGAACGGGGTTACCTGCGCCGCAGCTCGGACCCCTCTGACCACCGCCTGGTTAGCCTCGGACTCACGGCCCGGGGCCGAGCCGCCGCCAAAAGCATCTTCGCCGCGGTGAAGGAGGTGGATCGCTCTGTTGACCAGCGAGTCGGCCCCGGGGGACGGGCGCGAGCTGAGCGGGAGTTGCGGGCCGCGTTTGGCACTGGGGTGCAGCTCTGAGCGCTGGCTAGTCAGGCGGCCGCGGAGCCTCCGGTACCAGCCCCGCCGCGTAGCGGAAGTCAGCGAAGTACGCGTGGGCGACCCGGTCGATGAGGTCGTGGCTCAGCTCCGCCGGCTTGCCCAAATAGCGGGCGGTGCTGATGATCTGCCCCACGAGGTCCCGGGGCTGGCAGCCTCGCAGCGAGCGGTTCTTCGGGGCGTAGTGATTAGCCATGAGGTAGTCCACCGCGTCGTCCTGGTAGGCGAGGCCGCGGTCCCGACAGACCTGGCGGAAGATCGTCCGGAACTCCTCCGGACCAGGGTCACCCACCAGCGCCTTGTAGCGCACCCGACGCAGGAACGCCTCGTCGACCAGCTCGGACGGATCGAGGTTGGTGGAGAGCAACAAGATGGTGGCATACGGAACGCTGACCGTCGTTCCGGCTCGGGCGATGTTGAGGTGGTCAATACCGGTCTCGAGGGGAACGATCAGTCGGTTGAGAATTTCTCGCGGGGAGATCACCTGGCGGCCGAAGTCGTCAACGTGGAAGATGCCTCCGTTGGCCTTGACCTGTAGCGGTGCCTCGTAGAAGCCGAGAACGCGGTCGAAGGCTGGCTCCAACTGTTGCGCTCGGAGCTCGCCACCGGTGCGGACTACGGGCCGGTAGACGAGGGTCCAACGGCGGTCGTGCAGGATTGGCGGCCCCGCCACCGGGCGGTGGTGGACCGGGTCAAACACGCGGACCACTTCGCCGTGAACGTAGAGGGCGTGGGGAATGAAGATGGGGTTGCCCAGCACCGCGGCGCAGGCGTCGGCGATCGAGCTCTTGCCGTTTCCGGGGGGCCCGAAGAGGAAGAGCGCCTGCCTGGCGGTGAGCGCCGAGCCCACCACGTCCACCACGGAACTGGGCAGAACCAGGTCGCCCAGCGCCTGGCGCATAGTCTCGGCGCTCACCTCTCCGGTGTCGGACGCGAGGCTGCGGGCGCTGGCTAGGTAGCTGTCGATTGGAACTGGAGCTGGCCCCGCGTACTGGCTCAGTTGCAAGGTCTCCCGAGCCCGCTCCCGCCCCGACGCCGTCAGCACGTACTCCAGCCCCTCGGCGAAGTCCTCGTGCGCCTTGGTCGCCGTCCTGGCTCCAGTAGTGCCGCAGAAGCTTTCCTTGGTGATGAAGGCGACCGCTTCGCTGGTCAGCGACCAGGGCAGGCAGACCATGGCGCTCAGATCCCGGCCCAGCAGAGTGCCGTTGAAGTAGAGGATCTTCAGAATCAGGTCACAGAGAAACGAGAAGGGCAGGCCTAAATCCGAGAGGGCCGAGGGTGGCGGTGGGCAGTAGGCCGGCCCCTCGCCGGTCGTGGAGCGGCGGTGAGGCACGGGGACAGCTGGCCGTGACGACGGTGGGGCCGGGGCGGGTCGTCGGGTTGGCTGGGTGGTCATGGTGGTCCTTGTGCGCGCAATCTACCGAACTGGCGACCCCTCACGGCTGGAATCACCACCTCTGATCTCGGGTCCCCCCGTTGGTGAAGGCACAAGCGGGACTCAGGACGCTCCCAAAATTGCGGGGACCGATGCGCCGCAGGTCCTACCTGCAAGCTCCCGGAGGGAACACCCCGGCCAAGGCGGGCTTCCAGACCGAGCTTCCAGCGCCTGCCCGGGCCAAGTACGTGGCGGTCGTACCGGTGGACCGCTAGGGCAGGGTGCTCGCCGAATCCACTCCGGCAGCCCGGAGCCCTCGTCGGGACCCTGACGCTTACTCGCTGTCCGGCGTCCCTTGAGGCGCGCTCTTCGCTCTCGTCGCGCATATATATGCAATCATTTGCACATGCCGGAGACGGGTGAAGCTCTGCGAGTAGCGGTGGCGGGGGCCACCGGGTATGCTGGCGCGGGCTGTGTGAGACTCCTGCTGCAGCATCCGGGCGTCGAGCTGGTGTCGGTCTCGTCGCGCACCCAAGCCGGGAAGGTCCATTCCGCGGCCTACCCGGGTTCCACATGTGACCACGTGCTTGTGGAGTCCATCAACGCAGAAGACTGCGACTTGGTGATAAGTGCGTCAGCCCCAGGCGAGGCCGCGCGGCAGTCGGCAGCATGGCTCGCGCAGGGGGCGGTGGTGATGGACGTCTCCGCAGATTTCCGGTTGAAGTCGCCGACCAACTTCGCCAACTGGTACGGACTTCCTCATCCCACCCCCGAGCTATTGCCGCAGGCGATCCTCGCCCTACCGGAGCTGCGCCCTCAGGCCATCACCGGGGCGCACCTCATCGCCCTTCCCGGATGTTTTTCCACAGCCACCATCCTGGCCTGCGGCCCGGCGGTGGAGCGCCAGCTCATCGAGGCGGAGGTCGTAGTTGACGGCAAGACCGGGGTGAGCGGGGCCGGCCGCAGCGCTTCGGCGGAGTATCTCTTCACCGAGCTGAACGAGTCGGTCAAGCCCTACTCGATCTCCGGGCATCGGCACCGTCCGGAGATGGAGCAGGTCCTGAGCGAGCTGGGCGGGGCTCCCGTCGTGGTGACCTTCGTTCCCCACTTAGTGCCGATGACCAGAGGTATCCAGGTCACCTGCTATCTCCGCCCACGTGTGGGCGTGACCCTGGAACAGTTCCGCTCGGTTTACCAAGAGCGGTACCGGGATCAGCCGTTCGTGCGGGTCTCCGACAGTCCAGTGGGCAGCAAGCAGACGACGAACACCAACTTGTGCTGGCTCAGCCTGGCGCAGCAGGGTTCCCACTTCGTGGTGTCTGCGGTCCTTGACAACCTCGGGCGCGGCGCCTCTGCGCAGGCGGTGCAGGTGATGAACCTGCGCTTTGGCCTGTCGCCTCGGGCCGGGCTGGGCGACGCGGCCCAATGGCCCTGAGGGTGACCCCGGCAGTTGGGCAGCGGGCCAGCGGAGTGACCGCCGCCCGGGGCTTCCGGGCCGCCGCCGCCTGTGCCGATGTGCGGGGGGAGGGGGGGGTTCGTCCCGACGTGGCGCTTTTGGCGAGCGACGTGCCAGCAGCAGCAGCGGGAGTTTTCACCAAGAACCGAGTGAAGGCCGCGCCGGTCGTCGTGAGCCAACTGCACCTGAAGCGCGGGTTGGCCCGAGCGGTGGTGGTCAACAGTGGCAATGCCAACGCCTGCACCGGCTCACAGGGGCTGGCGGATGCCCTTCGGATGGTCCAGACGGCGGCGGACGCGGCGGAATGCGATCCCGGAGAGGTCCTGGTGGCATCGACTGGGGTGATCGGGCGCAGCATGCCGATGGAGCGCATTCGACACGCGATCCTGGAGGCCGGCGGTCGGTTGGACGCCGGCAACGGTCACCTGGCCGCCGAAGCGATCATGACTACCGACACCAGGCCCAAGGAGTCCTTCGAGCAATTCGTGGTAGGGGGTGTCGCCCACACGATCGGGGGAATGGCCAAGGGTGCCGGGATGATCCATCCCGACATGGCGACGCTGTTGGCCTTCGTCACCACCGACGCCCAAGTCGCGCCGGATCTGCTGCGCGACCTGCTGCGCCGCGCGGTGAGCTCCAGCTTCAACACGATCAGCGTCGACGGCGACACCAGCACCAACGACTGCTGCCTGGTGCTGGCCAACGGCGCTGCCGGCGGTCCCGATCTGCTGCGCGACACCCCCGAGGCGGAGCTCTTCGCCGACTGCCTGGACTCGGTGCTGCTGGACCTGGCGGAACAGGTCGTCGCTGACGGTGAGGGCGTCACCAAGACCTTCTCAGTGCGCATCTTGGGGGCGATCGACGAGCGCCAGGCCTCGCTGGCGGCCCGGACCGTCACCAGCTCGCCGCTGGTCAAGACAGCAGTCCATGGCGGCGACCCCAATTGGGGCCGGATCCTGATGGCCGTCGGCCGGAGCGGCGCCGACCTGGCCCTCGACCGCTGCCGGCTGCGGATTGCCGGCCATGAGCTGTTTGCCATGGGTCGGCCTACGTCCGTGTCGTTGGACCTTGTGGCCAAGTCACTCAATCAGACCAGAATTGCCATCGAGATCGACCTGGGGGTGGGGGAGGCTGAAGCCACCGCCCTGGGCTGTGATCTCACCTTGGATTACGTGAGGATCAATGCCGACTACTCAACCTGACGCCACCACCGAGCGAGATCAGGCCACCGCGCTCAAACGAGCCGAGGTCTTGGTCGAGGCACTGCCCTACATCCGGCGCTTCCAGGATCAGCTGGTGGTGGTCAAGCTGGGGGGTGCCGCCATGGACGAGGGCGTAGCCCGGGACACCGTCCTGCAGGATCTGGTTCTGCTGCGCTTCGTGGGCCTGCGTCCGGTTCTGGTTCACGGCGGCGGCAAGGAGATCACCGCGCTGGCCGGGGCCCTTGGTCTGACAACCCAGTTCGTCGACGGCTTGAGGGTCACGGACGACAAGACCATGGAGGTGGCCAAGATGGTCTTGACGGGCAAGATAAACCCCGACCTGGTGGGGGCCATCCACCGCCTCGGAGGGCGGGCGATGGGACTCTCCGGAGAGGACGGCCCGAGCATTCTGGTTCGGCGTCAGCTCGGTCCCAACGGCGAAGACCTGGGCCGCGTCGGTGAGATCCAGGAGGTCAATGCCGAGCCGGTTCTCACCATCGCCGAGCGGGGCATGATCCCGGTCGTCGCCTCCGTCGGTCTCGGCTACGACGGGCTCGCCTACAACGTCAATGCCGACACCGTGGCGGCGTCACTGGCCTTGGAGCTGCATGCCAACAAGCTGCTGCTCCTGACTGACGTGCCCGGAGTCAGGAACCGGCAGG
>Ga0307374_10005440_pt1 | contig 20588 bp, 12 predicted proteins | sample OX3MG_FD_202532 | JGI IMG/M metagenome (GOLD analysis project Ga0307374, IMG submission 202532) | Soil microbial communities from Risofladan, Vaasa, Finland - OX-3 | ecosystem: Environmental > Terrestrial > Soil > Coastal area > Acid sulfate soil | place: Finland: Risofladan, Vaasa | collected...
CGACTTCGGTCCAGCGAGTCCAGTTGCCATCCTCGTTCTGCGTTTCAAGGTACTCGTCAGGTGTCCGCGGGAGCAACGGCGTGTTGCTCAATTGAAAGGTCTGGCCGGGGACGCCTGTGCTTCGGCCGAGGACTTCTCCGGGGATGACCGTCGAGTGGGTCGCCCAGGCAGAGCCACCAATAGCGGTGACTGCAACGGTGTTCAACTTCGGTGAAGCGGAGTAGGTGGGCTGCCGCAGGCGTGGCTGCAAGACGCGCACGCGCAGCCAATGCGCGGTGTGCCGCATGAGGATTCGCGTCTCCATCCCTTCCGGGAGGCGCAGGCGCACGGTCCCGGCCTGGTTCAGGCCGCCGGTTTCGTCAAGTTCGAGGGCACAGCGCACCCAGCCCCGGACGTCGCCGCACCAGGTTTCCCACGCGATCGGCGGGTCCTTCGGGTCCACACCGATGCCTTCAACGCGACAATCGATGTTCAAAGCGATGAGGTGCGAACTCAAGTTTTCCGGGAAGCCAAGGTAGAGCGCGTCCCCGGGCAACGGGATGTGCTGGAAAACTTCGAAATACTCATCATCTGCATCGAGTCGAGTCAGAAAATTGGTGAAGGTCGCGCCGTCGCTTGAAGAAAGCGCGTAGGAGAGCGTCGGTGGCCAGATCACGAGGTCTTCGTCGGTTGTGAAAGTGATCGGCCGCGTCGAAGCAGCGGGCAGGGTGGAAACCTCGGTGCCGCGTGGGACCGTGAGTGGCCCGGGGAGCGGCGCGGAGAGACCAAAGGTCAATGCTGTGCGGGCCGCGACGGGCTCCTTGCGCTGGATTCCCAGCAGGTCCAGAAAGCGGAGGTAATTTTTCTCCGGCACGCGGTTCAGCCGATAGAGTAGCAAGTCCGTCATCCACGCGAAAAGCTCGATGAGCGTCACGCCCGGGTCCGACACGTTGTGGTCGGTCCATTCCGGGCAGTAGCGCGGGATCATCTCCTTCGCCTCGTTCACGATGTCCTGGAAGTGCCGGTCGTCGAGCTGCGGGTCAGGTAGTGGCATGTGCGAGCGCTCCGTAGTCTCCTGGTGGGCGGACGATGTAGCCAGGCGCGCCGATATGGCCGGCGGCGATGGGTGCGGAAGACGGCGAGCGGGTCATTCCTCCCTGATGAGATAGAAGGGATAGACCAGGGACCGCTCATCCTTGGTGGCACGTATACGGTAGGTGATGCCGATGAGCAATCGGCCGACGGACGCCTGGCTGAGATCAGCAGTAACCGTGATCCCGAGCACATCGATCCGCGGCTCCCACCATCCCAGCGCGTCTTCCACGTAGCGCTTGGCGAGCCCGAGCGTCTCTCCGTTCACCGGGTCGAACACGAGTTCATGGATGCGGCAACCAAAGTTCGGCCGCATCACGCGCTCCCCGATAGATGTCCCGAGGATGAGCGAGATTGACTCGTCGATGTCGAAGTAGTCGCTCGAAAGCGCGATGTTCCCCCGCGCCCCGGGTGCCACCGGGAACGACCAACCACGTCCGACCAGTTCGTTGAATGCCATAGCGCCCCGGTAGTCTAACGGATTTTTACTGTGGCTACCCACGAGCCGGGCCTGGGGTCCAGCGCTGCCGCAACGGTGCGACTGCCGCGACCGCTGCTTAATTCAGGGTCAACAGTTTCCCCTTGATCGCCGTCAGCGTCTCTCCCTCGATCTGGAGCATCTTCCCCGAGATCTTGACGCTGGCCTTGCCCGTGAGTTCGAGCTGCGCATCGGCCACCACCGAGATGTTGGAGCCCGTGACGGAGACCTTCCCGCCCTTGATCGTGATCTGCGTGCTGCCGTCGACCTCGGCCGTCTTCGATTTGATGTCCATTTCGGTGTCGGCTTCAATGATGATCTTGTTGCCGACCGAGTCGATGGTGATCTTGTTCTTCCCGGCGGCATCGATCACCTGGATCCCCTTCTTGCTATCGGAGTCGTCGAGGAGGATCGTGTGCCCGGCCCTTGTCTTGATAATCCGTTGCTCGACCTTCCCGTCCTTGAATGCCACGTTCTGGGCGATGGGTGTCGCATCCGTGCCATTCCAGAGCGCGCCAATGATGTAGGGACGCCGAGGATCGCCCTGCTCGAAGGCAACCAGCACTTCGTCGTTGACTTCCGGGTAAAACAGCATTCCGCGACTCCCACCTGCCATGGGCGAGGCAAGCCGGGCCCATGCGCTTTCGATATCGCTGCCTGTCTTCGGCATCCATGGGAACGAAACCTTGACGCGGCCGAGGCCACCCTCGGAGTCATCCAGGTTGGTCACGATTCCGACCACCACGTTGCGCTCGGTCAGGCTGTGGAATCGCGCCCCGACGCCGCTGCCCGTCGAAACGAGGTCCGCTGCGGTCTCGCCGCTGCCGTTGCTCACCTCGATTTCGGTGGTATAACCGCCGCCCGTGTCATAACGATGGAGTGCCCGCGTGACAAGGTAGGTGCCGCTGAAGCGGTCGCCCAGTTGCGACAGCGCAACCTTGTGACCCGCCTGAATGGAAGGGTTGCCGACACAGAGGCCGTCGGCATTGATGTCGCCTCGCCGCATGCGATTCAGGAGCGACTGTGCCGCGTGGTTCGCTTCGCTCTGGTCCTTCACTCCGGCGTCACTGAATCCGAGGTCTCCGGTGGCACCAAACTTGGTAGCGGCGCCGTGTCCGTCTTTGCCGAGATTCAGGCTGTTCACGGCCTCCGCTGACGACGCGGTACCGACGATCGCCGACTTCTGCTTCACGTCCCAGCCATAGACCGTGGCGGAGTCCCATTGCGATGCCGCCGTTAGCCGCGGCCGGAATTCGATCACGTCGGACCCGAACTTCAAGGCCACTGCCGGCTCGGTGGCGCCGGGCGGCTTGCCGAAAGTGGCCTTGCTGCCACTCACCATCAGGACAGAGTTGTTGCGCCGTGCCAGCCGCTGAATGAAGTCGTAGTCGGTCTCGTTGTCCTGGAGTTCGTAGTCGCGGACGGTGGGTGTCGAGTCACACGTCACCGAGAGGCCGGCTGCCTGCGCGACCTGCTGGACGATGTCTGAGTCGGAAAGCTGCAGGAAGGTCTGTGTTGCACGGTGGCGCTGCAGCCGGTGGGCCTTGTCGTAGCCCCGCACGACGGCGAGGACGAAACCCTCACGGGAGTATTCGGGCTCGAGCGATGTTATCTCGCCATCGATCAGCGAATGGCTCGCGCCAAGGGCGTCGACGGCGGTAATCGTCACGGCCGCCCCGATGGCGAAACCGCTGTAATCGACCCAGGCCAACTGTGGGTCGCTGACGCGGATCACGAACATCGCGGGCATAAACATCGCGCAGTCGACCTCGACCGATTCCAACGCAGCGTAGAGGTTGCGCGGGATATCGCTCCCGTCGATGGTCATCTGAAACTGAGACGTGAGGACGGCTTGCGTTCCCACGCTATGCGCCAACCGGTGGGAGCGCCAGGCGAGTGCCGGGCTTCAGGTGAAGAGGGTTGTCGATGTTGTTCGCTTCTGCGATGTGGCGCCAGTAACCGGAATCGCCGTATTCATTGGCGGCGATGATATCGAGCGTTTCGCGCTGCTCCACGACGTGGATGCGCTGCCCCGGGATCCCCCCGGATGTCGGGTTTTGGCCGGGGAACGCATCTGCATCGGCGATTTGCCGCAACACGACCTTCACCTCCGCGCGCGTCGGCGTCCCATCGGCCAGAAACAGCGTGAACTTCTGCGTGACGCTCACCACTACCGCCTTGAACGACCACGACTGCCCCCAGCTGAACTCGCAGGTCGGGGGGCTGCCCTTCCCGGTCTTGGCGTCCACGTGGTTCTTGTCCACCATCGCCAGCTTCCAGATCTTGTCGGTGTAGCTGGTGCGCACATCGGCACCGGTGAGATGCGTGTCGAAGTAGAGGTTCATCGTCAGGTCTGCCGACTTACCGCCGTTGAACTCGGGTGCGGCAGGCGTGTTCTCGCCCTTGGCCGGCTGCTCAGCCCACGTGTTCGTCTTCGTGAACTCGTAGCTGGGCGGGTTGAACATGCACGGGATTTCCTCGTTCGTGTTCAGATTCTTGAACTTGGCTCTAACCAGCTGAGAAGCCATGTCTCAATCTCCTCCAGGGTAGGATGCGCCCGCCGCTGTGGGCCGGGACTGCCAGTCGAGCTTGCTCATCAGACCAACCCCTTCGACCGTTCGCGCTCGATCCGAAGCTTGCGCCGGACCGTCATCCAGATTCGCTCGGCAATGCGTTCGATTTCCGCGTCGTCGAGCTGGACCGTGGGAGTCGGGGTGGTGCTCGTGGACTCTTCCGACACCGTCCCGAGGGCCTCGTGCTGTGGCGCGTCGGATGACGACTCCGCACGCTGGACCAACCGCTGCGCCAGGGGCATATCGGCAGCGGCGCCGGGCGCGTCCCACTCCGATGCTCCCTGCCCGCCCGTGCCGGCGGCTGGCGCAGGGCTGCGATCCGCCAGACGGTGCACCAGCGGGAGGGCACTTGCAGTCTTGCCAGCGGCAGGCGGCGGCACGAGCGCCGCCGCCAGGTCGTTCGCCGTGGCGCCACCGCGGTCGGGTGCGGTGGACAGCTGCAGGTCAGCCGCTTGCGCGGGAGCGAGCGGCCGCGGGCTCGCGACAACGCGCTGAATCGCGGGCGACGCGGCGGACTCAGCACCGCCCGCCTGCCGCGCTGGGCTGGCTCGCAACGGGAGCGCAGCGCCGGGCACGGCTACGTCCGCTGTCGCAGCAGCGGTGCGCCCGATAACGCCCGGCTCGGCGGGCCGGCTCAACGGTGCAGTCGGCGCTACTTCCAAATCGAGGGGCGCATTGGTCATCAGTTCACTCGCCTGCGCCTGCGGCCGGACCGGGACGCTGCTGGGAGCCTCGTCCGCGACGCGTTGGGCCCCTATGCCGGCCTCTCGCCCAGACCCCGACGGTGCGGATGCATCATGCGGACGCGGGTCCAGCGCCCGCTGGAGGGTCAGGTCGGCGCCCCCTGGGGCGGGAGCAGCCGGCTGATTCGCCGGCACGCCGGCGACCCGCGCCGTTCCGGCCCCTGGAAGCGATTGCCCCGCGGACCCCCCCGCCCCCACGCTGCGCTGGAGCGGCAGATCGCGTGGGCCGGGCGCGGCATCCATCACCTGGTCTGCGCGCCTGCCCGATCCCGTCGCGGACGAGGAGGCGCCCGTGGCTGGTGCAGGCGCTGTCCCGCGTGATTCCCCGGTGATCGGCCCGGGGGCCGAATGCAGGTCAAGCGAAGCTTCGCTTCGGGCCGGGCTCGCGGGTGCTTCGGCGACGACGCGCATCACCGCTTCGGGTGCCGTGCCCGATGGGAGCACACCCTCCCCCGTCAGCGTTGCTGATGGTCTGGTCTCGGGGCTCGTAGACGCTTCCTCCGCGGCACCGCTGCGCGCTTGCGGAGCCGATCCGCCGGATGTGGGGTCAGCGCCTCCGGCGTCGGCCGCGAGATTCATCTCGATCGACGCGTACGCTGCGCTACCGTCGCTGCTGGGCTCATACACCGCCGTCGGACGGTCGCTGCTGCCGGGGGCGTCGTGCATTTCGGCGAGGCGCGCAATCGGCCCCGAGCCATCCGACGCACCTGGTGGAGGCACAGACAAATCTTCGCGTCCGGTTGGCTCTACGCCCGGAGTAGCAGCACCGGTGGCGGACGAGGGCTGGCCGAGCATGGCGCCGGACGCAGATCCCCCGGCGTCGTGGAGCGCGGCGCGTTGTCCGCTTACGGGCGGTGCGGATGGGGCTTCGGCCTCGGGACTCACCGGCCCGGCAGGCGTTGTGGTCTGCCTCGCCACGGCGGTGTTGGGGACGGTCGTAGGTCCGAGTGGAAGCTCCGGCGGCAGAGTCACGTCGCCGGGCCGAGCGTCGACCTGTCGCCGTAACGCCGTGGAGGCCTCGCCCGTTTCCGCTGCGGCGTAGTTCTGATGGGAAGGCGCAGTGCTATCAATCGAATCGGGCGGGCCGGCAGGGGCGGCCGTCTGGGATGGAGCGATGGACGGGGTAGTTGGGGCTACGGCGGGCTCACTCGGCGCCCGCAGGACCATCTCCGCGCCACGATCCCGGTTCCCGGCGTCGTCCGTGGGTGTTTCGTGGGTCGACGGCAGTGTCGCTCGCGCCTGCGGCGGTTCCGTGGCCCCCGGCTGTCCCGTCGCCCGCGACTGTCCCGTTGCATCGCCGCGGCTCCCGGTTGCTTCGGTCGTGCTCGCATCGCGCGCTCCGCCCTCTGTGTCGAGAGAGCGAAACACGAAGGTTTCGGGTGCGATGGCACCTTCGCTCGCTGGCAAGGCGGCCGCAGGGCCGTTAAACGGGACCACCGTTGCACCGTCCGCTTCCGCACCCGGGAGCAGGACATGCGGTATAGACGATGTTGCGTCATTCGTGTCACCTGCTGCAGGTATTGCGCTCGCGGCAGGTGCAGCATGGCGGGCAATCGCGCCGGCCGGGGGTGGGCTGGACGTCGAAATCTCGGCCGTGGTTGGCCGAGGACCGCCGGACGGGGTTCTTTCAAGGGGAGTGGGTTCGCCGGAAGACGCTGGCTGGTTGCCGAAACCCGCCGGAGGCGCGGAGTCTCCGTGACTCGCCGGTTTGGCATCGCGAAACGTGAGGTCCGATGCGGTGCCAGCGATCGCAGGCTCACTCTCGGCGGCAACCCGCGCGACGTGCTGCGTCGCAGTAGTGCTCGATGGGGGCTGTACTGCCGCTGTGTCGCTGGCGGTGCGCTCGCCGGGCTGCACTGCAGGTGATGACTCAGGGGCTTCTGCAGCCGGTGCCGGGCGAGCGGCCACGGGCGCAGCCGGGCTGGTGGCTGTTTCTGTCTCGACCGTGCGTGAGACGACCGAGTCTGGCTCTCCCGGGGACGGTGAGGCTTGGGATGCGATGGGCAGGTCCAGGGGCGGAAGTGGCGTTGCCGTTGTGGCCCTTACATGCGGCGGTGACTGCGGTGGCAGTGGGTCCTGCACGCCTTCGCCGGCCGGCGATTGAGGTACAGCGGGAAGCACTCCCCCTGTTGAGGCAGGCTGGACGGCTGGCGGTGCGCCGGGCGCGGCCGAAGTCGTTTCGGCGTCGACGCGGCGTGAGACGACCGAACGTGGCCCTTCCGCGGAAGGCAGGGGTTGGGACGCCATCGGCAGATCGAGTGCCGGGAGCGGCGTTGCGCTGGTGGCGCCAACAGTCGGTGACTGCTGCGGAAGCCGATCCTGCACGGCCTGGCCAGCCGCTGCTTGCGGCACAGCGAGAGGCGTGGGTTCCGCAAAAGGTCGTTCGGCAGCCGGCGTTCCTATCACGTCCGCCATGGGCGGCGGGGGTGGTGCCGACCCTGCCTCGACGCTTCGCGCTACCTCAGTCGCCGGTGCGGGACGCGCGCGAAAGGTCTCCCGCGCCACCACTGTCCCCGCGCCCGCCGACGATGGCGGCAGCGGCTCGTCGCGTGCAAGCTGCGGTGCCGGGGATGCGGCCGCAGCAGCGGGGGTGGTTGGGGGCGTACCCACCTGGGTGGATCGCGCCACGATGGGCAACGGACTCGGCACACCCGGCGCGCCGCGCGACTCATGACTCACCGAATCCGCCAGGCGCCTGATCACTGGCTCCTGGTTCGATGCGACGCGGTAGCGCGCGGCTTCCGGCGGGCTGGCGTCCGAGGGTGGCGCCGGTGGGCGCCGAGCCTGGCTCGTCTCCGGCCCCGTGGCGCGCGAGCCGCTCGATCCCAAAGTGCCCGCCTGTCGCATCGCCCAGAGTTCGGAAATGGCGCTCGGCAGCTCCTCCTTGCGGGACACCCGGGCGCCGAGGATAGTGTCCGTCTTGCGCCCGTCGATGATAGCGAGCGGGTCGCTGAAGCTCATCAGGCTGGAAAGTGAGTCGGCAAAGTAGGGGTCCGTCAATGTCGGCGGCGCGTCCACCGCACGCGACACCTCGTCAAAGATGTCGTGGCCACGGACCTGTTCACCCAGGCGCTGGGTCTCGCTCGCGAAGACAGCGGTGTTGGCGAATCCGCCATCCCGGCCGAGGATGCCGCTGGCACGGCCGTCTGCGTCGGCCCGTAGCTCGCCCTGAAGTTGCCGGCTAAAAGCTGCGTCGGCGGGGCTGGCGGGCTCCGCGGGGGTCGGGCGCTGTTCGGCTCGCCGCTGCACCTGCGACGGCTCTGGTGTGCGCTGGACCGCGGCCGCATCAGCCGGTGGCGACGTGTTGGCGAGAATCACAGGCAGCGGCGCGCTCTCCGATACCGGGGCCGGCGCCTCGCCCCCCGTGCCGGGAGCTTTCCTGCGAATCTTCCATCCGAACGGCATCTTGGTTTCTTGCTCCTAGATCAGGCTGCCCTTGACCACCGACATGCTGGCGAATGCCACCTCAAGCGTTTCGACGCTCACGCTCGAATTTCCGGCGTTGAATGTTGGTCCCTCCCAGCGGACGGGGAAGGCCCCGGAAAGGTCCCACTTGTAGGCCTGACCACCGGTGGCATCGTACTGGATGATTGAGACCTGCTTGAGCTCGATCGACTTGTCTTTCTTCGTTAGGAATCGGTTGTACCAGTCCCAGAGAGCAGAGTTGTCGGTCATGCCCCGCTTCAGCGTGAAGTTGCTGAGCTTCGTCCGGCCGGGGAGCTTGTGTTCGTAGTCGTTCAGGCCGCCCTCGGCGTACGAGAAGATTTCTGTCTCGACTTTGGGCGGTGAGCACTCTGTGAAGCGCGCGTACTCGATGCCATCGATCTCGACGGCGAAACGAAAACTGAGGTAGGGATCGACGGGCGTCCCCGGCTGTGGTTGCGTCATCGACTATCGCCTTTCGGCTCCATCGTTCAGTTTGCGGTTGATGGAGGCCACCTGTTCGACCCACTTGCGGCGCTCGCCGTGCTCCAGGGTGAGAATCGTGTCGGCGTCCCAATGGAAGTGATAGGCGAGATAGGCTACCTCCTCGTAGAGTCGTTCGAGGGGGTAGCCAGCGATCCCCCCAGGCTGGCGATGTCGACCTCTACTTCCGTCGAACATTCCGGACATTGGACCGTTATGAGAGATGTCCCCCGTTCGTTCACCTGCCGGTAGAGGCGTTGCAAGAAGGCGAGGTCACTCGTGAAGAGCTTCTCAATCTCGAAGGTGCTCACATAGTCCAGGTCACCGAGACGGGTGATGACATTGGCCAGAAGGATGATGATGAGATAGGCCTGGTTCTGGCGCACGCGGGGGTCCCGCAAAGGCGTGATCTCGTCGAGTGCTGTGGCGAGCCGCATACGGCCGGCCCGGTGGACCGTGCCGTTCGCATCCACGTAGCCTCGCGGCAGCGTGAAATCGAACTCGGTCTGAAGGCTTGCCACTGTCACCACCCCTTATAGAGAACATCGGGACGGCCAGCGTTGTGCTGACCGCCCCGCGGTTTCCTCATCCTGCCCGCCCGCTGCCGCCGGCGTACTGCGCCACGGATTAGATCTTGACCCGCTTGATGCCTTCGTGCACGAGCGTCATTTCTTCAATGCTCACGTCGGTGCTCTTCGAGCTGATGCTTGGTCCGGACATCTTGGACGGCCAGGCGCGTACGAAGTCCCACTTCGCTACGGGCGTGAACGCGTTGTCGAGGAGCGTGATCGAGCCGTTCTTGCGAGCCTTGTCGACCTTGCCCTCTTCGACCATCTGGCGCCACTCCCACATGTCGAGGTCCTTTGTGATGCCGCGCTTGAGCACGATGGACTCCCACTTGAGGCGGCCGGGGAGCTGCTGGACGATAGGCGTCTTCCCGTCCTTACTCACCACCTTGTGCTCGGAGACCTCGGTTTCGGAGCCGAGCCCGGAAACTTCGGTAAAGTATCCGGTGGCCCCTCCCTGCAGGTCGATCAGAAAATTAAAGCCGACAACTGGGTCTGCCGGGTGAGTCATCTTCTAGCCTCTCCTCTTGTTGCATGGTGCCTGAAATGGCCCGCGGCCGCCCTGTCGCTGGCGACGGACGGCCCCGGATGTGCGATGAAAATTACGCTTCGGGCGAGTATTGCCCGATTCGGAAGATGACGAATTCGGCGGGCTTCACCGGGGCGATGCCGATGTCGATGTAGAGTTGGCCCACGTCCCTCGTCGCCGAGGGATTGTTCTCCGCATCGCACTTCACGAAGAACGCCTGGTCGGGCGTGTCACCGAAGAGCGCTCCGCCCATCCACACGGTCCGCAAGAATGCACCGACGTCTCGCTTGAGCTTGCCCCAGAGGAACACGTCGTTGGGCTCAAAGACGGCCCACTGCGTGCCCTGGTAGATCGACTTCTCGACGAAGTTGAAGAGCCGCCGCACGTTGAGGTAACGCCATGAAGGGTCGCTTGAAAGCGTGCGGGCGCCCCAGATCCGGATGCCCCGGCCGGGGAATGCGCGGATGCAGTTCACGCCTACGGGGTTCAAAACGCCCTGCTCCGAAGGCGTGAGCATGGTGGGGAGCCCAATGACTCCACGGATGACTTCGTTAGCCGGGGCCTTGTGCACGCCGCGCTCAGAATCGCTGCGCGCCCAGACGCCTGCCATGAACCCCGAAGGTGGCACGAACTGTGTCGTCGTCGTGGCGTTCGGGTCGGGGTTGGCGACTTCCACCCAGGGGTAGTACATGGCGGCATACTTCGAATCGTAGCCGGCCTCGTTCACGCGCCAATCATAGGCTTCCTGCGCGTTCATGTCGGGCAGGGGGTCAATGATCGCGACGCGGTCGCCCATCCTTTCGCAGTGCGAAATCATGGCCAACTGCACCGCCTGCACGCCCTTGCGGTCGAGGCTGCCGGCCTGGAAGGCCGCCATCACGTCCGGCGCACACACCATCGTCACCTGATCGATCGCTTCGAGCCCGCCAAGGCCCGTGCGGTCGAGCACCGCACCCTCATATTGGGCGGGGCTCACGGGCGCAAGCGCCTGGCTCGATGCCACAGTCAGGGAGTACGTGCCAGCCGCCGGCGCACGCTCCGGGATTGCGAGGCCCGTCACCCGCACTTCTTCGAGCGTGATCAGCGTGGACTGCTTGTTCACGACTTCGAGTGCGTTCTTCGCACCGCGGGCCATCGTCAGGCCCTCGAACTTTTCTTCGGCGGTGCCCTTCTTCACGGTCAGGTTGAACGTGTCCTCCGGGCCTTCGCTCACTTCCACGTGAATGCCTTCCGCTTCGGCACCGCTACCGCGCGCCAGAGCCTTCAGCGTGACCGGATTCCCTGCAGCCTTCGCCGTGATCTCCGCCACTGGGGCCGGGGCTGCGACTTCCGCGTCGCTCTCGTTGCCAATCCGGACGACGAAGGCGAGTGAACCGCCATTGTTGAAATACCCGTAGACCGACTGGGCAAGGTAGGCGCCTGGCACGAACCCGCCATAAAGCTCCTGATATTGCGTCCAGTTCGCGACCATCGTCGCTTTTCCGATCGGACCCTTCTCGGCGATGCCGAGAAATGCTGCCACTGCCGTGCCGACGCCCTCGATCGGTTTCGAGCCGCGATCGACCTCTTCGACATACACGCCTGGTGTGAGATACGCCGTTGCCATCTGCTCTCCCTTTTTGCCTTCGCACTCTGTTCGGAAATGCCGCGCAATACTACCAGCTTCCTGGCACCAATGCGCAAGAGACTCCTACGCTCGCGACTGAACGTCCTTTAGTAGATTATATCGAAATGTCGTAAGTAGACGAAGGTATGGTGATTGGCCGATCGTGTGCCTCGCCCGCCGGCATGTCCGCACGCAAGACATAGGTGCCGGCGGAAAGCGGCTGCAGCCTGAACACCCCATCGGCCTCCGTAGTCGTTTGCACCGCGGTCCCCACGACGGAGACCCGTACGCCGGGCACCGTGGCGGCGGGATCGCCATCTCGCCAGACGACCCCAGCAATCTCGAAGAACGATTCGCGCTCGTCGCTGGCCGCGTTCCCGACCCGCAGCTCGCGCGTCCGCACGATCGGACCAACGAATGGCGCCACGGGGTGCAGCGGCGCAGTCGCTACCCAGGTGAGCGAGGCATGAAGGTCGTTGTCGAGCACGCCCCACAGGTCGGCCGGCTTCGCGAGGTAATCCGGTGGCATGATCCGCAGGAGCACGGGATAGTCGGATCCGTCCAATTCGCCTCCCAGGCTGCCATTGGTCATTTCCAGGGTGCGAAACATCGAGGCGAGCACGCGCGACAACACACGGTGTTCGTCTGCCGGCTCCTTTGCCCAGGCAGTGATTACGTAGGAGAGGTCGATTCGCCGGGGTGGGCGCCGCGACATCATGCGTCCGTCCGCCGTGAGGCTCCGGATGTCGTTCGTATCGCGAAATTCGAGACGTTCGCGCACGTCGAACAGAAACAGGTTCAGAGTCGGGCGGGAAAGGCGGCTCGACCATTCGCGCGTCGGGCGCTCAAACGAAATATCGACTTCGCCGACGGGCAGTGGCACGTCCGCAATGAGGAGCTGGCGAATCGCTTCATCGACATCGCTGATCATCGGCCGCCCCTCGCCCTTTCCGGTCCGCCACCGAAACGGCCGCTCACGCTAGGCCTGCTCTTCGGCGCGCTTGCGCTGTGCGGCACCGGAAAGCACCGACTCTGCGACCTGGTCGGCTTCGTGCTCGTGGCTGTCGTCTGCGGCACCGACGTTCATCCCGCCGCCACTGCCCGCCATGCTCCGCTGTTGGACCACATGCGTCAGTTCGTGCGCCATCAGCCGCTCGTCGCCGGGGCTCTGGTCCTCGCGGAGGAAAATATCGCTTCCTGTCGTGAACGCCTTCGCTGTCATGCTCCGGTTCAAGGCGTCGGACTCGGAGTCCCGGTGGACGCGAACATCGGCGAACGACTCGCCGATCGCCCCTTCCATCTTGGACCGCACGCCTTCGCCGAGCGTCGAGCCGGAACCGCGCATGCCGTTGATGCGGCCCGCCATGTCAGATCCGACTGGCCCGCCTTCCAGCCCGATTTGCGGGTCGTGCTTAGCCTGGAGCTCTTCCTCTTCGGCTTCGCCACCCTCGGACTCGCGTTGCAGGGCAAGATCGTGCTTCGCCTGGAGCTCTTCCTCTTCGGCTTCGCCACCCTCGGACTCGCGTTGCAGGGCAGGATCGCGCTTCGCCTGGAGCTCTTCCTCTTCGCCCTCGCCGCCTTCCGATTCGCGCTGCAGGGCAAGATCGTGCTTCGCCTGGAGCTCTTCCTCTTCGCCCTCGCCGCCTTCCGATTCGCGCTGCAGGGCAATCTGCCGTTCGGCCACGAGCCGCGAGACCTGCGCATTCCCGACCTGCTTCTGGAGCCGCAGGATGGGATGGAGTGCAGTGGGAGTTTCCCTCCGCGCCGTTTGCACGTCCGCCCGGCGCCGGACTCGCTCTGCTTCTCGCTCGGCGGCACTGTTTCGTAGCAATTCGGACATAGCGGCGCCTCCTGGCTGTGCATCATATGCGGTTCGACGTTGCGCTACCAGATTTCCCGCGAGAAGTTTTGGTGGAGGTCAGCGCAGGAAGTCCACATATGGCCCAAACTCCGCGTCGGTGACCATCCTCCCCAGCTTCTGGTACTCTCGCCGGACACCTCGCACCATGTGCGCCATCGAGACCTCAGACTCTTCTGAAGCAGCAAAGAAGGCCGCGGCAAGCACGACGTTGCGGATGTTCCCGCCGGCGATCTTGAATTGGCGCGCCAGGAAACTCAGGTCGATATCCCCGCTCAGCGGCAGAGCTGGGGGAATGGTCGCTTCCCAGATGCGGCGACGGTCGTCTTCGTCTGGCATCGGGAAGTCCACAACAAAGTGCAATCTCCGCAGGAAGGCTTCATCGAGGTTTGACTTCAGGTTCGTGGCGAGGATGACCATGCCCGCGTATTCCTCCATGCGCTGCAGGAGGTAGGCCGTCTCGATGTTGGCGTAGCGATCGTGGGCGTCCTTGACCTCTGATCGCTTGCCGAACAGCGCGTCTGCTTCATCGAAAAAGAGGATGGCGTTCGATTGCCCCGCCTCGGAGAAAATGGTGGCCAGGTTCTTCTCGGTTTCCCCGATGTATTTGCTGACGACGCCCGAGAGGTCGATCTTGTAGAGGTCAAGGCCAAGGGTTCCGGCCATGACATCGGCAGCCATCGTCTTGCCCGTCCCGGAGTTCCCGGCGAAGAGCGCCATCAGGCCCTTTCCCATGGCCAGTTTCGCACCGAGTCCCCAGAGGTCATACACCTGGTGCCGATGTTCGATGTGCGCGCACATTTCCCTCAACTGGTTTCGGGCGTCGGCCGGGAGCACGATGTCGTCCCAGTGGTAGTGGGGGACTATCTTCCGGGCGAGGTCGCTGAGGATAGGCGTGGACTGGGTGCGGGCGGCCGCATACAGGTCGTCGATCGTGACAATGGGGCTCGCCGGGTCTCGCCAGATTGCACTCCCCCGCGCAGCCTGGACGGCATCGGCGATCGTTTCGGTGTCGAGCCGGAACTTGCCTGCCAGTTTTGAAAGCTCCGGCCCTGCGACGTCCGAGGCGCGGTTGAGCTGCTCGCGCCACAGTGACTGCTGGGCGTCGAATTCGAGCTCCGGGATGGTGATCGTCACTCCCGGCCAGGGGAAGAGCTCCGAGGCATCGAGAATGACGAGCGGCGCGATCGCCTGCTCGCCGACGGTTCTTCTCAGCTTGCGCGCGTCTTCGGCTGTGAGTTTGTCCACGCCCTTGAGCACCAACGCGGCCCGCTGGAGGGCCGCTTCTCGCAGGGCGAGGGTGAGGGCGGTGGCGAAGCCCGCCGCATCGCAAAATGCCGCGAATTCCACGGCAAGGAGGTTCAGCCCCGAAGCCTGCGCCAGCTCTCGAGCCGCCAACCTTCGTTGCGCCGCGTCACGGCCACAGAGGCTCAATGCCGGTGGCTGCAGGGCGATGACGGGTAACTCTGCCAGCGCTCGCACCTGCGCGCCCGTCGCACCCTGTAGTGCCGACACTGCGTCCGGGGGGCTCTTGCCCAGCTCGGTGAGTTCGGCGAACGGGTGCAGCAGCTCGTCGACGCCATCCTGGCCCGCCAGGAACCCGGCGATCCGCGGGTCGAGCGCGAGGTATTGGGCGATCAGCGGCGTATGCGGTTGCCCGGGCTCCTCGTGCAGCGTGATCAGGTGGTGGCGCCGCAGCGGCGCTCCGGGCTCGAACGACCCTCGCGCCTCCGCCTGAGCCTCGGGCGACGCCAGCAGCCGCAGGGCGAGGTCCACCCGTGGGCGCCGCTTGGTCACGTCGTCCTGCACATAGGCGATCAGCCGCTCTATCCCGAGGTCGGTTTCGGAGGCGAGGCAGAGGAGGATGCAGCCGGCTTCGAATGTGTCCAGGCTGCCCATGGCAACGAGGCGCGCGAACGGGCCGTGGTCCGACTGCACGAGGCGGCTGATTTCAGCCTGTGCGGCCGCCGGCTGTTCTCCGGAAGCATCGTGGCGGAACGGCCGGACAGCCAACAACCGGTCCGCCTCATCGTCGGGCGTATAAAGCCCCCGGTACTCGTCCGCACCGACCGCGATCCCGGCGGCCCGCATCCGGGCAACCTCTCCGCGAATCAGGCCACGGACGAGGTCGACGGCGGAGCGCTCGATCGGTACGGCCGCCGCCAGCGCCGGTCCCGGTGTCGCAGGTTTGCGGGTCAACATGGACGCCCCTGCCGGTGCGCCGGCCCACGATCTCTGCGGTTCATCAGAACTGGATCGGGATCTGCACCTGCACCGTTGGCGCGGCTACACACGCGTTGCCGTTGCAGATCTGTGCGCTCACCTGGAAGGTGAGGGTGAATGGGCCGCTAACCGAGCCCGATGCCGCGGCCACCGCGCCGGTACCAAAAGTCGTGTCGAGACTCGCCTGCAGGTTAGTAGCATTGACCGAATTCGTCGGGGCTATGCCACCGATAGTTAGCGTCCCGGACACCAAAGACGTGTGCAGCGTCCACGTCTTCGCGCCGGCACCGGGGACTGGCTTATCGTCGCCGGGAGCCTGCCAGATGATCGCGCTGTAGGTGCCCGAAAAGGTCGTCGAACAGGTCACATCCGACTGGTTCATTGGCCCGCTAACGACACACGTCAGGTCGGGCCCTGCAGGAGGCGTCGAAGGCGTGGGCGTGGGCGTGACCGATGGCGTGGCCGATGGCACCGGCGTGCCCGTCGGCGTGACCGGTGGGAATACGACCGCCACGGCTGCCGTCCCTTGCGTGCACGCATTCAGGTTGCAGGCGCTCACCTGGATCGTCGCGTTCGTGTTGGCGGTGAACGTTGTCGTGAGCACAGTCTTGCCCTGGGCTGCCGGGAACGGGACGCCGTTAACAGTCCAGTTGGTGGTCGTAAGCGTCCCGCCGATGGCCGCTGTGCAGGTGACTGTCGCGAGCGTCGGCCCCGTTGAGTAGGCCGGGGAGCAGGTCACGGTGACGTTGTTCGGCGGCGCGGGCGTTGCCGTCGGTGAAGCGGTGGCCGTGCCGGTCGGGCTGGCCGTCCCACCGGCACCGGGAGAGCCACTGGTGGCAGGCTTTGCCGTAGCAGTGCCGCCGGCAGAAGGGGCACCGGGCTGTGGCGTGCCGGCCCCGGTCTGGCCGGGAGCGGTGCCGGTGCCGCCGGCGGCGGGCGTCGTCCCGGCCGCAGCAGTGCTGGTCCCGGGCGTGGCCGGCGTGCCGGAGACGAGGCTGATCTGCGAGGTCGGGCTGCTCGGGTCGTAGTTGATCGAGAGCACCGCCGGCCCGGCGTTGTCGAGACTCTGCATCGTCAGGTTGCCGTTGCGGTCATAGATGTGGATGGCGACCGTCGTCGGCCCATTCGTGGCCGCCGCGACCTCCACTTTGTAGGTGTCCTTCACGCCCGGGAGGATGATCTGGTTCACGCCAGCGGTCGGTGCAGGGGCAGGCTGGACGCAGGTCGGGTCGCGCATCGCCTCCTTGAAGACATAGGAGCTCCCGGGGATCTGGCGCAGCGCGCTCTTATCGGCATCCTGCGGGGTCGCGCCTGTGATCGTGCCAACGACCCTGCCCTCGGCATCCGTCACCCGCACGCGCACATTGCCGGGGACTGTGATCGCGATCGCGCCGAGGTCGTTCGATGTGGCGAAGAGCACGCTGCTCTGCACCTTGCCCTTGTAGAAGGCGAGCGTCTTGCGGTCGCGGTAGTAGGGATCGTTGATGAGGATGTTGTTGCCATCGAGCCCCACGGCCGTGATCCAGTGGCCCGGGAGCTGCAGGATGACGGGCCGTCCGGCCTGCAGCTCGGCCCGCACTTCGGCGTCGCTGCCGGTGCCGATGCCGGCAAAGCGGATGAGCCGCGCGCCGGGATGGGCCTTGGCGATCTCCGCGGAGAGCTGGTCCACCAGCGGCCAGATCACGTCTCCCTCGTCATACCCCTGGCTCACGCGCACCGTAGCCGGCGGGGCCGCCCGCAGCTGCTGGTTCGCCCACGTGTTCAGCGTCTTCGGGTTCAGGTCGGAGCCATCCGGCATGACGGTGAGCTGGAAGAGGTTCATCACCGTCGCCAGCGACGTGATGGCCGCGCCACACTGGGCCATGATGCTCCCGCAGGAATACGGCCCGAGCGTTGCGTTCTTGCCGTTGGCGTATTCGTCCTTGCCCCACTGTGGGTCGTTCTGTTCGAACAGCGGTGCCGCGGCGGATGGGGGAGCCGGTTTGGGCGTGGCCGTCTTGTTCGCATCGCAGAGGTGGATGCCCACATAGGCCGCTTCCGCGTTCGCGCTCGCCACGCCTCCGAGTGGCCAGAAAAAGTGATAGAACAGGGCGCCGGCAATCACCGCGACGACGATGGTGAACAGTAACGGCGCCACAAATGGCTGCAGCATCGGCCGCAACGTGAGTTGGCCGGCCGCCGTCGCTTTCGCAGACGCTTCTGAAGCTGGAGTGGCGACGACCGTGAACGGCGCGGCCAACGTCGGCCCGAAGAAGCGGCGCTTGCGCGGCGACACGCGAAAGGGCACCTGCGCCTCTTCGCCGGGAGCCAGTTCGAGCGTGTGGCGTTCAAACTCATAGAGAAATAGCTCTTCGTCGTCGGTGCCGGAGAGCGTGAACGTCGCGTTGGCGTTGCCGCGGTTCTCGGCCAGGAGAGTGAAGTGGCGTTTGCTGCGGACCGGGTGCAGTTCGAGCGTGGTCGATTCGAACGGGAGCACGGCAACGTGGCCGTTAGCCAGCACTTCGCGGCTCGTCTCGCCGCTCGTGACGATGACCGAAAAGTCATACTCCCCGGCGCGGGCATCGGCGCGGCGCGGTGGCTGGATCACGAGCGTCACTTCGGCCTGGTCGTTCGGCACGAGCACGAGGCGCGAGGTGCTCAGGCGCACCCATTCGGCCGGCAGGTCCATCACACTGATCGAGAGCTCGTCCACCACGCGCCCGCGGTTCTGGACGATGAGCGTACCGACGAGTGGGCTGCCGCCGGCCTCCACCGGGATGGGCGGCAACGTGAACGTCGCCCGCACGGTCGGTGGTAGTTCGAAGGGCGTGCCCGATTCATCGTCCTGCGTCTCAGCGTCGCCACCGGCCTGGTCGGTGGCGACAGCGGCAGGAGCCTCGTATTGCGCCTCCACATCGCCAAAGCGGATGAGCTGGTTGTTGTCTACGAGGCTGGGCGTGTTCGCATCGATGCGTTGCTGGCCGATGAACGTCCCCGAGGCCGAGCCCAGGTCCTCCAGCAGCAGGCGGCCGGAATCGATCGTCAGACGCGCATGGCGGCGGGCGACCGAGAGGTCGTCGATGACGATAGAGTTCCCATCGGCGCGGCCGACGACGAGCGTGGGCAGGTCGAGCGGATATTCGCGCGTGCGCCCATCGCCCGTCGTTACCCGGAGCACCCCAAATTTCACCGGACCATCCTCCGCGCACGACCGGGTTGAACGATGGCGCCCGCAAAGCTTAGCGATGCAGGCCGGGTAGGGGAATCACCGCTCTCCGCAGTCTTCCTTCGCACTCGCTACCACGTTACTGGCGTCGTCTGGGAGCTGGCTGCGAAGTCCGAGTTGGTGCTCGTCAACGCGGCGGTGACAGAACGGCCCGTTGGGCTCCCGAAATTCGCGGTCGCAGTCGCCTGAACTCCGGCCGTCACGGCCGAAATCGCCGACGGAGTACCGCTGCCCGAGTTGGTGAAGGTCACGCTGCCAGTGAGCGTCGAGCAGTCGTGAGGCGGACCGCAGGTGATGGTGGCAGTCACTACGCCGCCCGACTGAGTGAGCGGCGCGAACGACGTGGTGATCTGGCTCACTGTGACATTCAGCGTGGCAGACGACGACGACAGGTATGCCGTGTCACCGCTGTACGATGCCGTCACGGTGTGGCCGGACGAGCTGACATAATGCCAGAGCCAGCCTGGCAGGGTCGCCACACCACTGGCGACGCTCACTGAAGGCTGCGCGACTCCATCGACGCTGAATGTGATCGACCCGGTGGCAGCAGTCGCCGTCCCGCCCGAATATGTGAGCGTGGCGGTGTAGGTGTCGGTATCGAGCGCAGTGACCGTCGTGTTTCCGGTGACGGTCAGGGTTGTCGTGTATTTGACCGTGTAGGTCGAGTTGCCCGACTGCGAGCCGTTATAGGTTGCGCTGCCACCGCTATCGACGTACTTCGCGTAGACCTGCTGTGTCCCCGCCGTGGGGAAGGTGATGCTCGCTGAGGCCGTGCCTCCCGAAACGGTGGGTGTGGTCGCGAGCGGCGTTAAGCCGCCCACCAGCCAGAACTCGACATCGCCCTCGCCCACGCTGCTGGCATCCGCCGCGGTCACGCTGGCCGTGAAGGTGGTTGGCGTCCCCGCGGTAATCGTTGAATTGTTTGCCGGGGCGGTGAGTGTTGTCGTCGTGTTGGAGTAGACGGTGAACGGTACCGATGGCGAATCTGAACTTGCGTAGGCGGGGCTCACGGACGTGTCGTGGAAGCGGGCGAAGAGTGCATGACTGCCGCGTGACAGAGTGCCGATCGTGCCCGACCCAGAGCCGCTGGAGATGGGGATGGTCCCCGCGGCCGTCGTGCTGCCATCGACGAAGATTTCTGCGCTGCCATTGATTGATGGCGACCCTGAGCACGACGGGCACGTGACCGCGACCGATACGTTGATATTCGTCGTCGTGTTGATGTTCGCCGGGGGCGTCACGACAGTCGCCGTGGGGTTGAGCACGGTCACCGTGCCGTTCGCCGAAGACTTGCCGCTCTGGTAGTCGCCGCCAGGGGCACCCGTGAACTGGGCGAAGACGTTGTGCACGCCCGGAGTCAGCGACGACGTCGAGAACGTGGCGTGGCCGGTGTTGTCGAGCGCCACAGCGGAGCCGTTCAGCTTGGTGGAGCATGAGCCGTTCCCGGTGCCCGTGCCCGAATCGCAGAAGTCCACGTTCCCGGAGATCGTCCCGCTGACGGCGGAGGTGACAGTCGCCGTGAACGTCACGGAGTTACCCGTGCTGCTCGTCGATGGTGCCGCGGCGATGGTGACAGTCACAGGCGCGGCCGTGAGCGTCAACGTGGTTGATGCGGTGGCCGAGGCGTAGTTGGTCTGCCCGGCGTAGTCGGCGGTGAGGGGGTGCGCCCCTGCGCGGACGCTGAAGCCCTGGGCTTTGGGGAGCGCCGCACTGTCGACTGTCAGGGTCGCGACCCCGTCGGCGGTGAGCGGTGCGGTGCCGATAGACGTCCCATTGTCCTTGAAGGTGATGGTGCCGCTGAACGGGCCGAACTTCTGGGACGAGGGGGCG
>Ga0307374_10005441_pt1 | contig 20585 bp, 21 predicted proteins | sample OX3MG_FD_202532 | JGI IMG/M metagenome (GOLD analysis project Ga0307374, IMG submission 202532) | Soil microbial communities from Risofladan, Vaasa, Finland - OX-3 | ecosystem: Environmental > Terrestrial > Soil > Coastal area > Acid sulfate soil | place: Finland: Risofladan, Vaasa | collected...
AGGGCCGAAGGTCCCCATGTCGATGCAGGTCACAGAGGTGTGGCCCGGTACCACTCCGGTGCACAGGTCAGCAGTGCGTCGATGCCCTCGGAGGTGAGGAGGCCGGCCTGGGGCCCGACGGACTGGACGACGCTCATGGAGTTGACCGGGGCACGGCGGAGGGCCTCGGCGACCGGCTTCCCGGCGATCAGCGCGGCGATGAAGGTGGAGGCGAAGGCGTCTCCGGCTCCCGTGCGCTCGCAGGGCGCCCTCGGATCGGGGTAGGCGGGCATGGCGAACTGTGCGGTGCCGTCGCTGGCGTAGGCGCCGGCGGGACCGTCGGTGATCACCACGGTCCGGGGGCCGAGGGCGTGCAGGCGTTCGAGCAGGCCGCGGACGTCTTCGGCCGGCCCTCCCGAGACCTGCACGGCCTCCTCGCGATTGAGGATGAGTACCTCGGTGGCCCGGTAGATGCGCTCGAGGCGGTCCGGGCCGGCCTGCAGCTGGTACGTTCCGGGCTGGAAGGCCAGCCGCGTCGCGGAATGCCCGTCCAGCCATCCGGCCAGCTGGTCGTGGTAGTCGGTGGCGTGCGCGCTGACCGAGCTGAAGTAGAGCCACGCCGGCACCTCGGCCGGACGCAGGGCGGGCCAGTGGTAGTCGTACTCCTGGTGTCGCACCAGGATGGTCCGGTCGTCGCGGTACCACAGGGCGTAGTGGTAGTTGCTGGCCCGACCGGGGTGCACCCTCACGAACCTGGTGTCCACACCGGCGCGGTGCAGGGCCTGGGTCATGTCGATGCCGTGACTGTCCCCGCCCACATTGGTGACCAGACCGGTGCGCAGGCCCAGCCGGGCGAAGCAGACCGCGGCATTGCTGGCATTTCCCACGGCCTCCAGGACGAAGGCCTCGTCGAAGGTGACCTTGGTGCCGAACGGCACTGCGAGCCAGGCTCCCCGGGCGTCATGGGTGACCCGGGTCGTGCCCTCGTCGAGCCGGATGATGGCGTCTGTAGTGATGTCGCCGACGCTCAGCACCTCGAATTCTGCCATCGGTCCGGTCAGGGCCGTATGACCGGGTCGGGGATAGAGGTGACGGCGGCGACGGGGTCCACGACCACACCGTAGGGGACCAGGCCGGAACCCGGTAGAGGCGAAGGACCCCGCACCTCCTCCCGGCGGTCCGGAGGCAGGGGACCGACGCCGGCGCTGCGATCCCGTGGACGACCGTCGCTTGTGACCTTGGACCCTGTCCGGTGGGGGTGACGGGAGGCAACCTGGTCCCATGGCCCCAGTGTCCGCCACGGAGACCGAATCCCTGGGTGAGGGAGAAGTCGTCCCCCTGGTCGGAGGATCCTCCGACCTCGACCCCTTGATGGAGCTGGTCGGGAACAGACGCTTCGTGCTGTTGGGCGAGGCCTCCCACGGGAGCCATGAGTTCTACGAGCTGAGGGCCCGCATCACCAGGCGGCTGATCGAGGAGAGGGGGTTCACTGCGGTGGCGGTCGAGGCCGACTGGCCGGACGCCTATCGGGTGAACCGTTTCGTGCTCGGCGACACCGGTGACCGCGACGCCGCCGACGCCCTCTCCGACTTTCAGCGCTTCCCGGGCTGGATGTGGCGCAACCTCGACGTGGTGGACTTCACCGCCTGGCTCCGGTCCTTCAACGACGCCCACACCGATCGGAGGGACAAGGTCCGCTTCTACGGGCTCGACCTGTACAGCCTTCGGGCGTCGATGGACGCCGTGGTCTCGTACCTCGACTCGGTCGACCCCGAGGCCGCCGCGCAGGCCCGGGATCGCTACAGCTGCTTCGACCATGTCCAGGGACAGGGGCCCGAGTACGGGCACGCCGTGACCCTGGACCTGATGGTGCCGTGCGAGAACGAGGTGGTGGCGCAGCTGGTGGACCTCCGCCGCCGGGCCGCCGCCCTTCTGGCCCTGGACGGATGGGCCGCGGAGGACGAGCTCTTCTTCGCCGAGCAGAACGCCCGCCTGGTCCATGACGCCGAGCGGTACTACCGGGTCATGTACCACGGTCGGGTGGAGTCGTGGAACCTGAGGGACAGGCACATGGCCGGGACGTTGTCGGCACTGACCCACCACCTCGACCGCCTCGATCGTCGGGCCAAAGTGGTGGTGTGGGAGCACAACTCCCACGTGGGTGACGCTCGGGCCACCGAGCTCGGATGGTCCGGGGAGCTCAACGTGGGGCAGCTGGCGCGGACCGCCTGGGGTGACGACTGCCTCCTGGTCGGATTCACCACCGACCACGGGACAGTCACGGCATCGTCGGAGTGGGGTGGGCCCGCCGAGCGCAAGCGGGTCCGGCCGGCGCTGGAGGGAAGCTACGAGAGCCTCCTCCACCTGGCCGGGCCGGAGAGGTCCTTCGTTCCCCTGGGGTGGCACGCACCGGTCGCCCTGCGCTCGCCCCGGCTGGAGCGGGCCATCGGCGTGATCTACCGGCCGGAGACCGAGCGGCAGAGCCACTGGTTCAGGGCCCGCATGTCCCAGCAGTTCGATGCGGTGTTCCACATCGACGAGACCACGGCCGTAACGCCGATGGAGCGGACGGCGCGGTGGGACGAGGGGGAGCCCCCCGAGACCTACCCCAGCGGGCTGTAGGCGCGAGCCCCCACAGGGGGGGCGTCGACAGATCGCCCCGGACAGCGTCCCTCACGGCCCGCCCGGCACCGGGAGGTGGCCGAGGAACCAGTGGGTGGCCAGGTCCGCCGCCACCTGCAGGGTCCCGGGCTCCTCGAAGAGATGGGTCGCATGGGGGACGGTCACCAGCCGGTTCTCGCAGGTGAGCTCGGTCTGGGCCTGGCGATTGAGCTCCAGGACGTCGAGGTCGCGTTCGCCCACGATCAGCAGTGTGGGGGCCACGACGCGGGCAAGGTGCGATCCGGCCAGGTCCGGTCGACCCCCGCGCGAGACGACCGCGCCGATGCGTCCCGGGGCGTCGGCGGCGGCCCACAGGGAGGCAGCCGAACCGGTACTGGCCCCGAAGTAGCCGACGGCCAGACCGACGGCCTCGGGGAGTCGGACCAGCCACTCGGTCACCTCCTCCAGGCGCCCGCCCAGCAACGCCACGTCGAAGACGTTGGCGCGGCGGATCTCCTCGTCGGGAGTGAGAAGGTCGAAGAGGAGTGTGGCCAGGCCGGCCTGGTTGAGGACCCGGGCCACGAACCGATTGCGCGGGCTGTGGCGGCTCGAGCCGCTGCCGTGGGCGAAGACCACCATGCCGCGGGCGTCGGCCGGCAGGGTCACGGTCCCTGTCAGCTGCACGTCGCCGAGCTCGATGTCGACCTCCCTGAACCGGTCGGGAGGGTCGGGAGGGTCGGGCGGGTCGGGCGGGTCGGGCGGGTCGGGCGGGTCGTCGGCGACGGGTGCCGGGCGTGGCGTCCCGTGGGCCCCGGCCATGCTCGGCTCATGGCGCCTCGGCGACGCGCCCAACAACGAGAGCACCCGTTCGTCGGAGGTCTGTTGGAAGTCGAGGTACCACTGGCCCACGGCGTAGAAGGGCTCGGGTTCCTCCAGGGCGATCACCTCGTCGGCGACCTCGCCGAGGAGGGCCACCGACTGTCGCGAGGCGACCGGTGCCGCCACGATGACCCGGGTGGCCCCATGGGCCCGGGCCACCAGGCACGCCGCCCGGGCCGTCGAGCCGGTGGCGATCCCGTCGTCCACCACGACAGCTGTGCGCCCCGGCAGGGGGATCCTCGGGCAGGTGGCACGGTACCGGGCCACCTGACGCTCCAGCTCGGCCCGCTCCCGGTCCTCGACGGCGCGGATCTCGGCTCCCTTGACGCCGGTGGCCGAAACCACCCCGTCGTCCATGACCCGGACCCCGTCCTCGCCGATGGCCCCCATGGCCAGCTCCGGCTGGAACGGCACGCCGAGCTTGCGGACCACGATGATGTCGAGGGGGGCATCGATGGCCTGCGCCACCCGGTAGCCCACGGGAACGCCGCCGCGGGGGAGCGCGAGCACGACGGGATCGCTGAGGGGAACCTGGCTCAGTCGATCTCCGAGCAGTGCTCCCGCCTGGTCACGGTCGATGAACGGCACCACCGCCTCCTCTCACCGACCATGGTGGACGAAGGACTCCGGTCGGGGTAGGGCCGATGGTCACTGACCGACGCCGGGCGTGGCGTCGCGGAGCACCGGCCCCGGTTCCGGGGTCCCGTCGGCGCCCCGGCCGAACTCCTCGAGGGCGACCAGGGCACCGTGGAGATCGGAGAGGGCTGCGTCGAAGTTGAGCCAGCCCGGCCCGTCCGATGGGTCCGGTCGGTGGGTGGACAACTCCACGATCATCGCCGTCAACCGATGGGCCACGTCCTGGACCGCGTCACCGGTGCCGTCCAGGTCGGATCCATCTCCCGTCCAAGGGGCATATCGGTCCTCGAGTCGCATCATCGCCCTCCCTCCTGTCTGTGCCATCCTCGACCGGGAGCATGCGCAGCGAAAGGGTCGAAAGTCCCCTGGGACCGGTGATTCCGGCGGACCCGACCCGAGCCCGTTCAGCCGGCGGCCAACCCGGCGGCGACGGCCCCGCCGGTCCATCGGTTGTTGAGATAGGGCTCGGGATCGTGCACCCGGTGGCCGTTGTCCACCTTGTACTCGACGACCTGACCTCGGAACCTGCCGCACGGCGTGGTTCGGGCCGCCGGGTCGTCGGGGTCGGCGACGTTGGTCCACCGTTCCACCGGGCCGGGCCACGGGCTGACCCCCTCGGCCGGGCACGGGTCGAGCTGGTGGCGGATGATGTCCCCGGCCAGGGGGCACCCGATGGTGACGTAGTCGGTGACCGGCCACTCGGGATGGGCGCAGAGGGCCTCGTAGGAGACCAGGGTGCCGAGGGAGTGGGCGACCAGGACCCGGGTGTCCGGGCCCACGGCAGCCTCCACCCGGGCCCGCGCCGCGCTGCGGAGAGCGGGCTGCTGGAGGTACGCGGCGGCCTGGGCAAGCAGGCGGTCGACATGGTTCTCGGTGAGCATCTTGGTCAACTCGGCCAGGTCGACGTGGGGATCGAGCCTCTGGACCAGGTCCTCCACCGTGGCGACGGCCGCGGCCCGGTCCACCCGGGGCTCGTACCCGTCCTCGGGATCCGGGCGGAACAGGTCCCCGTAGAAGGCCACGGAGACGTCGCGCTCCTCGACCGACACACCATGCCAGGCCAGGCCGTCGGCCAGCGCCGGGAACCACCGGGACTTGATGGAGGCCGGGCCCCACAGGTCGTTTCCAGCTCCGTGCACCATCACGATCCGGGACATGGCTGCACTCTTCCACACACCGAAACGCGGCATCTGCCCTTCTGGGTCTCCGGAGAGCGGTACGTCCGGGCCGCCTACGCCGTGCTGGACCGCCTGGCCCGCCTGCTCACCGCGCCCGAGCCCGGTGCCGTCGCCGGGCTGGAGGGCCTCAAGGAGCCGGCCTGACCCGCCGGCGGGACCGACCGGGGGCTGCGGCGTCAGTCGGCGGCGATGGCGGCCAGCACGTCGAGCTTGGCCGCCCGTCGGGCCGGCCAGCTCGCGGCGCCCAACCCGAGGAGGGCTGAGAGCAGGAGGAACACCACGAGGCTGGTCACCGGGACCACGATGTCGGTGATGCCCTGCTGCTTCAGCGAGGAGGCGAAGGCCACCCCGAGGGCGGTCCCGATCACCACCCCGATCACCGCACCGAACAGGGAGAGGATCACCGACTCGGAGCGGATCATGGCCCGGACCTGACGGCGCTTCATCCCGACGGCACGGAGCAGGCCGATCTCGTGGGTGCGCTCGAACACCGAGAGCATCAGGGTGTTGACGATGCCGATCAGTGCGATGAGCACGGCCAGGGCCAGCAGTGCGTACACCAGGCCCAGCAATTGGTTGACCTGTTGCTGCTGGGACTTCTCGAACTCGGCCCGGGTCTGGATCTTGAGGTTGGGGTAGGCGGTCAGACCGGCGTTCACCGCGTTGGTGGTCGACCCTGTGCTCGTGTTGGTGCGCAGGAGGACGGCGACCGGCAGCGGGTCGTTGAAGTGGGCCAGGAAGAAGCCGTCGCCGACCACGTAGCTGCCGAGCAGGGCGTTGGGCTCGAAGATGCCCCCGATGCGCATGGTCGAGTCCCCGGTCTGGGCGAACTTGACCGGTACCACCGAGCCCACCGAGAGATGCTTGGTGTTGGCCGTGGTGGTGTCGATCAGCAGGTCGCCGGCCGCCAGGGCCGGCGCACCGGACCCGGCGTCCATTCGTAGGATGACGGTGTCGGAGAGGTGGTCGGTGGACACCGCGGTGAGGGTGGAGAGCGCATCCCGGAGCTCGAACTCCCCGTTGTACACCGTCGAGGTGGCCGCCACGCCAGGGACCTGTGAGGCGGCAGTCGCCACCGAGGCGGAGAACCCGCCGGATCCCCCAGTGGCGGAGCTGGTGATGATGTAGTCGGCGTTCACCGCGTTGTCGACGCTGCTGGTGGCGGACTTGGACAGCGAGGCCCCGAAGACGGTGATGGTCGACACCAGTGCCAGACCCACCATGAGGGCCGACGAGGTCTGGGCGGTCCGACGTGGACTGCGCATGGAGTTCTCCCGGCCCAACCGTCCGGGGACCCCGAACAGTCGCGCCAGCGGACGGCCGATGGCACTCGACATGGGCCGGGCCACCACCGGGGCCAGCATCCCTGCGCCCAGGAACACGGCCACCGCCCCCAACCCGACCAGTTGGATCGCCGGCTCGGTCAGGCCGAAGATCAGGGCCACGATGCCCAGCACGGCGATCACGCCGCCGATGACGATCCTGCGACGGGAGGACTCGGCCTGGTCGCCGCGGTAGTCGGCCAGGGCGGCCACCGGCGGGATTCGGACCGCCCGGCGCGCCGGGCCGATGGCGGAGATCACGGTGACCCCCACGCCGACCACGAGGGCGGCGACAACCGTTCGGGCGGCGAAGACGAGTGGCCCGGTGGGAAGGGAGATGCCGAACGCCTTGAGCAGGGCCTCGAGACCGAGCGCGGCCAGGACGCCCAGACCCAGGCCCGTCAGCGAGGCGGCGAGGCCGAGGAGCAGGGCCTCGATCAGGACGGAGCGGAACACCTGTCGCCGGCTTGCGCCGACGATGCGGAGAAGGGCCAGCTCGCGGGTCCGCTGCCCCACGAGGATGGAGAAGGTGTTGAAGATGGTGAACCCGCCGACGAACAACGAGATGAACGCGAAGACCAGCAGGGCGGTGGAGAAGAACGAGAGCGCCTGGTTGATGGAGTTCGTCGTCTCGTCGGCCACCGTCTGGCCGGTCACCACCTCCACCCCGGGCGGGAGCACGCCGGCGATGGCCTGCTGGACGTGAGACTTGTCCGCTCCCGGCCGGGTGAGGACGTCGATCGCCTGGTAGTGCCCGATCTGCCCGAGCAGGCGCTGGGCGGTGGGCAGGTCGAATGCGGCGAGGGTCGCCCCGGCCAGGTTGTCGGCGGTCCCGAAGGTGAAGATGCCCGAGACGGTGAATGTCTGGGTCGGCCCGATCAGGAGGATGCGCACGTGGTCGCCGACATGGAAGTGGTACTTGCGGGCCGTACCGGCGTCCATCGCCACCTGGCCCGGGCCCACCGGCGCCTGCCCGCTGGACACGTGCAGTGCCGACAGCTGGCGGTTCGGGTCGAAGGACAGACCGATCGTGGGGGCCCCCCCGGTGGTCACCGCCTTGCCGTCCGGGGCCACGAACTGGGCATAGCCGGTCACCGTGCCCTGCGCGTAGGCCACCCCTGGGATCCGGCGGACCTCGGTCACGATCGACTCGGGGATCGGCTTGCGGATCGCACTCCCGCCCCCGTTGGAGGCGTTGCTGGTGAACGCGGCCTTGCCCCGGATCTCGAAGTCCACGTTCTGGTAGACGTGGCTGAAGAGGGTGGTGAACGTGGCGTGGAGGGTGTCGGTGAGTACCAGGGTCCCCGAGATGAAGGTGACGCCGAGCACGATGGCGAGGCCGGTGAGCGCCAGGCGGAGCTTGTGGGCCAGCAGCCCCTTGAGGGTGACCTTGCCCACGTCAGCCGCCCAGCTGCTTCATCCGTTCCAGTACCGTGTCGACGGTCGGGGCCGCCAACTCGTCCACCACGTCTCCGTCGGCGAGGAAGACCACCCGGTCGGCGTAGGCCGCTCCCCGGGCGTCGTGGGTGACCATGACGATGGACTGGTCGAACTCGGTGACCGATCGCCGCAGGAACGCCAGCATCTCGGCCGAGGAGTTCGAGTCGAGGTTGCCGGTGGGCTCGTCGGCGAAGATCAGGTCGGGGCGGCTGATGAGGGCCCGGGCGCAGGCGGCCCGCTGCTGTTGGCCTCCGGACATCTCGCTCGGCCGGTGGGAGAGCCGGTCCCCGATCCCGAGCTGGTCCACCAGGTAGTCGAACCAGGCCCGGTCCACCCTCTTGCCGGCCAGATCGGCCGGAAGGGTGATGTTCTCCTCCGCGGTGAGGGTCGGTACCAGGTTGAAGGACTGGAACACGAACCCGATCCGGTCCCGCCGGAGCTGGGTGAGGCCGGCGTCGTCCAACAGGCCGATCTCCTCGTCGCCGATGAAGGTGCGTCCCGAGGTCGGTGTGTCCAGCCCGGCCATGCAGTGCATGAGCGTGGACTTGCCCGAGCCCGACGGGCCCATCACCGCGGTGAAGCGACCCCGCTCGAACTGGACGGTGACCCCGTCGAGGGCGTGCACCACCGCGTCGCGTGTTCCGTAGGTCTTGACCAGGTCCACCGCTCGGGCTGCCGGTGGTGCCGGCGGGACCGGCTCGCCGGTCGGCGGCTGTTCTGTGATGGTCATGGCGCGTGGTCACTCTCGTGGTGGTGGGCGGGGCGGGGTCGGGTCCGGGGCGTCGTGCGGATGCTAGCGACCGGGGTCGACAGGTGCCTCGTCGTGGCTCCGGCGGTGCCCCAGCCGGTACCAGATCATCAGCCCGATCACGACCACCAGCACCCCCGGGATGTGCATCTGGGACAGGGCCGAGTCGGCGACCACGGCGACCAGGATCACCACCAGCACCAGCGGGAGCATCCGTCGGTGACGGGTACGTGGCCCCGAGGGCTCGTCGGCCAGCCGGGGCAGGTCGTCGAAGAGACCGTCGAGATCGCGCCGGGTCGTCGCCCCGGTGGCCCGGTCCAGGCGGGAGCTGAACTCGGCCTGGTCGAGGCGGCCGTCAGCGAAGTGGCGGGAGAGCCGCTCGGCCACGTCGTTCCGCTCAGCGTCGGACACCCGCAGGTCGGGATGGTCCGACCACCCGGTCCGGTAGGTGCCGGCCAGGCGGTCCGGGTCGTGTCGATGGCGCATGGTTGGTCCTCTCCGATGGACGCTCCGGTACTGGTGGGACACGTTCAACGGACCCGCTCGCGGGCCAGCAGCTCCTCGGCGACCGAGACGTCGGTACCCTCCTCGGGGATCAGCAGCCAGGCGGCCAGGTAGATCGGCACGGCCACGCCACCCAGCAGGGCCAGGGCCACGAAGGCCACCCGGACCAAGGTGGGGTCGACGTCGAACCAGTCGGCCAGTCCGGCTGCCACGCCGGCCAGCATCCGACCGCTCCGGAGGCGGACCAGGTGATCGGACGACCCGGCCCCTTCCTCGGGGGGGCCCGGTCTCGGCCCGTCGGGTTCCGGCGTGGTCTGGTGGGGGGTGGCGGTGTCCATGCCCTCAGCCTGAACGCGTGGCGACGGCGAGGGAATCCGGAACCTCCCGGTCCGGACCCTGAGACGCCCCACCGACGGATCAGGGATGTCCCCGATGGATGCGGTCCCGGCGGTGCGCGAACATCGGGTATCGCCGAATCCACCGATCCCGGCACTTCGGTGCCCGAGGCGCCCGCGCCCCCTCCCATCCCGGAGCCGTCCCGGGGTGGGGAACGGGACCGATGGCGTCACGAGTCCTGGGCCGGGCCCGCCGGCTGGCGCGGCCACGGCCACCGTGGCCGCAGGCACCACCGGCTCCGGGGGCCGATCCGGCGGAGCCGCCAGACCCGGGTGGTGGCCGGCGTGTGCGGGGGGGTGGCCGAGGCCACCGGCATCGACGTGACCCTGGTCCGCATCGGTTTCGTGCTGCTCTCCCTGGGCAGCGGCGTCGGCATCCTGGTCTATGCGCTGGCCTGGCTCCTGCTCCCACTGGAGGGCGAGTCCACCACCATCCTGAGCCGTGCCGCCTCCGACCGGCGGGGCATCCGCCTGGTCCTCGCCGTCGTCCCGGTGCTGGTGCTGGTGCAGGTGGTGGCCGGCGCCCTGCACCTCGGGTACCTCGGCTCGTTCAGCTGGCCGGTCTTCCTGGCCGCCGCGGGCGCCATTCTCATCAGGCGCAACGCCAGCGAGGCGGAACGGGTGTGGATCAACGACGACCTGCTCCCCATGCTCCACACGGACGTCGACCGTCGGGGGCGGTGGGCTCTCACCATCCGGATCTCGGTCGGCGTGGCGCTGGGACTGGGGGGCCTGCTGGTCCTGATCCTGGGCCATCCGACCGGCGCGGCGCTGCGGCCCATCGCCGGCTCGCTGCTGGTGGTCGGGGCCATCGTCGTCGTGTTCGGGCCGTGGTGGCTGAGCCTGGCCCGGGACCTGATCGCCGAACGCCAGGCCCGGGCCCTGGCCGAGGAGCGGGCCCAGATGGCGGCCCACGTACACGACTCGGTCCTCCAGACGTTGGCCCTGATCCAACGGTCGGCGGACGACCCCCAGCACGTGGTGCGCCTGGCCCGGGCCCAGGAGCGGGAGCTCAGGTCCTGGCTGTTCGACGGTCGGCTCCCCGGAACCATCGGCGACGAGGCGGCCACGCTGACCGGGGGGCTCGACGTGCTCCAGCGCCAGGTGGAGGCGGACCACGGGATCACCGTCAACGTGGTGGTCGTCGGGGAGTGCCAGCTGTCCGAGGGGGTGCGGGCGCTGATCGACGCGGCGCGCGAGGCCACCGTCAACGCCGCCAAGTGGTCGGGGGCCCCTCAGGTCTCCATCTACGCCGAGGTGGAGTCCGACACCGTGGCGATCTACGTGCGTGACCGCGGCCGCGGCTTCGACCCCGGGGCCGTCCCCGACGACCGCCAGGGCATCGCCCGGTCGATCCGGGCCCGGATGGACCGGTTCGGGGGATCGGTGGCCATCAGGTCGGCTCCGGGTGACGGTGCCGAGGTCGGACTGTCCCTCCCGCTCGACCGGTCGGTCCGGTGAGCGACGGCGGCCGCCCCAGGATCTTCCTGGTCGACGACCACGCCATGTTCAGGGCCGGGGTCCGGGCCGAGTTGGGCACCGCGGTGGACGTGGTCGGTGAGGCCGACGAGGCCGACGCCGCCGTGGAGCTCATCAACGAGCGCCTGCCCGACGTGGTGCTGCTCGACGTCCACCTGCCCGGCGGCGGGGGCCAGGCGGTGCTGAGGGGGGTGCTGCCCCACCATCCCGAGGTCCGGTTCCTGGCCCTCTCGGTGTCCGACGCGCCCGAGGACGTGATCGCGGTCATCCGTGCCGGGGCCCGGGGCTATGTGACCAAGACCATCTCGGGGGTCGAGCTGATGGCGGCGGTGCAGCGGGTGGCGGCCGGGGACGCGGTCTTCTCGCCTCGCTTGGCCGGCTTCGTGCTGGACGCCTTCGCCGGAAGCCGAACGTTGGGTTCGGCCACCGGCGATCCAGAGCTCGACCAGCTCTCACCCCGGGAGCGGGAGGTGCTCCGGCTGATCGCCCGGGGCTACACCTACAAGGAGGTGGCCAAGGACCTGGGCATCTCGGCCAAGACGGTGGAGTCCCACGTCTCGTCGGTGCTCCGCAAGCTCCAACTCTCGACCCGCCATGAACTGACCAGGTGGGCCACCGATCGCCGGCTGGTCTGAAGTCCGGCCCTCAGCCGGCCTTCCGGTGCCAACGCGAACGGCCGCCCCGCCGCACCTCGCAGGCCGGGGGCTCGTCCGGCACCGGTGGGGCGCTGGCCTCGGCGCTGCAGGTCGAGCACAGCCGGACGCCGTCCACCATCCTGGTCACCCGCATGGAGCCGCAACGCCCGCACTTGCGCCCCACGTAGACCTCGGCGATGGAGCCGTTCTGCAGTGCCGAGAGCTGTCGGAGCCGCACCTGGACGTCCTCGGGGATCTCGAAGGCCCCCGTGTCGGTCTGGCGGACCAGATCCCAGGCGATCAACTCGTGGAGGAGCGGCGCCAGACGATCGAGGCGGCGGGCCGATTCGGCGTCGGCGATCGGACTGATGGGCCCCGGGCCCGGCCCGGGTTCGGTCGGTGTCACTTCGAACTGCGTAGCCAACGGGGCCTCCCTCAGACTGCAGACCAGTCCCAATGGTGACGCAATTCGACCGCCGTGTACAGGGCAGGAGGTCATTTCGTTCGACCGCTCCCACCACCCGGTCGCTCCCTCCGGAAGGATTGCCTCCATGAGGTCGCGCCGGCCCGCGCTCAACCCGGCGGTGTGAGCACGGCCTCGACCCGCCCGGCGAGGGTGCCGTCCCCCCCGGTCCCGCCTCCGGGGGTGGCGTTTAGCGCCAGGAGGTGGTCGGCGGACGGCCTCTCACCGGCCTCGAGCAGGTAGGCCGCCTCCGCCAGCACCCCGATCCGGTCGAGCACGGCCCGGAAGTACCACGCCCCGAAGGCCGGCTCGGCCGTGCTCCGGCGCACGTCGTCCACGACGTGGTCCAGCTGTCGGCCGAGCTGCTTCGTCACCGCCGGATCGTCGCTCCCGTCGAGACAGCGGTGCAGCCGGTCGGTCACCACCTCGAGGATGGGGAGGCGACGGAGGTCGTTGAGCACCTGGGCCACCAGCACGTTGTGGGTACCCTCCCACGATTCGTAGACCATGGCGTCGCGATAGAGCCTGGGGAGCACGCTGAACTCCTCGATGGTCCCGTTGCCGCCCAGCACCTCGATGGCCGAGTGCACCACCTCGGAGGCCTGCACCGACAGGAGGTACTTGGTCAGATTGACCAGGAAGCGGTGGTAGGCGACGTCCTCGTCGCCGGCGGTCCCGGCATCGATGCGGTCCTCGAGGCCGGTGAGGGCGAACACCAGGTGGAGCGCCCCGCTCGAGGTGGCCACCATGTCGGCCAGGGTGTGCCGGACCGCGGGGAAGTCCTCGATCCGCCGGCCGAAGGCCTGACGGTGCCGGGCGTAGGCGCGGGCCTCGAGCACGGCCCGTCGCATCATGCCGGCGTCGCCCACCGCGGTCATCCACCGGCTGGTGTTGAGGACGACTCCCACCGCGGTCCGGAAGCCGTGCTCGACGGGCCCCACCGGCCAGGCCAGGGCGCCGACGAAGTCGATCTCGCCCGAGGCCAGGCCCCGGGTGCCGAGCTTGTCCTTGAGGCGCCGGAGCGAGAACCCGTTGGGTGCGCCGTCGATGGTGCGCGGGACGACGAAACTGCCCAACCCCGCAGTGCCGTCGGGTCCACCGGCCACCCTCGCGGTGAGGAAGAACTGGCCGGCGTCGGCCACCGAGCAGAACCACTTCTCCCCGGTGATCCGGTACGTCCCCTCGTCGCCGGTGGGCTCGGCCAGGCAGGCGTTGGCCCCCACGTCGCTCCCTCCCTGTACCTCGGTGAGGAACTGGGACCCGCGGCTGGCGGTGGCGTACTCCGGGTCGACCAGGCCGGGGAGGAACCGGTCGCGCACGGAGGGATCCGCCGTCCGACGGAGGGCGCGGGCCAGGCCGATGGTGCAGGTCGCGGGGCAGGCCTGCCCCGCCTCGCCCTCCAGGGACAGCAGGTAGAGCAACGTGGCCTGCTCGAAGGCGCTTCCCGGCCGGTCGGAGAGGGCCACCAGCCCGCTGGCCCACACCGCAGTGGCGGCGGCATCGTAGGAGGGGTCGAACACCACGGCCTCGGTCCTCCGGCCGACGGCGTCGTAGCGGGCCAGCTCCGGAAGGTGCAGGCGCTGCTCGTAGCGACGGGCCGCGGGTCCCACCACCTCCACCACCTGCCGGGCGAAGGCCGAGGCCCGGGTCTCCAGAGCCGCGAGCCGTCCGGGGCTCAGGGCGCGGCCGAGGATCGCCCGGAGCTCCCGGTCGGAGGCGAACGGGTCGGCCGGAAAGGAGTCCTGCCAGGCGACGAGAGCCGACCGTGCCGATGCGATGCCCATGTCCCATGATCGCGCCGCGGACCGGCATCAGGTGCGCTGAACCCGCGATGACCACCCGCCGCGGCCGTTCCGCCGGATACGGTGGGCCGGACCGGAAGTCGGGGTGTCGGGAGGGAGGATGGTCGAGACCGAGGGAGCCGGAGCGGGCCCGCGACGGTCGTCGGCCATCGGGACGGCCTTCGAGGCGTGGAAGGCACGGGATCCCGGCCTCCGCGCCACCCATCGGTCGATCCGGGCCGCGGTACTGGTTCCGGCGGTGTTCGCCCTGGCCGACTTCGGCGTGGGGAACGGTCAGACCACGCTGTTCAGCGTGTTCGGGTCCTTCTCGCTGCTGCTCTTCGTCGACTTCGGCGGGCCGACCCGGGTGCGGCTCCGCTCCTACACCGGGCTCGTCGCCGCCGGGGTGGTGCTCATCGCCACCGGCACCCTCTGCTCCGGCCATGCCGCCACCGCGGTGATCGGCATGGCGGTGTTCGGATTCGCCGTCCTGTTCGCCGGGGCGGTGAGCCCGCAGGCGGCCGTGGCCTCCACGGCGGCACTTCTGACCTTCGTCCTCCCCGTGGCCATACCCGCCGGGGCCTCGGCCATCGGCAGCCGCCTGGCGGGCTGGGGGCTGGCCGCGGCCTTCTGCATCCCGGCGGTGATGCTGGTGTGGCCCGGACGGTGGCACGATCCCCTCCGACGGGCGGTGGCCGACGCCGCCCGGGCCGTGGCCGGACTGGTCGAGACCCATGCCGGCGGCCGCGTCGATCCGCCGGCGCGGCAACGGGCGGGCGACGCCATGGACCGGCTCCGGGCCCGGTACGAGGCCACCCCGTACCGACCGGCTGGCGCCGGGCCGACCGACTCCGCTCTGGCCAGCCTGGTGTCGACGATGGAGTGGGTCGGCCAGAACGCACTCGTCCCACTCCACCGTGCATCCGTCCTGGTCGACAACCGGCCGGTCCAGAGGATCCACACCGCGGTGGCCCGCGTGCTCCGCCTGATCGCCGCCCTCGTCGGGGAGGATGAAGCGCTCTCGTCGTCGGCCCGGGTCGGCCCGCTGGCCGAGGGCGTGGACGAACTGGCCTCGGCCAGGGAGGCGTCGATGGAGGCGGCATGGGAGCACCTGCTGGCCGACGTCGGCGACCCGGACCGGGCCGCGACCGGTCCCGTCACCGGCGACGGGGCTCCGTCACTGTGGACGGTGGATCCCACCTACTCCAGTCGGATGCTGGCCTTCGCCACCGAGATGGCCGCGGACGTGGCGCTCGGGACGGTGCCCGATCACGCCGGCCACGCAACGGCGCGGGCCCGGCGGTCGATCAGGGCCGTGCTCCGGTCGGCCTCGTCCCGGTTGACCTTGCGCTCGGTCTGGTTCCGGAACAGCGTGCGCGGCGCGGCCGGCCTCTCCCTGGCCGTCGCGGTGGTCGAGGTGACGGACGTGCAGCACGGGTTCTGGGTGGTGCTCGGGACCCTGTCGGTGTTGCGGTCGAACGCCCTCGGCACAGGAGCCAACGCCCTGAGGGCGGTGGCCGGCACGGTGGGTGGGTTCGTGGTTGGCTCGGTGCTGCTGGTGGCACTGGGACCCCACCTGGGCCTGCTGTGGGCGGTACTGCCCTTCGCCGTCCTGGTGGCCGGGGTCGCCCCCTCGGCCATCTCGTTCGCGGTGGGCCAGGCCGGGTTCACCGTGGCCGTGGTCATCGTCTTCAACATCATCGACCCCGTGGGATGGAGGGCGGGCCTGGTCCGTGTGGAGGACGTCGCCATCGGCGTCCTGGTCAGCATCGTGGTCGGGCTGCTGTTCTGGCCCCGAGGGGCCCCGGCCGAGCTGGCCCGCACCCTGGGCGAGGCCTACGCCGGTGCGACCGCGTGGCTCGTGGCCGAGATCGGGCGGGCCGGGGTGCCGGATGCGGGGACCGACGACGAGGCGGCGCGCACGGTGGCCATGGGAAGCGCCCATCGGCTGGACGACGCCTTCCGACAGTTCATGAACGAGCGGGGCGCCAAGCGAATGGCCCTGCCGGCCGTGACCCACCTGGTGACCGGATGTGCCCGTGTCCGGTTGATGGCGCGGACACTGGCTTCGCTGCCGAAGCCCGCCGCGCCTCGGGGTGCGCCGCCACTCGCCACCGTCCGGTCGGTGGCCGCGGACGTCACGGAGGACTTCGTCACGGCCCAGAAGTGGTACGAGGAGCTCACCCGTGCCCTCCGCTCGCGGCGCCCGGTCCTGCCAGCTGTCGAGCCTCCGAACGACGACCGGCGGCCCGAGCTGGCGGTGGCCTTCGAGGATGCCCGGCAGGCGAGGAGGACCGACGAGATGTTGACCGCCCTGCGCATGTTGTGGTTGGCGGACCGCCTCGACGAGCTCAGGGACCTCCGGACGGAGCTGGCCGGCTCGGTCGGCCGCTTCGCAGGTATCCGGGTCCGGGGCTGATCCGACCGCGGTGTCAACCGGGTTGCGGCCATCTTCGACAACGACTCACCGTCCTTGGCCGAGGGTGGCGACGAGTTCAGCCAGGCAGCGCTCCCATCCCTCGAGGTGGGAGGCCTCTCGGTCGTCTGGGAGGTCGCGGTGGGTGAGGTTCACGATCGTGTCGGCTCCGTCGGCCACGAGCACCACCTCCACGGTGCTGCTGCCGGATGGCATCGCGGGGTCATCGGGGATCCCCCAGGTGAAGACCACCCGGTGGGGCGGCTCCACCTCGACATAGCTGCCGCGGGCAGCGACCCCACTGAAGTCGAGTGCGAACCGTCCGCCTGGCCTGGCATCGAGGTCGGCCCGATCCCCGATCCAGGTGACCATGAGCCGGGGATCGGTGAAGTACGGGAACACCACCTCTGGGGTTGCGGCGATGCGCACGCTGGTGCTGATCATCTCGGGTCTCTCCTTTCGCTGCGGGGGTGGTCTTGCTCGACGGTCTGCTTCAGGCGTGCGAGGGCGTCCGGCCAGAACTCGTCGAGGAGGTTGCGCAATGGCTGGAGCGACTCGGATCGCAACGAGTAGAGCCGACGGGTGCCCTCCCGCCGCTCGGCCAGCAGGCCGGCCCGCTTGAGGACGGTGAGGTGGAGGCTGACGGCCTGTTGAGTGAGGTCGAAGTGGGAGGCAATCTGCCCGGCGGGAAGTTCAGCGTGCTGAACCAACCGCAGGATCTGACGCCGACGAGGATCGGCGAGCGCCCGCAGGACCTCGTCGGGTCCCACGGGCGCGGCCGACTCCACGGGCTCGGTCGTCATCGGTGCCTTCTCGCGGAGTCCAACCTCTGCCGTCCCAGCCTTCTCAGCTGGGGTTGTGCTCGGCCCGCCAGGCGGCGAACCGCTCGGCCGGGGCGTTGGGGGTTCCTGCTCCTCGGTCGACATAGTCCACGAGACTGGCCAGGTAGTGCGTCCATCCGGCCTGACAATCGTCGAAGCACTCCAGACCGGGGCTCAGCCCCCGATGGCGGAAGCGCAGCTCGGTTCCGGTGCCGGCCGGTTCGAGATCGAAGATGACCGAGGTACCGACCCAATCGGGAACTGGCTCGCAGACGAGCACGTCCCAGCGGACCTGCGACGGCCGGGTGGCCTCGCCGACCCGCGCCACGAACTCGCGGTCGCCGAAGAGGAAGCGGAGCGTTTCGCCGGCGGCAGCGCCGCCGGCAGCGGGGGTCCACCAGCCGGTGATGGCGTCGACGTCGGTCAAGGCCGAAAACACGGCGTCCGGGGTGGAGCTGAAGGCCTTCGTCGCTCTGAAGTCGTCGGTAGCCGTTGGGGTGGTGGTCATGGGTATCCTTTCGCAAGCCCTCACTTGTACAAGGGATTACTTGTAGAATAGGTCGGAGCCGTGACGATGTCAAGCCGCTCGTCGTCAGGCGGAGGCGATGACCACGCCCGCGGCCGCCACTGTCCTGTGGAGTCCCCCCCGTTCGTCGTATTCGTAGAATCGTCAATCGAGAGGAGACCCCCATGAAGTACGTACTGCTGCTGACCCGCGGTGCATGGCAGGAGAACGGAACCGAGGAGGAGCGGGCCGAGGTGTTCGGTGGGATCATGGAGTGGTTCGGACGTCACTCGGCCGATGGAACCATCGTCGAGGCCAACCAGCTCCAACCGCCGCAGACCGCCACGACGGTAGTTCTCGATCGTGGGTCGTCCACGCTGGTCGACCGTCCGCTGCTGGAGGCGAAAGAGGCGATCGGCGGCTACGCCGTGATCGACGTCGCCGACCTCGATGCGGCACTCGCGCTGGCCCGGAGCTTCCCGATGCCGGACGGCAAGGTGGAGGTACGACCTGTCGTCGAGCGCTGACGATCGCCCTGACCCCCGCTCGTCGATCGAGCGGGTGTTCCGAGAGGAAGCGGGCCGGCTCACGGCGAGCCTCGTCCGCCTCCTCGGTGATTTCGACCTGGCCGAGGAGATGGTGGCCGACGCGGTGGTCGAGGCGCTCGTCCGATGGCCGGTGGAGGGGGTTCCGGATCGCCCCGGTGCCTGGCTGCTGACCACGGCTCGCAACCGGGCGATCGATCGCCTCCGCCGGGACGCCCGGTACCGAGTGAAGCTGGCAAAGTTGTCGGCGCTTCCCGTCACGGCCTCCCGGGAACCGGACGACCGTCTCCGCCTGATCTTCACGTGCTGCCATCCCGCGCTCGATCCGGATGCCCAAGTCGCGCTGACGCTCAGGGCAGTGGCCGGGCTGACCACCGCCGAGATCGCCCGAGCCTTTGTGGTCCCCGAGTCCACTCTTGCCAAGCGCCTGACTCGGGCCAAGCAGAAGATCGTGGCGGCCGGCATCCCCTATCGGACGCCCGAGCCAGAGGAGTGGCCGAGCCGGCTCAACCAGGTGCTCCGGGTGATCTACCTCATATTCAACGAGGCCTACCTGACGACCGCTGGCGACTCGGTGGCCCGTCTGGAGCTGGCCCACGACGCCCGGTGGCTCGCCGCGCTCCTCGCCGGGTGGTTACCAGGGGAACCAGAAGCTCTGGGGCTCCTGGCACTGCTTCAACTCCACCTGGCCAGGTGGGCGGCGCGAGTGGACGCGCATGGCCGCATCGTCCTGCTCGAGGACCAAGATCGCTCGAGGTGGGATGAGCGCCAGATCGGGCCGGCTCTGGCGCTCATCGAGCGGGCAGGCAGGCTGCGACGACCGGGGCCGTACCAGATCGAGGCTGCGATCCAGGCCGTGCACTGTGAGGCACCGACATGGGATGCCACGGACTGGCCACAGATCCTGCAGCTCTATTCGCTCCTCGCTGTATACGACGGGACGCCGGTCGTCCTCCTGAATCGAGCAATCGTCATCGGACAACTGGAGGGACCTGAGGCCGCACTCGTGGAGGTCGACGAGCTCGAGGGCCCGCTCGGCAGGTACTACCTCTTCCATGCAACCAGAGCAGCGCTCCTGCAACAGATCGGCCGGACCCATGAGGCCCACCAGGCGAACCGGAAGGCACTGCAGTACACGGCCAACGAAGCCGAGCAGGCGATGCTCATCGACCGGCTCGCTCGGCAGACCGGCGGATGCACCCCCGTACTGGACGGCGGACCCAGCTCGATCTGGCCGAGCTGGCCGTGGCCCGGCGGCCGGGAACCGACGTCGGTGCCGCCCGCCAACTGATCGACCAGGTCAGATCGGGGCCAGTAGGCGTCCGGCACGCGGGAGTAGCCCTTGGCGGTTGTCACCTGCCATCCGACAGACGTCGGGGGCGGGGGTGGGCCAGACTGAGACCGTGTCGATCCAGGTGGGCTGACACAGAGAGGAGACGGGTGATGTCGGCAACTCTCAAGCTGACGCACAAGTCAATCGGGGCGGAGGTCCGTCGTGGTTCGTACGATGTCGTGGTCGACGGTGAGCGGGTCGGGTCGGTCGAAATGAACGACACGATCGAGATACCAGTCGAGTCCGGACGTCACACCCTGCGGGTCCGCGATGGCCGAAAGTCGAGCAGCGCTGAAACCTTCGACGCCGTCGAGGGCGACATCGTCGCCTTCCGATGCACCGGAAAGAGGTTCTTGCCGATCTTTCTGGCATCGTTCATCGCTCCCAGGCTGGCACTGAAACTCGTTCGCGATTGAGTCGGTGTCGCCGCCGTGGCACTCACTGGCTCGTCGTCACCGCCGCCCGGCTCGCCCGCAGTAGACGTGCCAGCCAACAACGCCGGGCCGGCAACACCCTGCTCCGGAACTGAATGAACCGAGCAGTCGAGATCACTACCATCGTTCCTGTGCTTGCGCTGAGCCGTCAAACGGGTGTCACGCTCGCCGAGGTCGGCTTCTTGTTGATCCTGTTCGCCGGAGTCTGGCTCGTCGCCGCTCAAATACCGGCCTTCAAAATGCCTGTTGCGAGAACGATCGTCGCAGGCATTGCACTCGCCCTGGCTGGAGTACTCCTCATCATCGCCACGCACTGGGGCCACTTCGGCTGACGGGCCCGGTTCCTAGCGGGAGGGCCACGGGGTGCGCCCCAAAAGGCTGCCGGGTGGGTGTTTCGATGCGGTAGGTGCACAATGAGGCGTGGACGACTTCCGGTTCGTACCCCTCCGATCCAGTGACTTCCTTCGCCTTGCAACCTGGCTCGCCGAGCC
>Ga0307374_10005442_pt1 | contig 20584 bp, 12 predicted proteins | sample OX3MG_FD_202532 | JGI IMG/M metagenome (GOLD analysis project Ga0307374, IMG submission 202532) | Soil microbial communities from Risofladan, Vaasa, Finland - OX-3 | ecosystem: Environmental > Terrestrial > Soil > Coastal area > Acid sulfate soil | place: Finland: Risofladan, Vaasa | collected...
TGCCCCGCTGACGCCCCGCGCCCCGCCCCGCGATGGTGGACGATCCGCCCAGGTAGTTCGATAGTCTAACAATGTGAGACTCAAAGCAAGCCCCGCCGGACCGATGCCCGACGACCACAAGACGCTGGGTCGCACGGCCGCGTGGCTGGCCAAACAGGTGGAGCTCGGCCTGGCCGCGGCCGACCTGTCCCTCCCCCAGTACCGGGTGCTGGGCCTCCTCGACGAGAGCTCCGCCGTCTCCTCCGACCTGGCCGAGCGCCTGGCGGTGCGGCCCCCGAGCGTCACCGCCGTCGTCGACGGCCTGGTCGCCCGCGGCCTGGTGGAACGCCGGGACGTGGTGGCCGATCGCCGGCAGGTGGACCATGTGCTCACCGCCACCGGCCGCCGCGCCCTCGACACCGCCGACGCCGCGGTGACCGCCCGCCTGCGCGAGATCGCCTCGTGCCTGGGCGACCAGGTCGACACCGAGCGGGCCTTCGACGGCCTGCTGGCCTGGAGGCGGGCGTTCGGCGCCTACCGGCTGGCCCGGAGGGACGCCCGATGAGGGCCCCCGCCCTCCGGCCACGGCACCGGGACGCCCCCGAGCAGGGGACCGAGTTCGCCCCCATCGCCGAGGTGGCCCGGAACGAGGCGCCCCGGGCCACCATCGACCCCGACCGGTCGCTCACCTGGCTGCGCCGGGCGCTGCCGGTGATGAAGGCCCACAAGGGGATCTTCCTCACCTCGCTGGTCCTCTCGTTCGCCGGCCTGGTGCTGATGGTGCAGATCCCCAATCTGCTGCAGCAGGCCATCGGCAATTCGATCACCCACCACACCGTGCCCCTGAGCCACTACGTCTGGTGGATCGTAGGCCTCGGGCTGGCCGGGGGCGTGATGGGCTACATCGCCCGCCTCTTCCTCATGGAGACCGCCTATGACATCGAGTACGACCTCCGGAACATCATCTACGAGCACCTGACCCGGATGTCCTTCTCCTTCTACGACCGGGTGCAGTCGGGGCAGCTGATCTCGCGGGCCAACTCGGACATCCGCTCGGTCCAGATGTACATGACCTTCGCCCCCCTGATCCTCGTCCAGTGCTCCATGGCCGTCGTGGCCTTCATCTTCATGCTGTCGATCAGCGTGCCCCTGGCCTTCGTCGCCATGGCCACCATGCCCTTCGTCTACGTCACCGGAGTCAAGATGCGGAAATCGATGTTCCCGGTGTCGTGGATCATCCAGGCCCGGTTGGCCGAGGTGGCCACCGTCGTCGACGAGAACGTCAACGGGGTCCGGGTGGTCAAGTCGTTTGCGGCCGAGCAGCAGCAGCTGCGGGCCCTGTCCGGCGCGGCCGAGCGGGTCCAGTGGGGGTACATCAAAGACGCCGACCTGCGGGCCCGGTTCACGCCGGTGGTCCAGAACCTTCCGCAGCTCGGCCTGGCCCTGGTGCTGTTGTTCGGCGGCTACATGGTCATCCACGGCCAGCTGGGGATCGGCGCCATCCTGGCCTTCAACGCCTACCTCCTGATGCTCCAGGCGCCGTTCATGATGCTCGGGATGCTGATCATGATGGGCCAGCGCGCCGCCGCCTCGGCCGACCGGATCTACGAGATCCTCGACGAGCAGCCTACGGTCACCGACAGTCCCGATGCGGTGGACCTGGTCGGCTCCTCGGGCGACGTCCGCTTCAGCCACGTCGACTTCGCCTACGACACCGAGGCCGAGCACCTGGTGCTGGCCGACTTCGACCTCCACATCGCCCCGGGTGAGACCGTGGCCCTGGTCGGGCGCACCGGAGCCGGCAAGTCGACGGTCGGCCGCCTGCTCACCCGCTTCTACGACGTGAAGCACGGTTCGGTGCAGATCGACGGCCACGATGTCCGGGACCTCACCCTGGCCAGCCTCCGGGCCAATGTCGGTGTGGTGCTCGACGAGCCGTTCCTGTTCTCGGTGTCGGTGCGGGACAACATCGCCTACGGCAAGCCGTCCGCCGGCTTCGAAGAGGTCGAGGCTGCGGCCCGGGCCGCCGGTGCCCACGAGTTCATCAGCCATCTGGCCGACGGCTACGACACGGTGGTGGGCGAGCGGGGCTACACCCTGTCGGGGGGCCAGCGCCAGCGGATCGCCATCGCCCGCACCTTGCTGGCCAACCCCCCGGTCATGGTGCTCGACGACGCCACCAGTGCCATCGACGTCCAGGTCGAGCAGAAGATCCACGCCAGCCTGCGGCTGCAGATGGAGGGGCGCACCACCCTGATCATCGCCCACCGCCTCTCCACCATCTCCCTGGCCGACCGGGTGGTGCTCCTGGACCGGCAGAAGGTGGTGGCCGACGGGACCCACGCCGAGCTGCTGGCGTCCACCCCGCTCTACGCCGAGGTGCTGGCCCAGGCGGCCGAGTTCGAGCGCCAGGCCGATGGCGACACCGACCCGGACGACGACGGATCCGGGTCCGGCGGCGAGGACGGCCACCAGTTGCGGGACCTGCTCGGGTCGGTGCGAGGCGGGGCCCGATGAGCTGGGGCGGCGGGATGGCCGGAGGATTCGGCGGCGCCCCGGGGGGCTTCGGGCGTCCGGCCGCGCCCGGCCTGCCCTTCGCCGGCATCCCCTCCGAGCTGCAGGACGGGGTGGACCGGCTGCTGGCGTCCGAGCCCGAGCACCCCGAGCCCGACATCGAGTTCCAGCAGAACGGGTCCGAGGCGGAGCTCCGCCGCCTGACCCTGTGGCGCCTCCTCACCAAGTACCCGCGGATGCTGGCGCTGGCTGGGTTGCTGGTGGTGGTGATCTCGATCGCCGCCCAGACCGGCCCCAAGCTCACCGAGATCGCCATCAACGACGGCATGTACCCGCACAAGGACTTCGCCGTCGTCGCCGCCATGGCCGCGGCCTATGTCGTCTTCATCGTGATCACCTCCCTGGCCCAGCGGTTCCAGGTGCAGGTCACCGGCCGGCTGGCCGCCTGGGTGATGAACGATCTGCGGGTCAAGGTGTTCGCCCACCTCCAGCGCCTCTCGCTCGGGTTCTTCACCGAGGAGAAGGCGGGCGTGGTCATGAGCCGGATGACCAGCGACATCGAGAACCTCCAGCAGCTGCTGCAGGACGGCCTGTCGCAACTGGCCATCCAGGCCCTGACCATGGTGGTCATCACCGTGATCCTCTTCGCCACCAACATCGCTCTGGCCACCATCACCGTCCTGCTCATCGTCCCCGCCCTGGTGCTGGCCTCGCTGTGGTTCAAGCGCGCCTCCGAGCGCGGCTACGACCGGGTGCGCGACGGCATCGCCAACGTGCTGGCCGACCTGTCCGAGAGCCTCCACGGCGTCCGCATCGTCACCGCCCACAACCGCCAGCGGCACAATGTGATCCACCACCGGAACGTGGTCGGCGACTACCGGGACGCCAACAACTACACCGCCCACGTCAACGCCGTCTACGGCCCGGGCACCCAGCTGCTCGGCGTGCTCAGCCAGGCCGTACTGTTGGCCGTCGGCGGCGGGATGGTGCTCGATCACACCCTGTCCATCGGGGCCCTGGTGGCCTTCTTCTTGTATCTCAACCGGTTCTTCCAGCCCATCCAGCTCCTGGTCCAGCAGTACAACACCTATCAGCAGGGCCAGGCCTCGGTGGACAAGCTGCGCGATCTCATCGACACCACACCCACGGTCGTAGAGGCGGCCGACGCCATCGTCCTGCCCCCGATCGACGGCGAGATCGTCTTCGACCGCCTGTCGTTCGGATACGACCCCGGCCGGCTGGTCATCGAGGACGTCAACCTGACCGTGGCCCCGGGCGAGACGGTGGCTTTCGTCGGCGCCACCGGAGCCGGCAAGTCGACGCTGGCAAAGCTGGTCACCCGCTTCTACGACCCCACCGAGGGCCGGGTCCTCATCGACGGCCACGACCTGCGCAGCGTCACCATGTTGTCACTTCGCCGCCAGCTCGGCGTGGTCCCCCAGGAGCCGTTCCTGTTCGCCGGGACCATCGGCGACAACATCGCCTTCGCCCGCCCGGAGGCCTCCGAGGGCGAGATCCGCGAGGCGGTGGACCGGGTCGGGCTGACCGAGTTGGTCGAGCGCATGCCCGGCGGCCTCGACACCGTCGTCCACGAGCGCGGACAGACCCTGTCGTCCGGCGAGCGCCAGCTGATCGCCCTGGCCCGGGCCTTTCTCGCCCATCCCCGGGTGTTGGTGCTGGACGAGGCCACCTCCAACCTGGACCTGCAGTCCGAGACCAAGATCGAGACCGCGCTCGACGCCCTGCTCGAGAACCGGACCGCCATCCTCATCGCCCACCGGCTGTCGACGGCCATGCGGGCCGACCGGATCGTGGTGGTCGACCGCGGTCACGTCGTCGAGGTGGGTCCGCACGACGAGCTGGTGGCGGCCGGTGGACTCTACGCGGCGATGTACACCACCTGGGTGAGCCAGTCCGACGGCTCCGAGGCCGCCGCGGCTGCGCCCCGGCACTGAGTACGGGTTCCGGCGACGTCAGTCGAGGCGGGGGTGGCGGTCGCCCCACGGGTCGGCCTGTTCGAGCTGGGAGGCGACGGCCAGCAGCTGCGCCTCGCGCCAGGCACCGGCGACGATCTGCACGCCGACCGGCAGGCCCGATGCCCCGGTGTGCAGGGGCAGGCTGATGGCCGGCTGACCGGTGATGTTGAACACGGCGGTGAAGGCGGCCATGGCCACGATCTCCGTGACCGGAGCGCTGGGGTCGGCGTGGACCGCCTCCAGTAGCCCGACCTTCGGCGGCTCGATGGTCATGGTCGGCGTGACCAGCAGGTCGAATTCGTCGTCGAAGCGCCGGGCGATCACCCGGGTCATCCGCTGCAGGTCGGCGAGTGAGCGGGCGAAGGTGAGGCTGTCGACCGCCTTCCCCGCCGCATAGCCGGCCCGATTGTGCGGCTCGACCCGCGTCCAGTCGATGCCGGCGACCTCGCTCAGCCCGGCATTGACCACGTGGAGGAAAGGCCCCAGTCCGGCCGGATCGAACACATCGGCATCCAGGCTCGAGACGTGGTGGCCGGCGGCCTCGAGCAGCTCGCCCGCGTGCTCGACGGCGGCCAGCGGGCCAGCGGCGACCGGCAGGCCCAGTGCTGACACCGTGCACAGCGCCACCCGGAGCCGGCCGGGGTCGGCCCCCACCTCCTCGATGAAGGGACGCTCCGGCACCGGGGCATTCCACCAGGCGTAGGGGTCGGGGGCGCCGATGACGTCGAGCACCGCGGCGGTGTCGGCGACCGTCCGGCTGAGGGCACCCTCGGTCACCATGCCCTGCCACCCGGGGACCGACGAGGCCACCCGGCCCCGGCTCGGCTTCAGCCCGACCAGTCCGCAGCACGACGCCGGAATCCGGATGGAACCCCCTCCGTCGCCCGCATGGGCCACCGGGAACATGCCGGCTGCCACTGACGCGGCCGCGCCCCCGCTCGAGCCTCCCGGGGTGTGCGCCGGGTCCCAGGGGTTGCGGGTGGCGCCGAACCGGTTGTTCTCGGTCACCGTGATGGATCCGAACTCGGGGGCGTTGGTCCGCCCGGTGAGGATGAAGCCGGCCGCTCGCAGGGCCTCGGCGATGGGCTCACCGGTGTCGCTCGGGCCATCGGGAGCCCCCTCGGACCCGAAGGTCACCGGCTGTCCGGCCACGGGGAGGAGGTCCTTGATCGGGAGCGGCACCCCGGCGAAGGGGGGGAGGTCCCGGGCACCCCGGGCGATCCGCTCGCCGAGCGCCCTGGCCTCCGCCCGGGCCTCATCGTCGTTGCGCCAGATGACGGCGTTGAGGAGGGGATTGAGGCCGTCGATCCGAGTCAGACAGACCTCGAGCACCTCGACCGGGCTCACCTCCTTGGCCGCGATGGCCGCCGCCACTTCGAGCGCAGACGCGTACTGGTTCTGGTACATCGGCAGAGACTAAATCAGTGATTGACCCGGACGCTCGCTCTGGTGGGGCCACCTGGCCGGGATTCCGCCTGAGCCGGCCGCCGGGGGCGCACCCTGTCGTCCTTGGCCGGCTCCGAGCGCGCTCCTCGGACTGGCAGACTGCGTCCATGCTGCCCTCGCCGACCATGCAAGGTGAAGCGGCGTCCCGCAGGAACAACGCTTATCTTCAGCCCGGCCGTCAGCTCTCGCTCCCGCAAACCAGCCGGGGTGGCCCGGTCGTATCCGTGGTAAGCCATCAGGTGCGGGGGCGACCTCCTTCGTGGTAGCGGGACAGCTGTGAGCAACGAATCTCCGAGTCCTTGCGACAACCCCCAACCCAAGAAGCGCCTCCAGGGCATTCGGCCGTTGGTGACCATGGCCATGGTCACGTTGGGCCTGCCCGCAGTCGCCGTGTTCGTTGGTGGCGCCCGTGCCGAGGCGGCCGGGGTGGTCTCCAACTACAAGAAATCCGACCATCGTCAACCCGGTAGCAATCACGACTGGGCCAGATGGGGCAATGTGGTTCACGAACGAAGGCAAACTCACCAGATTCCAGCCCGCAACACACTCGATCGGACGGATCACCACTGCCGGGGTGGTCACCACGCTCGGGCCCCCGACCAGGAACACTGCCGTAGCGACCTTCACCGTCACGATCTCGTAGTTTGGCTGGAAGGTAACTCACGATTTGGGCACGTCCGTCCGACCCGGCCCTAACGCTGCGGCCGGGACGGCAATCGACCGGCACTTCGGTGGCCCTGAATGCAAGAGATCTGGCCTCAGCTCGCTATGACGAGAACGCAACCTGCTGCGCTTGGGCGAGCAGCGCTGCACGGTCTGCTCTGAGGATGAATCCTCTGTTGATCGCCTTGTCAAGGTCGGTTTTGTAAGAAGCGAGGTAGTTGCTCTTGCTGTGGTAGAGGTTGCGCAACATGCTCTGACTGAACGAGGTCGTTGAACCGAACAGTGAGCAGATCGCGCTAGCACCGGCTGGGGCCGCGCCGCTTAGGGTCGACACCGGAACATCGACGGCCGGGGTCCGCACACCACCAACGACGTTGCCGTGAATGTCGAGGACCAAAGTCGCCGGGCGCGAGCTGGACAGACGGAATGGAGATGGGGACGGCGGTGGTACGGCATCGTCCACCCACTTGGTGAAGGCGGCGAATGCTGCTTGGACGACAATGTGCTGGGGACCGTCGTTGACGGGGGTGGTACAGCCGAGAATACCCGCCGCCGGACCAACGAGATATGCGTCGGCGTGTGACGTACCCGCCACCTCCCACGTTCGGATCCGACTTGTGTTGGGTTGTTGTGCCGCTGCGTAACCCAGCTCAACGAGGTCCGTCTGGGTCTCGAACATGAAGACCGGCACACTGAGGTCAGGGCGGATCCGCAACCCCGACGGACCCTCCCCAGAGGTAATGGCTGACCCACTCAAGGAAGCGCCGGACCCGCCCCTGCTATGGATGAAGATGCCGTCAAAAGTGTGGGTCCGAGGTTGTAGAGCGTCGGCAAACGTTGTGAGGTAAAAGGCTGACTGGGACTCGCCCACAGCGACAATGTGTTTAGGATGCAGATTGCCCAAGGCCTGCTGCTTAGTGGTCCGGAGGGACTTTCCGATTTGGGCGAAGATATCCAACGCATATTGGTCTCCGGGGTGATGGAGCGTTCCGTAGCGGGCTGGCTCGGAGCCGACAAGGCCACCACTGGAACCGAGACTCACGGTCCCAAGAATCGGTGGGCCGCCGCTGACGCCCAGAGCTTGGGCCGAAACCGCCACATACGCATATCCGTCCCTCATGAGCTTCGGGTTCAAATAGTCCCAATCGGGTGCCGACTCCCCAGCGGAGACGTTCATCCACTCGACGACTACGGTGCCATTGAAGCGAGCGGGGTCTTTCGGTCGGCGTACCAATATCCGGGTTCGGTAGGAAGCCGATGTCGTAGGCGCGATCGACCACTTGCCGTTACTCGGCGAAGACGTCGCCGTAAAGGCCGCTGCCGTGCCTGACGCGAAGTACTCGTGCTCGATATATCCGTTTGCGGCAAGATTGGAAGATCGGGCTGACAGTGGCTCGATGACGTGTCCGGTGGTGATTGGACCCGATATCGCCGCTGCCGCTTGATAGGGCACTTGCGGGATCGGCGCTGCTCCCGCTGCTCCCTCCTCGAATCCGCTGGTGCTGAGTACGACAACTAGGAGCAGACCGATCACTCCCACGGCGGCACGCACATCAGACAAGTTCATGGATATGGACCGTTCCCCCTCAAATGTATCCACCCGAAGCCCTGAGCTGCTCACTGTATCGAGATTGGTCATTCCGTGTGACCTCGACCCAGAACACTGGCTTGGTGGCACACTATCGACCCTGGATGACCGGCAACACAGGGACAGGCCTGTACGGGCCGCTGTTTCGTCGCGCGATTCATCGTTGGAGCATGGCGCAGGCCTCACACCGCTTCCAGACGGCAGGCTCTGCCTGACGAACACAGGTAATCACCGAAGGTAACAATCGCAGGGCACTCCTCGTCGGAAGATGGATTCTTGACCGAAACGGTGTGGACGGACTCAGGTTCATGCCGGAGGATGACGCCGCACTCGCGAACCTCCTCTTGTCGGCGGCTCGCGGAGCCGACGAGATTGAACACTTCCCGGAGCTGTTCGGCCCGCGTCGGTGATGCCTCGATCGGCGCCAGCTGTGCCCTCGGGACAAAATAGCGGCCGACCCTGCCCTCACCGCCGGCTATGCGGTCACGGGCTTGGTCGCTTCGATGAGGAATCGTGTCGAGTGGCAGACGAACGAGCCGCTCCGCTCGATCATGCGGTGAAGTGCGACAAGCTGATCCCTGTAGGGCTCGACGCTGAAGTCGGGAACCGTCCAGGTCACCTTGCGCAGGAAATGAACGACGGCCCCGATGTCGAAGAAGACGACACGAAGCGTCGCTTCGCGCAAGTCACGGACCTTGAGCCCTGCTCCCTCGGCTCCCGTGATCACGGTCGTCGTCTTTCTGGCCCCCCCGACGGGCTGATGGCCCATGAGGAAGTCGGTGAGCTCCTTGTTCGACCCTGCGCCCACTTGCTGCGACAGGTAGCTCCCGCCCGGACGAAGGACGCGCGCAACCTCCCCCCAATCGGTTCGGACCGGATGGCGACTCACCACCAGGTCGAACGATCCGTCATCGAATGGCAGCGGCGCATTGGCACTCACGTACGCGATGCGGACACCGAAATCGCCGAGGCGGCGGGCGACCTCCACGTTGGCGGCCCAGCCTTCGACCGCCGCGAGCACTGGAGGACGGGCCGATGCATGTGCGAGCGCCCAAGCGAGCACCTCACCGCCGCCGGTGTCCACATCGAGGGCGGCCCGAGCCCGCCCAAGGCGCCTTGAAACCATCTTGGCGTAACCCCATGGGGGACGTTCCTCAGTTGCCCTCCCCTCGAACCAAGAAAAGTCCCAGCCCTGCAGTGGCACGGACGCCCCTTCGGCAACGAGCGACTCGAAGCTGCTCGACGACCCCACGGCCTTCCATCCAACCACAGCAATCCCGCGCCAAGTAGCTGTCCCCGAATTTCGTTGTGCAGTCTGGGTCAGACCACCCTTGACGGGCTCGGCGGCGGTTGTCGATCGGGGTGTGCTTGCGGGCGGCAGACCACCCTCGACTGGGACGTCGGGGCGTGTGGCCTCACAGCTCTCAAACCCTTCCAGGTACATTGGAGTCGTGAGAGACGACTTCCTCCTCTTTGCTGGGTCTGCCAGCCGCAAGCTCGGAAGCGCAATCGCCGACTACTTGGACTGCCCTCTTGGAGCCGGCGAGACGTTGAAGTTCTCCGAGGGGAACCTCTTCGTCAGAGTTCTCGACAACGTTCGGGGCCGGGACGTGTTCCTAGTTCAGGGAACGGGCTTTCCGGCCAATGACAACTTCATGGAATTGTTGTTCTGGATCGATGCTCTGAAGAGAGCCAGTGCCGCATCGGTCACTGCGGTCATCCCATACTTCAGCTATGCCAAGGGGGACAAGAAGGACGAGCCTCGGGTGTCGATTCGTGCTCGGGTGTGTGCGGATGCAATCGAGGCGGCAGGAGTAGACCGTGTCATCACACTTGACCTCCATGCGCCTCAGGTGCAGGGCTTCTTCAAGGTTCCCGTGGATGACCTCTACGCTCTACCGGTCCTGTGCGATGTGATCGCATCCAAGACACTCCCGAACCTGCTGGTCGTCGCTCCAGATGCAGGCTTCGCCAAGAAGGCCCGGCAGTGGTCGGAGCGTCTCAACGTACCGCTCGCCATTGCTGACAAACGCCGAGTCGACCACTCGGAAACAGCCGAAGTGGTTGAACTGATCGGATCAGTGGCTGGGTGTACTGCTCTGATCGTGGATGACTTCACGATTTCGGCAGGGACACTGGCGGATGCCGCACGGGTCCTGATCGAGAAGGGCGCTGTGTCCGTCTATGCGGCGGTGAGCCACGGCCTTCTCGCTGGAGAAGCCGTGAGCCGCATCGATGAGAGTCCGATCAAGCGACTGTTTATGACCGACAGCGTTGAAACTCAGCCGGTGGCCCTGTCATCCAAGGTTGAAGTCGTGTCTATTGCCGGGTTGCTTGGTGAAGCCATTCGGCGGATCGCCAATCGGGAGAGCATTTCGGTGCTCTTCACATAGGTGAAGTTGGTCGTAGCGGGCATCAGCAGCGCTACGACTCAGTACACCGTGCTCTCAGCGCCCCCTATCGCCGCGAGCCGGCCCCTAAGGCACTGGTGGCCCCTCGCCATTCCAACTCTGATCTCACGTCTTTTGGCGCACTCGCTGTGGCGGGCGGCACCCGCCCTGGAGCGGAAGTGCCGGCACCGTGAACGCCTCAGGTACGCGGGACGGAATCGACCGGGAACGGCCAAAGCCGGGCCCGCAGACCCGAGGCCCGTGCCACCGGCCGGCCGATGGCGGCGCGGATCGACGCCTCGCTCCCGACCAGGGTGACCTCTTCCCTCGCCCTGGTGACCGCGGTGTACAGCAGCTCGCGGGTGAGGACGGGTGACGCGGCGCGGGGCAGCGAGACCACCGCGTGGGGGAACTCGGAGCCCTGGCTCTTGTGGATGGTCATCGCCCACCAGGTCTCCACGTCGCCGAGGCGCGACGGGGCGAGGTAGCGGAGGCCGTCCGCGCCGGCGAAGGCCACCATCGGCTCGCCGGACACGGTGGCCACCACCCCGACGTCGCCGTTGAAGACGTCGTTCACCGGGTCGTTGGCGGTGACGATGACGGGCCGACCCGCGTACCAGGTCCGGGACCGGTTGATCCCCGGCAGGGCATCGGCCACCGCGGCGGCGATCCGATCACTCCAGTCGTAGACGCCGAGCGGGCCGCGCCGGGTGGCGGCCAGGACCTTGATGCGCTGGGCGGCATCCAGGGCGCCGACCGCATCCCCGCCCATCGCCGCCGACGCCATCTCGACGCCCGCGACCGCCACCGACCGCCCCACCCGGTCCAGGCCCTCGGCGTCGTCGTCCCTCACCCAGCGCGCATCGGGGTATCCGCCGGCGAGCAGGTCGAGCGCAGCGTCGGCCTCGCCGCCACGGATCGCCTCGGCCAGCGCGGCGATGCCCGACCCCTCGGCGAACCGGTGCATCTGTCGGAGCAGTGTCACCCGTCCGGCGAGGGGGGGGCCGGTGGCCCCTCCTGGGCCTGCATCCGCACCGGGACCCACCAGATCGGCCATGACCGTCCCCGCCTCGACGCTGGCCAGCTGGAACGGATCCCCCACCAGCACCAGCTGGGCGTCCGGCCTCACCGCGTCGAGGAGCTTGGCCATCAGGGGCAGGGACACCATCGACGTCTCGTCGACGATCACCAGGTCCTGGGGAAGCGGATGGCTGCGGTCGTGCCGGAAATGGGTCCCGGGTCGCCAACCCAGCAACCGGTGGAGGGTGACCGCCCCCGGCCCGGTGAGCCTGGCGGCCAGTCCGGGGTCGATCAGTCCCGAGTCTGCGAGGGTGGTCACCTCGGCGATGACCGCTCCCTCCATCCGGAGGGCCGCCTTCCCGGTGGGGGCGGCCAGCGCCGCCTTCAGCTCCCGTCCGTCGGCGGCGGCGATCAGGTGGGCGGCGGCCAGGATGCGGGCGACGGTGTGCGTCTTGCCCGTGCCGGGGCCGCCGGCGATGATCGACACGCCGGTGCCGAGGGAGCGGCGCGCGGCCAGTCGCTGGAGATCCACCTGATCCGGTGGGCGGGGCTCGAACAGTGCATCGAGCACCTGCGCCGCCACCGCGTCGGCCAGGGTCGGCGCCACCGGATCGGGTCCGGGCGGGGCCCGGTGGGCCCGGTGGGCCCGGCCCAACAGGTCGTCGGCCACCGCCAGTTCGTAGTGCCAGTAGCGCTGCAGGTAGACGAACCGCCCGTCGAAGACGAGCGGCCGCAGCCGCTCCGGCACGTCGCCAGGGGACGACACGATTCCCGACTCGGACAGGCTCCGGGCCCACGCCGCCGCCGGCGGCCAGGGCAGGGCCTCGGACTCCCGGCCGTCCCCGTCCTCGCCGGGCGGCACCACCTGGCGGGCCACGTCGGCCAACTCCACGCAAACGTGGCCGAACCGGGTGGCCCGGGCGGCTACGGCCAGGGCGACGACCGCTTCGTCGGTGACACCGGGCGCGAGCCGCACCACGGCGGCGGCCAGGTGCGCCTCGTAGGGACCGAAGACCCCGGCGTCCACGAAGGGGGCCAGGACTGCCACCCCGTCGGGCACCGCGCCCCCGCCGGGTGTCGCCGGGGGCGTCATCGGTCCACCCGGCTGGTGGGCCGGCCGTCCAACAGGTTGCTCAGCTCGGTGACCAGCTCCGCCGGGACCGGCCAGGGGAACACGCCGGGGTGCCCCCCGCCGGTGATGTCCCGGGGCCCGGTCATGCCCCGCAGGAACAGGTAGGCGGCCCCTCCGAGATGGGTCGCCGGGTCGTAGTCGGGCAGGCGCCAGCGCAGGTACCGGTGGAGGGCGACCGAGTAGAGGAGCGCCTGCAACGGGTAGTCGTGTCGGGCCATGGCCGTGGCCAGGTGCCGGGGGTGGTAGTCCCCGGGCCCGGGGCGGTGACCCCACGGGGTCAGTTGGTTGGTCTTGTAGTCGGCCACGACGAAACGGTCCACCCCCCGCCCGTCCCGAACCCTCATGATCAGGTCGATCGACCCGGTCAGGTGACCGGACAGGTTCACGTCGATGACCCCGTCGGCCAGCTCGCCGGCCCAGGGACGCAGGGGGTCCTCCGCGGGGAGATGGTCCAGGACCAACCGGCCGATGTCCCGGGTGCCGGCCGGGTGGCCCGCCTCCCCGAGGCGGAGCTCGAACACCATCTCGTTGAGCCGGTCGCCGGGGGCGAGGTCCGCCAGCGAGCCACCACCGCACAGCGGGCCGAGCGGTGTGCTGATCGCTGCCAGTAGGCCTTCGAGGAGCACCGTCCGCCCGTCGGCGGCCGAATCGGGAGGACCCCTGCGCGGGGTGAGGTCCACGGCCCGCCGCGCCAACCGGCGGTCGACGGCCGAGGCGACCAACGCCCCGAGGTCGGGCGCGGTGAAGTCGACGTCCTCCAGCACTTCGTGCACCAATGTTCCAAAGGCGGTCCCGGCGGGCAGCCACGCCAGTGGCCCGGGCAGGCCGGCGGCCGGCCGGTCGGCCGGGCCGTCGTCCTCCGCGGCGGTCGGGTGGTCCTCGTCCACGGGCCCGTCCACCGCCGCCCCGACCCCGACCCCGTCCACGTCTACGCCGAGCCCGTCCCCCTGCTCGTCGTCGGCGCCTCGGTCGGCCAAGGTGCCGTCATGGGGGTCGAGGGTCTCCGCCGAGGAGTGCCGGGCGATCGTGGAGAACGACCACCGGTGCCTCGATCGGTCAGGCGTCGCCTCGAAGGGCACGAACACCAGCGGCTCCGGGACACGACCACCTGACCGGTCGGCCCATGGGTCGGCCCGTCCGGTGGGTCGGCCATCGACGGCCCGGACCTCCATCGTGTCGCCGGCCCGAGCGAGGAGGGGTGCGAGTGCGGCGAGCAGGTCCTGGTCCGGCGGGATGACGGCCTTCTTCTCCTGGTACAGGTCGGGCTCGATCACCCCGTCGACCCTGGAGAACAGCATGTGGGCGAGCGCGGTCCGCTCGCTGCCCGTGGCATTGGCCCACCACACTACGGTCTGGTGCTGCGCCCGGGTCAGCGCCACGTAGAGCAGCCGAAGCTGTTCCCCCATGACCTCCTCGGCGGCAAGGGCACTCCGATGGTTGCCGCTGGCCGCGTCCGGCCAGGGCCGGCCGCCGGTCAGATCCACCACCCGGTCGCCGAGGTCCGGGTCCATGTAGGAGACCGGATGACCGCCCCCGGTCTTGCGCCACAACGAGGGCAGGCAGACGACGGGGAACTCCCGCCCCTTCGCCAACCAGATGGTCATGACCTGGACGGCGTCGTCCTCGGATTCGATGCGTCGGGCGGTGACCCCCCCGTCCACCTCGGTCTCGACGTCGACCTCCGGTTCGGCGTCGAGGAACGCCAGCATTCCGCCGACGCTGATCAGCCCACCGGGGACGGACCCGTGGAGGAGCTCCGCCAGGTGGTCGAGATCGGTCAGGTTGCGATCGCCGTCGGGAGCACCCAGTACCCGGGGCACGACGCCGCTGTCCACCCAGACCCGGGTGAGCACGTCGGCGGCCGAATGGGTGGCGAGCAGATCCGCCCACCCCCGCAATTGCGCCTGCAGGGCCTCGAGCTCCGGGCCCGGCGCCGATGCGACCTGCTCCGCCCGCCACCCCACGAACCACGAGAGGGCGTAGGTGCGCACCCGCCGCACGTCGGACGGCCGGTCCATGGCATTGAGGAGGTAGCGCAACTGGTCGGCGGCGGGGGAACGGAGCACGGAGTCACCTCCCGACATCACCGCTGCGACCCCGTGGTCGAGCAATGCGGCCTGGACCGCCTCCGCCTGGGCCCCGGTGCCCACCAGCACGGCGATGTCGGACGGACGCACCCGGCGCGGCCCGCCGTGCTCGTCGGCGGTCGGGATGAGGGCACCATCGAGCAGTTCGCGCACCGCCATCGCCAGGTCCTCGTGGATGGCCAGGGCGGCGGAGCCGGTCTGCACCTGGCGTGCCCTGGTGGTGCGCTCGATGCGCTCGCCGACGGCCAGGCGGAGCGAAAGGGCGGGAAGTGGTCGGTCCTCGGTGTCCCGGATCCGGAGCCGCCGGTGCCGGGGGGCCGCCTCGACCGCCACGAAGGGGATGTCCCGGTCGCCGAAGGTCGCCCGCTCGCAGAGCGCGGCCAACGACCTCACCACGGCTCCGTCCGCCCTCCAGTTGGTTCCCAGGGATCGGCGCTCTGCTCCCCCGTCCCCGACGACCGCCTTCAGGTAGGTGTGGATGTCGGCGCCCCGGAAGGCGTAGATCGACTGCTTGGGATCCCCCACCAGCACCAACGTCGTGTCGACGCCCTCGGAGGCGAACAGTTTCGAGAAGATGTCCCACTGCACCGAGTCGGTGTCCTGGAACTCGTCGATCAGGGCCACCTTGAACCGGTTGCGCAGCGCCTCCACCACCGCCGTCGACCCCGATCCCTCCAAGGCCCCACGCAACTGGGTCAACAGGTCGTCGAAGCTGACCGTGCCGTTGCGCCGACGACGTTCGGACACCTCCCCGATCGCCCAGACCACGAGCTCGGAGAAGAGCCGGTCCCCCGGGGCCACACCCTGGTCGTGCTCGGTCGGGATGAGCCGGACATCGGGGCGGCGGACCACCTGCTCGGTCATGGCCCTGAGGGCCTTCAGCTTCAACCCCTCGACGCCGTCGGACCCGCGCACCGCGGCGGCCGCCAGCGCGTCGGCGCATGCGTCGGCGATCAGCCCGCCCGTGTCCTCGACCAGCCGGGCGTCGCCGTCGACACCGGGCGAAGCCCCGAGGGCACCCCGAACCTGAGCGGCGAATCCGTGGATGGTGGTGATGGTGGCCGCATCGAATTCGGTGATCGCCGTGCGCAGCCGGTCGAGCCGACCCTGTCGATCGGCCGAGCACAGATGCTCGAAGAGGGGCTCGTCCGGCAGCACCGCCCGGGTCCCGGCCAGGCAGTCGGCTGCATCGATGAGCTGATGGCGGACCCTCGACCGGAGCTCGCCGGTGGCGGCGCGGGTGAAGGTGACGATCAGCAGCTCGGATGCGACGGCCCGGCCTTCGGCGATGAGGCGGGTGGCCAGGGCGGCCAGGGCGGACGTCTTCCCGGTGCCGGCGCTGGCCTCGATGGACAGGATCCCCGAGGGAAGGGCTCCGGTGACGTCGAACGGGGTGACCCCAGGCGCCGTCATGCGGGCCGACCCCGCGCTTCCCCCTGCAGCTCCGCCTGCGGTCCGACGGGCGGCTCGGCCGGCTGGTCCGCCGGGGGTGTCCCGTACTCCCGGATCGAGAGCTCGACCGCATCCCAGAGGTGACGGGCGAAGCCGGCGACCCGTCCCGGGGTCCCGAATGGATCACCGGGTCGCGTCGGCAGGCCCACGATCTCGTCGTAGTCGGGTGCACCGAAGACCAGCCTGACGGCCTCGTCGGCGCCGTCGTGGAATCCCCTGCCGTTCCACAGTTCGCGGTTCGCCCTGCCGTCGTAGACCTCCCGGGAGAAGCTCGGGAACAGGGGCAGCGGCTCGGTCATGCCCCGCCGGTAGCAGTCGACGGCCACGCTCAGCGACGCCACCGCGTCCGCACGCATCCCGTCCGCCGAGGAAACGAGGTCGTCGATCCGGACCGACTTCGGCTTGGAGTCCTTGCCCCGCGCCACGACGACCGAGCGCCAGGGCGTGGTGGGGTCGGTCCCGACCAGGGCCATCAGGTCCAGCCAGGCCGCCAACCGGTGGTGGGCCTTGCCGCGGGTGTACATCACCCTCGCCGGTCCCGGGGTCTCCGCCCGGAGCTGGAGCGGGACCGATCCGACGATCCGGGTGCCGTCGGCCAGATTGACCCCGACGTCGACGGTTCGGCCCGGGGCGCGGCTCACGCCGTGGCCGTCCGCGGCCGAGACCAACGCGTACACCTCCTCGACCAGCTCGGCGACGGCCCGGTCCCCGAGGGCCCCGGGTGGCAGCGTGCCGAGCGCCTGTTCCCACTGCCGCCACTCCTCGACCCCGGCGCCGGCCATCAGCGCCCCGAGCAGCCGGTCGCCGACCCGCCACCCGTGGAGCCCGACGAGATCCATCGGCAGCAGGGCCGACACCTCCTCCTCGCGGTCCGGAAGGCGGGCCTCCAGTCGCTCGGTGAGGAAGGCCCTGGCCGGATTCCGGAGGAACGAGTGCAGGCGGGCCAGCTCGATGACCTCGCCGCCGATCGGTTCGAGCGGATCCCCCAGGAACCGCGGCGCAGTCCTCACCCGGCTCCGCCGTGCCCCGGCGCCCCGGAAGTCGGTGGGATCGAAACCCCACGGCGCGCCCGGGACCAGCGCCCCCGACGCGAAACAGCGGTCGTCGAACGGGTGGCGCGGATGGACGGTCTCGAGCTGCGCGGCGAAGTCCTTCCGCTGTCCGGGCTCCACCAGGGCGGAGACGGCGTCGAACAGCTCCGCGGTGGGGACAGCCCTCGGAACCTCCTGGTTGGTCCGCACGTCGCGCCCGTCGTAGACGACCATGAGGTGGTCGCCGGCCGCCAGGACGGCCTCGAGCAGCGCCTGGCGGGCCTCCCCCCGGGGATCGCCGTCACCGATCCGGGGGGCGGCCGCGGCCAGGTCGTCGCCGGTGGCCGGAACCGGGGCGAACGCCCACTGGTCCATGCCGAGGAGGCAGACCACCCGGAAGGGGACCCCACGCATCGGGGTCATCGACGTGATGGTGACCCCGCCCCGGAAGAAGTCGGGCCGGCCCAACGCCGAGTCCAGCCGCCCGTCGAGCATCCTCCGCAGGTCGGTGAAGGTGAGCAGGACCGACGACGGCTCACCACGGCCGGTGGCGGAGTCGGCGGCCTCGGCGAGGATCCGGTGGACGGCCTCGGCCTGCCACTCGGAGCCGCGGGGGCCGGCGAACAGGGCCGCAACCGCCCGGTCGAGCCGTCCGACCCAGGTCCCGAGGGTCTGCTCCTCGCCGGACTGCGACGCCAGGTCGCCCAGGCGCCACAGCACCTCGGCCAGGCGACCGGCGGTCTCGACGTCGCTCCCCTCGCAGCCGAACGGGGCGACCTCCCCGATGCCGAGGTCGAAGTCGGCGTCGTGGACCGCTGACCCGAGCAGCAGCCGGTCGAGGGCGGCCTGCCAGGTGTTGGTCACGACGGTCTCGGGCACGCCGAAGGCGACCCGATGGGCCGCGTCGAGGCCCCACCGGACATTGGTGGACCGCACCCATTCGCCGATGGAGGCGAGGTCCTCGTCGTCGAAGCGGAACCGCTCCCGGACCGGGCCCAGGGAGCAGAAGTCGAGGACGCCGGCGGCGTCGAAGCGCCCGACGACCAGGTCGAGCAGCTCGGTGGTGGCTCCCACCACCGGATTGGACCGCCGGATCGACCGGTCGGCGATGCGGTAGCGGAGGGACGGGGCATCCCGGTCATCGCGCCGGCCCCCTGACCTCCGGGGAGTCTCGAGACGGTCCGCAGAAGGCCCGAAGACCGCCTCGACCAACGGGGCGAAGCGCTCGAGGGCCGGACACAGCACCAGGACGTCGTCCTCGGTGAGACCGGGATCCGATGCCAGGAGGTGCAAGATGGCGTCCCGGAGCACCTCGACCTGTCGGGTGGGTCCGTAGCAGGCGTGGAATTGGATGGAGCGGTCTGTGGGCTCGAACCCGGGGAGCGGGTCGGCCACGGTGTCGGCCCGGATGTGGTGCTGCAGCCGCCCGAGGACGGTCGAGGGCCCGGCGGCGGAGGTCCCCACCGGCTCGGGTGGGGGGCACCCCCGGGCCCGGGCGTCGGCGAGCATCAGCGCCGTCTCCCGATGGAGGCGCCCCCACGACCGCAACAGCGGGTGCTCGACGGCGGACGCCGGGTCGGTGGCCCGCAGCCTGGGCTGCCCCGGGGTGGGCCGAGGACCCGAACGCAGCAGCCGGGGGGCGTCGAGGTGGGCGGGCTCCAGCATGAACAGGTGCAGGTCGCGGTGCTCGGCCACCGCTCCGGCCAGCTCGAGGAAGTCGCTGCCGGGGAGCAGTGCGAACCCGAACAGCACCAGCCGTCGGGGCAGGTCGAGTGCGAGGTCGCCGTTCCGCATCCGGTCGAGGAGTCCGGGCCACCGCTCGGGCGGGCTGGGCTCGCCCACCCGTCGGCGGACCAGCTGCCACAGGTGGGGCTGCCAGGCCGCGTGCGGGGCGATCGGTCGCCCGGTCCCGTCCACGTGCCGGCCGGCCGCCCAGGCCCGGACCATGTCCGGCCGGTGCAGGTGGTAGCGGTCGAGGAGATCGGCGATTCGCCGGGCGGAGGCGAACCGGGAGGCTCCGGTGGGCAGGTCGACGAACGGCACGAGGGCCCGGTCGCCAGGCTGCTCGTCGGCGACGCCCAGCACCTCCCACACCAGCCGGTCGATGCTCCACGGGTCGGCGGCTGCCGGGTCGCGTTCGGCGGCCAGGACGAGGCCGCGCAGGGTCCCCGGGTAGGCACGGGTGAAGTTGGCCGCCACCCCGTCCCCGGGGCCCGACGCACCCAACCGGGAAGCCAGTTCGAGGGTCAGCCACCGCCGCATCCCGTCCGACGGGACGGCCAGCCACTCAGGGGTCATCGGATCAGCCGGCGGATCGGCGAGCACGGCGGCCAGGCGCGCCGCCAAGGGGCGGGCGTCCCCGGCCGAGTACAGATGCATCATCGCCTTGGACCCTACTCAGGGGGTGACTCAGGGACTCGGGGTCGGCCCCTGGACGCCGCGCCACCGGGCATCGACCTCTGGCCCGTCCCCAGGTGGTAGCAAGGGGCCAAGTGCGTGCCCTTCCGGGGCACGAAAGGACCCTAGGGGGAACCATGGGACACCTGTCGGCGGCAACCTACAGCACCAGCGGATCGGGCGTTCTGGTGTTCGTCCTCCTGGCCATCGCCTTCTACATCCTCACCGCGCTCGGGACCTACGGGACCTACAAGAAGGCGGGCAGCTACGGCGAGCCGGCCTGGTCGGCGTTCGTGCCCATCTATAGCTTCATCATCCTGTTGAGGATCGCCGGACGGCCCAGGACGTGGGCGTGGTTCCTCCTGCTGGTGATCGTGCCCTACGTCGGTTCGCTGGGATTCCTCGTCGTCTACATCATCGTCGCCAACGACATCTCGAAGAGCTTCGGGCACGGGGGCGGGTTCACCGTGGGCCTGGTGCTCCTCTCGGTCATCTTCTGGTACATCCTCTGGCTGGGCTCGAGTACGTACCGGGGACCCGCCGGCCCCGCCGGGCTCACCGGCGGCTACGGAGGCGGGGGGGCGGGGGGCTACCCGGGCCAGTACCCGCCGGGTGGCGGCTACCCGCCGCCCCAACCCGGCACTCCGCCACCCCCACCCGGCTACCCTCCGGCCCAACCCGGCTACCCTCCGGCGGGGCAGGCACCTCCCCCGCCCATGCCCGGCTATCCGCCCCAGCCGAACCAGCCCCCTCCGCCGCCGGGCCAGATGCCGCCCCCCCGGTGAGGCGCCCCGGCCCCGGGCTCAACCCGGGGCCGGGGCGAGCAGTCCCGCCGGGGCGCCGTCCAGCGACTGGAGGATGGCCAGGGCCAGGGCCCGGGCCGAGGTCGGGTCGAGCTCGACGGCCACC
>Ga0307374_10005444_pt1 | contig 20574 bp, 18 predicted proteins | sample OX3MG_FD_202532 | JGI IMG/M metagenome (GOLD analysis project Ga0307374, IMG submission 202532) | Soil microbial communities from Risofladan, Vaasa, Finland - OX-3 | ecosystem: Environmental > Terrestrial > Soil > Coastal area > Acid sulfate soil | place: Finland: Risofladan, Vaasa | collected...
TGGTTCGGTTTTGGATGCCAAGTAGTTACAGGAAGTCTTTTATTCATATCGGAGGCGACGCAGGCGTACGACAACGTGATCTTTCAAGTGAAGATGGCGCTTATTTTGGTGGCGGGCATCATTGCGCTGGTTTTTCAGCAGACCGTTTACCGCCGCGTGAAGACTTGGGATCTGTCAAACCCGCCGTTCTCGGCGAAGTTCGCGGGCTACGCTTCGATCGTTATTTGGTTTGCGGTGATTGTTGCTGGAAGGTGGCTGAACAGTTCGGTGGCGAATTCGCCGGTGCTACCGCCGCCGATGTAGAGCGCAGCGATATTTCAGCCGTTACCGCGCCGGCAAACAGTGTTACTGGCCGGTCGTCGAAGTAGCGGCCATGCGGCATTGGGAGAATTCGTGTCCCGAGTGCACGGCCCAGCGCCAACAAATCATGAGGCTGCACTCCTAAACGCGTCCCTGAAGCCGACGCTCTGATGGCCGAAAGCGCCATCAGAGCCCGTTCGGGTTACTTGGCGCCGGCTGGCACGAAGTTGTTTAGCACTTCGCCATTCGGCTTTACTGCTTTGGCGAGGGTTCCGCCCTTCTTGGCGGCATCCTTGAACGGGAAGTAGGTCACGGTGATCGGGTCGCCTGGTTGCAACGAGTGTCGCGACCATCCACGGCGCCCCAAGTAGTTTGGGCTCATCCCTTCAAAGGCATAAATCACGGTGCCTTTGTCCGTGGAGACGTCGATCCAAAGCCAAGTATGGGGATTCGTCCACTGGAAAGTTCTCACCTTCCCCTTCACGGTCAATTGACGCGTCATATCGTAATCGGCAAAGCCATGATGCGCGGTTGCCGTACCGGCCGTTACGAGCACTGCTCCCAGCAAAACTGCAAATAACACTGATTGCTTCAAGTTCGTTTTCATTTGCCTCATTTAAGGTCTCCGCTCGTTAAAAAGTGTGGCCATCCTACTTCACATCAGATGCCGGTCCGTTCAGAGGCGGAGGAGTGGTATTCACCTCAGCCTTGCCGGTGCTGGTCGTGGAATTTCGGTTATTTTGCTCGCAGATGTATTCGTCGATCGTCCAATCGCGATGGCGCTTCAAGATCCGGGTGGTCGTGTATGGATGCGTCAGAGCGATAGGGTCAATCACCGTCGTCGTAATTTGCATCGTGTCTGGATCGAGAAGCTTAAAACGCTCGACGATTCGCATCTTGTCGCTGTGCGGAGTGATCATATCGATCGTTGTGGCCGGCGAGAAGCCCACGGAGTCTACCACCAGGGTCTTTCCTTCCCAATGACCGACCGACGATCCGAAAAAAGTAGGATCGGGGTCTTTGGGAAGAGGACGCCCGTCCGTATAGATATGGCGAACGATCATATAAGCCTCGCCGACGATGGTCACTTGGCCGGGAGTCATTAGGAACTCATAGGGGTAAGGTTGCCCCATGATCTCCGGCATGCCAGGCGGCAGGCAGTTCGCGGCGGAAGTGTCCTCGCCAGCGTGAGCCTTCAGATCTGCTACTTTAGCAGCCCATGCGGGCGTCAGAGGAAGCGGCGGCGGGCCGTGAAAAACGGGGAATTTCGAGGAGCGCGTGATCGTCGGTGCCTTGACTTTCTCGCCGGGTTTAACTACCAGCGATTCGCCTTCTCCCCCGAGCGGTGATTCCCACACACCGGTGAAGTCCGGCAATTGGGCAAGCGCAGCCCAGTCCGCAGCGGTAGGCGCAGGGCGTTTGTAATCTTGCCAATCTTGAGCTGGAGTTACGGAAACGAACAACGCCGAAGCGAGCGCGACGATAGCGAATCGTCCGAATTGTTTCCACAGTTGCTTGGCCACTCGCGGTCACCCCCAAATTAAATTATCGCTAGCTTACGACCGCGCAAAATAACAAGGTGCGGGGCAGAAAGCAATCTCCAAAAAAGGAGCCATGCACGATGGTACGGCGCTCCCGCGTTGCCCAACACACGACGAGCCGCAATTCTTACTTGGACACGACTGGTGAAGGCTTGCCCCACTCGCCTGTAAACACGAACGAAGCCGCCGGCTTGCGCTGGCGTGGTCCGACTTCACGTTCCCTGAGTTGCTCCGGCAGAGCCGCCGGATCGCCGGGATAGCCGAGCGCAATTCCGGCCACGGCGTCGAATCCTTCGGGGATGTGAAAAACGTCGCGAGCTTTGTCTGGAAGGATTCCCGCCATCTGGTGAATTTGCAATCCCAACGCTGTGGCTTGCAGGGCCATGGTGGCGGCCGCTTGTCCCACGTCGTGGAATGCGTGGCGATTGTCCTGTCCATTGTGCTGCATTTTCAGGCCAGCCACGCTGATGGCCAGCACCGGAGCACTCTTTGCCCAGCTCTGGTTGAACTCCACGAAGCATTCCAGCACGCGATTAAAATTCGCGGGGTCATCTTTGGTGGCAACGATGAAATACCACGGCTGCGCGTTATAGGACGAGGCAGCCCATCGCGCCGCTTCAAATAGCGCGCGGAGCTTTTCCGGCTCAACCGGCCGCGCATCAAAAGCGCGCGGGCTCCATCGGTGCGTAAGAATTTCGTGGATAGGTGCCTCGGTGGGAGCAGGATTCTTCCGGTCAGCCATCAATCATCATCCTCCTGGGGATTTGGGAAACCGCAATTATGGACTAAACCCGCGCGCGGGTCGAGAACTACGCAAACCATCACGGACGCGTGGAGATTCGGTGGCATGCGTCGTGGAGATGCGGCACGAACACGCCGGAGGCTGCGTTATGGCTTTTGTGTGGGCCGCAGAAGCACTTCGCTAATAAAGCTCTGCGGAGCTTGCGTAAGGATCGCCGCCACCGCGTGCGCGACGTCGTCCGGCTGAAGCATCTTGTTTTTGTCCCGCCCGGACGGGAAAGCGAAATCAGTAGCGACCGATCCAGGACAGACGGCGCTGACGCGAATTCCGTGCGCGCGCAGATCCTCGGCCATGCAGCCTGTGAGTCCCAGCAGGCCCCATTTCGAGGCGCAATAAACCGCGCCGCCCGCGAAAGTATTCTTGCCAGCCAATGATGCGATATTGACGATATGTCCGCGGCCCATGCGGATCATCCCCGGGGCGACCGCGCGAGATAGCAGGAACACAGCCTTCAAATTGGTGTCTAATACATCGTTCCATTTGGATGTGTCTGCATCTTGAACTGGAGCGAAGTAGCCGATGCCTGCGTTGTTGATCAGTATCTCGATAGGGCCCAGAACACGCTCGGTGGTGTCGATCAGGTTGGCGATATCCGTTGGACGGGTGACGTCTGCGACGACTGCGAGCGCTTCAGACCCGGCTTGCTTGCATTCGGTTGCAGCTGATTGCAGTTGTTTAGCGTCGCGTCCGCAGAGGCTCACGCGGGCGCCCATCGACGCCAAACGGCGAGCTGTGGCCAGCCCGATGCCGCGGCTGGCACCGGTGATGAGAACTATTTTGCCGTGGAGAGCTTTATCTTTAGCCATGAGTTGAAACGGCCGGGTGACTCTACGGCCCTATGCAACATCTCACCATCTAGTGGCGCGGTCAAGAAGCCGCCTAAATGGTGGCGTAAGGTATTCACGCATTCGGACTTGCGCGGGTGGGGAGCTTTCCCTATAATCCCGACGATTTGCTATAACTGTGGCATCCTACCCGGCAGTGGTTCCGACTTCGATCGGCCACCCGAAGAACAAGTAGACCAGGAGGCAGAAAACGGACCATGCGAAAGTCTCTCAATCGAATAGTAATAGCGGTTGCAGCTCTTAGCGTGGTGCCTCTGTCAGTTTGGGCAAGGCCGCAAGCCGCCGCCCAGCAGGCGAAAGCGCCTTCGTACACCATGCCGGAGTATAACCAGTTCACGTCCTGCCAAGCCGAAAAGGACCCCACGAGCAAAGTCAAGTGCTTGGACGGGTTTGTGGCGCAATTTCCAAATTCAACGCTGATGCAGTACGTGGACGAGATTTATTATCAGACGTATTTCCAGCTGAAGGACTACAAGCAGGCGGTCGATTACGCGGATAAACTGGTAGCGCTTGGCGATAAAGCCGATTTGGCGCGCCGGGTCCAGGCCATTCAGGCTCGCGTACAGCTGTTCCCGTACGCGTACAACGCGCAGAGCCCGGACCTGCAGGCTCAGCTTACCAAGCAGCGCGATGCCGCATTGCAAGGCGCTAAACTGCTGGAACAGTACAAGGCGGCGCCCGGTTCAAAGCTGACGGACGATCAATACAAGAAATATCTCGGAGTTTTCTACGCGGCAGCGGGGTATTCCGATCTGCAGCTGAAGGACAACACGGATGCGGTGCAGGCTTTCAAATCGGCGCTCCAAAATGATCCCAATGACGCCGTATCGGAATACCGTCTGGGGTTGGCCTATCTGGCGTTGACTCCGCCGCAGTCGCTGGACGGATTTTGGGCGCTCGCACGCGCTGTCGATTTGAAGGTTCCGGATTCCGACAAGGTGAAAGATTATCTTCGCCGCGCCATGCTTGCCTACCAGCAGCCGGGATGCGTTTCGCAGATCGATCCGCAGCTCAATAACCTACTCCAACTGGCGGCCAATTCCGCCGACCGTTCGACGACCTGGACGATTCCCAGCGCGGACGATCTGAACAAAATCCGCAACAACGACCAGGCGAGCAACATCGTGTCGGTAATCACAACCCTCAGTGCCGGCGGCGACAACGCGAACATGACCTGGCTGGCGATTTGCGACGCCGAATACCCCGAAGTGGTCGGGAAAATCATCGACGAGAATCAGTCGGACAGCTCGGTCGATTTCATGATCTACAGCGGCGCTACGGCAGCCGAAATGCAAGCGGCGACTACGGCCAACATGGACGTGAAAGTTTGGACCGCTCAGCCTCCGGCAGGCACAGCGCCGGCGGCGACTCCGGGTGCAGCAGCGGCCAATGGCGCGACGCCGGCTCCCGCGCAAATCACGCCGCAGCCGGATGTGCTTCGTCTAAAAAAGGACGACTTCATTCGCTTCTCGGGAACTCTGGTGAGTTACGATCCGACGCCCTTCATGCTGCATTGGGATCAGGTGAAGGTTGACCCGAGCATTATTCCGAAAGAGACACCTACAAAACGACCCACGCGCAGGAAGCCGTAATCGTTTAGCGGACGGAGCAAGCTCCATGAACAAACAGCCGGTTCCACGGGGAACCGGCTGCTTTTGTTTTTGGCAATGAGATTGTTGCTCTTGCTTTGACGGGAGAACGGGGAGAACGCTTAGTGCCGCCGGTTGTTCGTCCGATCGAGATGGTATTCGTTAATTTTGCGGCTGAGCGTGTTGCGGTGAATGCCTAGAACCTTGGCGGCGCGGCATTGATTTCCGTTCGAGCGCTCCAGCACGCGTTTGATGAACTTCTTCTCGAACTCCGTCACCGCCTCTTCCAGCAAAATCCCGCGGTCCACCATCATTCCGACCAGCGATTCCAGTTGCTCTTTCACGTGTGCACGCTCCACGGGACGATGCCCGCCAAAGTGACGCGTTCGGTTTAGTCGAGTGCGTGGCCGGTAATGCGTTCGTAGGCCTCCCGGTACTTTGCCGTGGTCGCCGACACCACTTCGGCCGGCAACGCGGGGCCGGGAGGCTGCTTGTTCCATCCAATCTTCTCCAGGTAATCGCGGACGTACTGCTTGTCGAAAGAAGGCTGCGAGCGGCCGGGCTCATATTGATCGGCGGGCCAAAATCGCGAAGAATCGGGCGTAAGTGCTTCGTCGATCCAGATCAGTTGGTCGCCCTGCAATCCGAATTCGAATTTGGTGTCCGCCAGAATAATGCCGCGCGCCTCGGTGTGTTTTACAGCCCGGTTGTAGATTTCGATGCTGGTATCGCGAAGCTGCTCGGCGAGCTTGCGTCCCACGCGAGCAACCGTTTCGTCAAAAGAAATATTTTCGTCGTGCCCGGTAGCCGCTTTTGTGGATGGCGTGAAAATTGGCTCCGGCAAGCGGTCCGATTCGCGGAGGCCGGCGGGCAGGGGAATGCCGCAAATCTTGCCGGTCTTTTGATAATCCTTCCAGCCGGAGCCGGTGATGTATCCGCGGACGACGCACTCGATCGGAGCGGGATCGGTGCGCTTCACCAGCATGGCCCGCCCCCGCAGCGCGTCGGCGTAGGGGGCAAGCTCGCCGGTAAAATCGCTGGCGGTGATCACATGATGCGGCACCACGTCCGCTAATTTCTCAAACCAGAAGACCGAAAGTTGTGTGAGCACGCGGCCCTTGTCCGGAATCGGCGTTGGCAGCACCACGTCGAAGGCGGAAAGCCGGTCGGTGGCGACGATCAGAAGCTTATCGCCGAGTTCGTATATGTCGCGAACCTTGCCGCGGCCGCGGAGTTTAAGTCCCGGAAAATTCGTTTGCGAAACAACGGCATTCATTTGCGGAGAAGCCAATGGTTTTATCCTCGCTTGCGGGAGGGCGGTATTCTAGCGCAGAGAGAATGCGTGTCAACCGCTAAAGAGTTCATGCGGTTGATCGAATTTTGCGATGATGCGCGCCCGCTCGCTGTGCGGCTCGCGCCGGATGGCGACCGCTGATTTTATTTCCGCGAAAGAAATTACGCGGCGTTGCTCGCTGCGTTCGCTGCGCTGGGTTCAGCGGACGCAGCGTCCGACTCTTCCCATTTTACCGAAACAAGCTTCGAGACGCCCGGTTCCTGCATGGTCACGCCATACAGCACCGATCCCATTTCCATGGTGCGCCGGTTGTGCGTGACCACGATGAACTGCGTCTGCGCGCACATATCCGCGAGCATTTTGTTGAAGCGGCCCACGTTGGCTTCGTCGAGCGGCGCGTCCACTTCGTCGAGAATGCAGAATGGGCTCGGCTGATATTTGAAAACCGCGATCAGCAGCGAGAGCGCGGTGAGCGCTTTCTCGCCGCCGGAAAGCAGCAGCACGTTTTGCAGGCGCTTGCCGGGAGGCTGCGCCACGATGTCGATGCCCGCTTCGCCGGAGCTATCCGGCTCGCTTAGCCGCATCTCGCCGTGGCCGCCGCCGAAGAGGGTATGAAAGGCGATGGCGAAGTTCGAATTGATTACCTGGAACGCTTCTTCGAATTTCTGCCGGGAAACCTGGTCGAGTTCGTTAATGGTGAGCTGCGTGTTCTGGATCGATTGGACGAGGTCGTCGCGTTCGCGCCGCAGGAAAGTTTCGCGCTCTTCGCTCTCGCGGAATTCCTCGAGGGCCATCATGTTCACCGGTCCCATGGCTTCCACGCGCGCCTTCATTTCGTTGTAGCTGGTTTCGGCGGCCACCAGATCTTCGCCGACGAGCATTTGCTGCGCTTCGACCACCAGTTCTTCGGGCTGTGAATTGAGTTCTGCCACGCAGGTTTGGCGAAGATAATCGCGGTCCGCGTCGTTGCGCGCTTTTTCCACCTGACGCTGGCTGCGATCGGCGCGCAGCTCGTCGAGCGACTGCCGGCGCCCCCGCAGCGTCTCCTCGATCTGGCCGGCGCGTTTCCGAGCCGTTTCCCACTCTGCTTCGAGCGCCGCTTTGCGCTCTTCGAGACGAGCCTTTTCGCTGCGAAGATCTTCCACCTGCTGTGCCAGTTGACCGCACGACGATTCGATTTCTCCTTTTTGCCGGGCGAGAGCGGCATGCTGCGCGCGCAGCGATTCGGCACGCGAATTTGCAATCGCCATTTCGTCCGCCAGCCGCTGCTCGGCCGCTTCGGCTGTGGTCAGCCGTTCGGAAACGGCCGCGAGTTCCTCGCGGCTTCCGACCACGCGCTCCTGCAACGATTGCAGACTCGAGCGCATGCTGCCGAGCTTCTCCGCGGCAGCCGCTGATTCTGCTTCGGCTTGCGACCGCGATTGCAGAGCGGAAGCATGCTGGGTCCGGCAACTCTCCGCGCGGTCTCGGGATTTTTCCGCTTCCGCGCGCAGGCGGTTGATTTCCTCTCGTCCCGCCGCAAGCTGCTGGCTTGTGCGTGAAAAGTCGGTGCGAGCCTGATCGCGCTGGTGAACGGCGGCAACGAGCGCCTTTTCGGCTTCGAGGTGCCGCGCGGTGGCAAGCGAGAGCTGCGATTCGGCGGTGGCGATTTCCTGGGTGATCGCCGTAAGCGCGGTTTGCTGTTCGTGCACGATGGCTTCGAGCCGCCCGACTTCCGATTCGTGATGGCGCAACTCGCGCTTGAGCGCAAGCGGGCCAGCTTCGCCCTTGCGCCCGCCCGAGACCATGCGGCCGTGGTAGCAAGTGCCGTCGGGCGTCAGAAAATAGCTGTGCGGATTCTCGCGCGCCATGCGCTCCGCCACCTCTGGCGTCTCCACTACATACGCGGTTCGCAGTTTGGTGAGGAAATACTTCGTCGCCGGTCCGAGCGGATCGCGGAAATCAACCAGGCGGTCGAGGCGCGCCAGAACGCCCTCAGCCAGCGGCAATTCCGCATCGGCCTCGGGCATGTGGATATTCAAGGTGCGCAGCGAATCGACGAAAAAGGTCGCGCGTCCGCCCATTTCTTCGCGGAGCAGAGCAACACCCGCGCGGGCGTGGTCAAACGTTTCGACGACTACATATTCGAGTTCTTCGCGCAGGAACTGCTCGACGGCTGTTTCGTATTTTTCCTGCACTTCCGCATAATCGGCCAGCAAACCAACGGCGCGGAATCCTTCGTTCAAACTGTGATTTGAATCATTTCCATTGGAGGCGAAAAGCTTTTGCACCGCGTCAGCGGTGTAGGTGCGCTCGCTTAGAATGCGTTCGAGCGAAGCCTCCCGCGCGCGCTCGCCGGAAAGTTCCTGGCGAGTGTGTTCGAGCTGCGCGCTGGTAACTTTTTGAGTTTCCCGAAGTGTGCCGATGCGCGATTGCGCTGCGCGAACGGCGGCCGCCAACTGACGCGATTGATTCTCCGCTTCAGCGAACGCCGCTTCCGAACTGCTAGCGCGCGCTTCGAGGGCGGCGCATTCTTCCTCGATGGCGCGAAGCGCCTCGGACCGCTCAGCCTCGGCCGTGGAATGCCGCGCAGCGGCTTCATCCGCTTGCAATGATTCGGCGTGCGCTCGAGCCGAGTCTTCCACTAATCGAGCGGCGAGCTCGCGCAGCTCGGAAATGTGCGTTTCGAGTTGCGCCTGTTCGGCAGCGCCGGAAGACACGCGTTCAGCGGATTCTCGGAGCGCTGCTTCCAGTTGCGCGGCTTGCTCGCGGAGCGCGGCCAAGGATTCGCGCTGCGCGCCCACGCGCGTGGCCAGTTCGGACGACTGGCTGGCCGCCTGCTCGACTTCAGCGGAAAGCGCGTTGATGCGGGAATCCAGCTGTGCCGTCTGCTCGCGATTGAAAGTAATCCTATTTTCCGCGCGGTCCAGATCGAGAGAAGTTTGGCCCAGCAGATTGTGCGTTTGCCGCAGCTCGCCTTCGAGCTCGTAGGTGCGTGCTGTCAGCCGCTCCTGCTCGTCAGACATCTCTTGCACACTGTGGGCTTCGCTTGCCTCGGCCGCATCCATTTCGCGCAGCAGGTTTTCGAGGCGCGCCGCTTCGAGATCCAGGTGCGCGGCTTTGCTGGCGAGCACCACGCGCAAAAGCCCGCGCATCTGGTCGCGAATGTCCGCATAGCGGCGCGCTTTGGACGCTTGTCGCTTAAGTGAGGCGACCTGCTTTTCCACTTCCACAAAGATGTCGTTGACGCGCGAGAGATTGATTTTCGAGGCTTCGAGCTTGGCTTCCGCCAGCCGCCGCTTGGTCTTGTACATGGTGATCCCGGCGGCTTCTTCGATGATGGCGCGCCGGTCCATCGGTTTGGAATTTAGCACTTGGCCGATGCGGCCCTGCTCGATGATGGCGTAGGTATCGGGGCCCAGTCCGATTCCCATGAAAATTTCTTGCACGTCGCGCAGACGCGCTACACGCCCGTTGATCAAATATTCGCTTTGTCCCGAGCGATACAGCCGTCGGCCCACAACCACTTCGCCGGGACGGAAATGAATGGATGGCTTGGATTCACCGCGCTTGCGCCCCTTGCGCTTAAAACCCACGGCATCTGGAGCAAAATTCTCGCTTTCGACGGGCGATTGAGATTCCGATTCCGGCGCCTCTGAATCGGCTGTCGAAAACCCGTTAGTGTGCGGCTCAGCAGCTGCGAATGCGTCATCATCGCCCGAAGCCGGCGGCCCGTCCTTTTGTCCGTCGATTACTTTAGCTACGGCCTCGGAGAGCTCGGGATCGACCAGGGTGAGAGTCACTTCCGCCATTCCCAGCGGAGGGCGTTTGGCGGTGCCATTGAAAATGCAATCAGACATTCGCTCGGCGCGAAGCATTTTGTGGCTTTGCTCGCCCAGCACCCACGTGACGGCGTCGACCACGTTGGACTTGCCGCACCCGTTCGGCCCGACGATGCAGGTGATACCGCTGCCGCTAAAGGTGATAGGCGTCTTCTCAAAGAAGGACTTAAATCCAAATAGCTCGACTTTACGAAGTTTTAACACCAGCCCTCGCATGATCTGCTCTCTCTGCGCAGTACCGCAGGAGATGCTTCGGTCTTATCTTGCTACGGAGGTCTTCCGAGACAGAAACGTAGGGAGGGACTATGATCGATGGCCCTTCCGCCTGGCGCTACCGGATCGGCGGTTACGGGACCACAAATTAACATGGCTCGTGCATCGTGTAAAGCGGGGTTTTGCATCTGGCCGCAAAAGCGACCATTTTCGGCGCTAAATGAGCAGAACCAGCGCGCAAACGCCGCGTATCGCGTTCGAATCGACTAAGTGGCGCGGAGCAGGCGGGATTCGGCGGACATCTTCCGACGCGCACCGCCACTCAAACGGTAAGGCAATGGCGCGCTGAGGCGAAGTCTAGAACCGCGTACATTTCAATATCGAAACGGCTGGCGGCGAATGTTTGTAAACGATTGAGATTAGGCGATTAAGCGAAGCACAGGTACTATCGGCCTGTTGACTTGGCCGGACTCGCAGCCTAGCATGGCGCGCATCCAAAAAGGGGGGAAGTTGAACGGCACGACGCAAGCGCGATTCCGTCGAATCCTGTCCGGTGTAGCCGTTTTGGCGGCGGTCCTCGCCTTTTCCCTGCTTGCGCTGCATCCCCCTCACGGAAAATCCGCGAGTGCCCCGGAGACGGAGTTTTCAGCCGCGCGCGCGCTTGATGTGCTCCATCGCGTTTTGACCGACGACACCCCGCACCCGCTGGGGAGCTCTGCAAATGACGCCGTTCGAGTCCGGATAATGGCCGAGCTGGGCCGGCTGGGATATCAGCCCGTTGTGCACACTGGGTTTGCCTGCAGCAACACCGGAACGTGCGCCACGGTGAACAACGTTCTGGCGCGTCTCGAAGGCACACAGCCGGGCGGAGCAGTTCTGCTGGCCGCGCACTACGACTCGGTCCCGGCCGGACCTGGCGATTCAGATGATGGAGTTGGCGTTGCGTCTGTTCTGGAAATCGCGCGCGCTCTCAAGGCCATGCCGCCGCCGCGCCACTCCATTATTTTATTGCTCGATGATGGCGAAGAGGCCGGCCTGCTGGGCGCGCGGGCGTTTGTGGACTCCGACCCGTGGGCCAAGGATGTTCGCGCGGCGGTAAATCTAGATGACCGAGGCACTTCCGGCCCTAGCTTGATGTATCAGACGGGCAAGAATAACGATTGGGCGGTTCGCCTCTATTCTCGTAACGCCATCCATCACCTGGCCAGTTCCGTGTTCTACACCGTTTACAAGCTTCTTCCCAACGACACCGATTTCACCGTGTTTAAGAACGCCGGTTACGAGGGCCTGAATTTCGCATTCATCGGGCATGCGGCGCTCTACCACACACCGCTCGATAATTCCGCGAACTTGAGTGTGGCGAGCTTGCAGGACCAGGGCGCGAACGGATTGGCGTCTATCGTCGCCCTCGCGAATGCGAACCTATCGCCCGCGCCAGACGCCGATGCGGTCTATTTTGATCTGTTTGGCCACAAAATCGTGCACTGGCCGGGTCCGTGGACGCTGGCCATGGCCATTTTGGCGGCACTGCTGCTGGCCGGCCAAGTTGCTTGGCTCTTTTATGCAAAGCGCCTTACGCTATGGGAGCTGATCTGGGGTTTCATCGGCTGGGTTGCGCTGTTCGTTGGCGTCGGAATCGCCGGGTTGGTTCTGCGGGGGATTTTGGCTTTTGCAGGAGCGTTGCCCGTCCAATGGGTCGCTCATCCCCTGCCGGCGGAAATCGCGTTCGCTCTGCTGGGCATTGCCGCCACAATTGCCGTGGAGTCGATTGTAGCGAGGAGAAGCGGATTTTGGGGCCTGTGGAGCGGCGTATGGGCGTGGGGCGCGATCCTCTCGATAATCCTGTCGATCGAGAGCCCGGGCACAAGCTATGTGGTGGTCGTCCCTACAATCGCAGCGGTGCTTGCCAGTTTGCCTGCTGTAATCGACGCGAAAGAGCACTCGTGGACGCGAGATGTAGCTCTCATTCCGCCTCTTATCGTATCGACTATCATGTTGATGCCGCTAATTTTGCTGCTATACAGCGCACTCGGTAGTCAGTCGTTCGTCGCGCTCGCGCTTGCCACGGTCCTGCTCGTCATGCCGCTGGTTCCTCTTTGCGCCGAGTTGCGGCAAATCGGAGGATTGGGCGGGTTCGCGGTGCGGTGGTCCCCTTTGTTGGCCGTGGGACTGGCGGCTTTCGCCGCAGCCGTCGTCCCGGCATATTCGGCCAAATCTCCCGAACGTGTGAACTACGAGTATGCGTTGGACGCGGATTCAGGAATGGCGCGATGGATCGTCGAGTCCCAGTCAGGGCGTTTGCAACAGCCGATACAGCTGGCCGGATCGTTCGAGCGTACTCTTCACGGGGCGTTCCCGTGGGACGATAGCGCCCGCTATGTGGCAGATGCACCACATCTGGACTTATCGGCGCCGACGTTTACGATTCTTGGCTCCTTTGTACAAGGAAATCGCAGGCGTTATACCGCATTGCTTCAATCGGAGCGAGGCGCACCCGATGCAGCCGTGCTATTTCCACCGGGAGCGGGCGTGCAATCGGTGCGGATGCAGGGCCAACCGCTTCTGCCGGAATCGCAGCGCGTGATCCAATATTTGAACGGGTGGACAGGCTATTCTTGTCCTACCATGCCGACCGCAGGAATCAATATGAGCTTCACATTACCCGTCGGAAAGATGGTGGAAGTGACCGCGGTGGACCGTTCCTATGGATTGCCGTCGGTCGGCGCCTTTTTGGTAAATGCCCTTCCGCTAACGGCCACCCCCTCCCAAAACGGCGACGTCACCCTTGTGAGCCGTCGAGTGCAGCTTTTCCCGTAGCCTTCCGCAGCGGGCAGGCCCGTTCACGCGCACAGGATCAACTCACTTGCAAAACGAAAGTATTGTTTGATATGTTGCGCCGTGCCCAGGAGGTCAAAAACTAATCGCCGCTCGGGCTGCCCAGTCAGCGTTTCGCTGGAGGTTCTCGGAGACCGGTGGTCGCTGCTCATCGTTCGGGACATGATGGTGCGCGGATTCCGCACTTTCAGAGAGTTTCAGGAATCGGGCGAGGGCGTCGCGACGAACATTCTTGCTGATCGCCTGCGAAAGCTAAAAGATGCGGGAATTATAACGAAGGAGGCGGACGCTCGGGATCGCAGGCGTGTGACGTACCGACTGACGGAAAAGGGAATCGACCTCGCGCCCGTTCTGCTAGAGCTGCTGATTTGGGGCGCGCGACACGAGCATACGGACGCGCCCTGCGCGCCGATCGACGCCATGGCCGGGCATCGCCAGGCTGTTCTCGGCGAGGTAAGGCGCAGGTGGACGGAGCACGACACACGCCCTTTGCAAGTGAATGGGCGTTGGATTTGGCCTTAGCAGAAATTTTCCATAGCCGCGATGTCGATTTCGGTTTGCCCTGTTCGATACATCATTGCAAGCGGGCGGAAGGACACAGAGCCCGCCAAGGCGTAACGGCGCTGGTTAGCGAAACAGGAGATTCAACTATGCGAGTGATGGTGATCGTGAAAGCGAGCAAAGATTCCGAAGCCGGAGTGTTGCCAACGAAAGAACTCTTTGCGGCGATGGGCAAATACAACGAAGAGCTGGTCAAAGCGGGCGTGATGCTCGCCGCAGACGGCTTGCGTCCCAGCTCGGTGGGCAAGCGCGTGAAATTTTTCGATGGCCAGCACCTCGTCACGGATGGGCCCTTCGCCGAAACGAAGGAATTGATCGGCGGGTTCTGGATTTGGCGGGTGAAGTCCATGGAAGAAGCCGTTGAGTGGCTCAAAAAAGCTCCGTTCGGCGGAGGAGCAGAAATTGAAATCCGGCAGTTTCACGAGGCCGAAGATTTTGCGCCTGTCCTAACTCCGGAAATGAAAGAGCGAGAATATCGCCTTCGCGCGGAATCCGAGGACCGTGCCTGAAAAACAACGGGCTCTTGGTCATCCTCATTTAAAGGAGGCGCGTGAGCATGAAAAACCTGTTCGATGCGGCGGTGGCGAATCAGGTCAAGACCCGCCTGGGAAAATTGGAGCCGCAGAGTGAGAGGCGCTGGGGCAAGATGACGCTGGCGCAGATGCTGGCACATTGCTCGGTGAGTATGCAGTGGGCAGTGGGAGAAGTGGTGCCCGAAAAGGGAGCGCTACCCGTACGACTGATAGGGTGGCTGGTGAAGCCGATGGTGTTTCGGAACGAAGACCCGCTACGGAAAAATTCGCCGACGGCCAAGAGCCTCATTGTGGCGGACGTACGAGATTTAAGCAAGGAACGGGAGCGGTTATCGGGATTGATTGACAAATTTGCGGCGGGAGGGGCGGCAGGCTGTACGAATAATCTGCATAGTTTTTTTGGGAAGCTGAAGCCGGAGGAGTGGGCGATCTTAATGTACAAACATCTTGACCATCATTTGCGGCAGTTTGGGGTGTGACCGCCTCAAAAACGGTAAGTTTTGAAACGCGATGAAAGAGGAGAGACTATGAGCAAAGTGCGCGTGTTGGTGGGCACCCACAAGGGCGCGTTTATTTTGAGCTCCGACGGCAAGCGCAAGAATTGGGAAGTGAGCGAGCCACTTTTTGCCGGCTGGGAGATTTACCACATGAAAGGATCGCCGGCTGATCCGAACCGGATCTACGCCTCGCAAACCAGCGGCTGGTTCGGCCAGATCATTCAGCGTTCCAGCGACGGCAGCAAAACCTGGGAAACCCCGGGCGGGGAAAAAATGCCGACGCCAGGCGAGTTTCCCGCCGGCGCCAGCAACAAGTTCGTCTACGACGTGTCGCCAGAAACCGGCAAGCCGCTCACCACTCACCAGTGGTACGACGGCACGCAGCATCCCTGGGAGTTCAAGCGCGTCTGGCATCTGGAACCTTCGCTCACAGATCCCGACACGGTGTATGCCGGAGTAGAAGATGCCGCGCTGTTCAAATCGACCAACGGCGCGCAAACCTGGCAGGAGCTCTCCGGCCTTCGCGGACACGGCACCGGCCCGAAGTGGAGCCCCGGCGCGGGCGGCATGGGCTTGCACTCCATCCTGCTCGACGCGAGAAATTCGCAACGCATGTACATCGCAATTTCGGCGGCTGGCGCGTTTCGAACCGACGACGGCGGCAAAACCTGGAAGCCAATCAACAAAGGTTTGCGATCGAACTATATTCCCGACCCGGACGCCGAAATTGGCCATTGCGTCCATCACATCGCATTGCATCCATCGCGCCCGGACGTCGTGTTCATGCAAAAGCATTGGGACGTGATGCGCACGGACAACGCCGGCGATCAGTGGACCGAAGTGAGCGGAAATCTGCCCACCGATTTCGGGTTTGTGATTGACGTGCACGCGCACGAGCCAGACACCATCTATGTGGTGCCCATCAAAAGTGACGGGCACCATTTCCCGATCGACGGCAAATTGCAAGTCTATCGCAGCCGCTCGGGCGGAAACGAATGGGAAGCGCTGACCAAGGGACTGCCGCAGCGCGATTGCTACGTGAACGTGTTGCGCGATGCGATGGCCATCGACTCGCTCGATTCCTGCGGGGTTTATTTCGGCACCACCGGCGGACAGGTGTATTGCTCTTCGGATTCCGGCGATTCTTGGGCGCCGATCGCGGAGAACCTTCCGGCCGTCTTCTCCGTTGAGGTGCAAACGCTGCCATGATTCGCGTGGTTCTACCCGCGCATTTGCGAACGCTAGCGCACGTCGACGGCGAAGTGCAGGTCGACGTGCGCGGGGAAGCCACGGTGCGTTCGGTGTTAGACGCGCTCGAAGAGCTCTACCCAGTGTTGCGCGGCACGATTCGCGATCACGGCACTCTGCAGCGGCGGCCGTTCTTGCGCTATTTCGTCTGCGCGGAGGATTGGTCGCTGGAATCGCCGGACACGCGTTTGCCGGAAGCGGTGGTGAATGGCGCAGAACCTTTTTTCGTGATCGGAGCCATTGCGGGCGGGTGATAAGTTTGTAATTCGGATTCCGGCCTTGCGAGCGGGCCGCGAAAATTTTCGATTTCTTGAAACCCACGACCGCCTCAGCCCAGTCTCATATCCAGCGAAGTTGCACCAAGGGATTGCAATCCGCGGATGACGGTTGTATGTTGCCGGGCGTCCACTCCAGGCCCAATTCACGGGTTGCGAGAAGTTTCGGGAGAAGCCTGGGGTGCGAACGGAACAATCGATTCTTCAAGAATTGCATCAACGAGAGGAAACTCTGCCCATGCAGAAATCCATTAGCAGGAAGTGGTGCGCCGCCGGTCTTATGGTGGCGCTATCGGCAGCCACCGCGATGGCAAAGAAGCCTCGCCGCGTCGATAATGAGACGCTCAAGAAGGCCGCCGACAGCAGCGAATGGCTGAGCTATGGCCACGACTATTCGGAGCAGCACTACAGCCAGCTCAAAGATATCAACGATAGCAACGCCAGCAAGCTTGGTCTCGCGTGGTATTACCAGACCGAGGATGATCCAGGCACGGTGGAAGGCTCTCCCATAGAGGCTAACGGAACAATTTATTTCACGGCCACCTGGGACGCCCTCTACGCAGTTGATGCTCGCACGGGCGCGCTCAAGTGGAAGTGGATTCCGAAAGTCAGCCACCAGAATTTTTCGCCTATGAATCCGAATGCTACCGACCGGATACGCATCGGCCCCAGCGTCTGCTGCGGTCCCGCGAATCGCGGCGTGGCGATCTACGACGGTAAGATCTACATGGGTACGCTCGATGGCCGGCTGATCGCATTCGATGCGGAAACCGGCAAGATCGTCTGGCAAGTCCAATCCGCGCCAATGGGTCAGGACTACAGCATCACCGGCGCGCCGCGTATCGTGAAGGGCATGGTTGTGATCGGCAACGCTGGCGGCGAATACGCCGTCCGCGGCTACGTCGACGCCTATAACGCCGAAACCGGCAAACAGATCTGGCGCACCTACACGGTGCCCGGTGATCCGTCGAAGCCGTTCGAGGATCCTTTCCTCAAGCGCGCGGCGAAAACCTGGACGGGCGGCGATTGGTGGAAACTGGGCGGAGGCGGTGCCGTGTGGAACGCCATCACCTACGACCCCAAGACCAACCTTGTTTATCTGGGCAGCGGCCAAGGCGGTCCTTGGGTGCAGAAATATCGCAGCCCCGAGGGCGGAGTAAACGAATGGCTCTGTTCCATCATCGCGGTGAACGCGGACACCGGAAAATACGTCTGGGCCTACCAAACCACGCCGGCCGATAACTGGGATTATGATGCCACGCAGGACATGATTCTCGCCGATCTGAAAATCGACGGAAAAAAACGCCACGTGATCATGCAGGCGCCGAAGAACGGCGTCTTCTATGTGCTCGATGCCAAGACCGGCAAATACATCTCCTCGGCGCCGTATACCAAAGTCACTTGGGCCACCAGCTTCAATCCGAAGACGGGCATGCCGACTATTAACAAGGCCATGATTTACGGCAAAAGCGGTACGCTCGTTTGGCCGGGCCCTGCGGGCGGCCATAGCTGGTACGCCATGTCCTTTAACCCGGAAACCAAGCTGGCGTACATCCCGGAGATCAAGAGCACGTTCCTCTACCGGGAGGCGCCGGACTTCAAACCCGAAATGGGCGTATACAAGTGGGGCATCACGCTTGCGCCTCCCAAGGCTGAGCCCGGTGCTGCGCCGCCGCCGCGCCCCGGTCCTGGGGGATCCGCTCTCGAAGCTTGGGATCCCGTCACCGAGTCCCAGCGCTGGAGTGCCGAGAACTTCGGAGGCAGCAACGGCGGCACCATGACCACCGCCGGCAATCTTGTGTTCGCGGCGTCGCAAGAAGGCGATTTCGCGGCCTTCTCCGCGGATACCGGCAAAAAGTTGTGGGACGCCAAGGTGCTGCCCGAAACCGGCAATCCAATCACGTACAGCATCGACGGCAAGCAGTACGTTTCCGTTCTCGCTGGACGCGCCGGCAAGAGCCGCCTCTACACCTTCATTGTCGGCGGTACTGAGCCGATGCCCGAAATCCCGAAGCAAACCTTCCGGTTCGGGCCGCCGCCTCCGCCGCCTCAGCCACACCAGGGCGGCGACAACAAGTAACAGCTACCCATCGCTGAATCAACCCGAGCCCGGAGGCGCAAGCCTCCGGGCTTTTTTTCGCAGCGTCCGCACATGCAGGAGCGAGCGCAGGAGCGAGCGTTGCGCGTTCCGCGTGAATCGGTTACGGTATCGCTATTCGATCAAGGGAGGCTGCCATGAAATGTTCATCCCGAATCGCGATCTGCTATCTGGCGGTGGCCATCGCGTGCACGGTCGCTTTTCCGATTCGCGCCCAGGAAGTCTCGGCTCCGGCAGTCCATGGCGTCGTTCATTTTCGCCGCATCGGCACGACCATCGCTTGCGGAGGCGCCACGACCCCCGCAGCCATCACCGAGATCAAGAAAATGGGATTTGTTTCGGATATCAATTTCCGTCTTGCAAGCGAGCCGGGTGCCGACGTGGAAGCTGAAGCCGCAGCCGCCAAAGCCGCAGATCTGCGCTACTATCACATTCCTTTCGACGAGCACCATCCCAGCGATGCGGCCGTTACGAGATTTCTGAACGTGATCACCGCCTCCGGCATTCAGCCCGCCTATATTCACTGCTCGGGAGGCAATCGCGCCTCGACCATGTGGTTCATCAAGTTGATGGTGGTCGATCACTGGAGTGTGGATCGCGCCTATAAAGAAGCCACCGCGCTCGGCATGAAAAACCCAGCTATGAAGGCGTTCGGCATCGAATACGCTCGCACGCACAAGCGACCCGCTGGCGCCAGTGGAGCAGTGGAGTAGCATCGGCCCGGCGACCACCCCACACGCAAAATTCATGTGCAGCGAGTGTGCGTTGCGATACACTCCGGCCAATGTTTCGCAGCGTGCTGGCCATCCTCGCGGGCCTTGTAACGCTAACCGTGGCGTCTTTCGCCATCGAAGCGCTCGCCAACCCAGTGCTGATGCACCTATTTCCTCGCATGCTTCCGGATGTCGCGGCGCTGCGCGTCAGCGTCCCCGCGCACCTCGTGATGTTTGCGTATACGGCTGCATCGGTCGCGCTTGGCTGATACGTGACGGCTTGGATTGCTGGGCGCGCCAAGATTTGGCACGCGGCGGTTATGGGAGCTGTCGAAGTACTGCTCACCCTATGGGCGATGCATGCCATGCCGCACCAAGCACCATGGTGGTCGTGGGTTGCCGGCATAATTTTCACCATCCCGGCCGCGTGGTTTGGTGGGCTGATTCGCGCCCGTCGCGCGTCCCGCAGCCCGCCTCCCATCATCTGTGACTTCGGTCACTGCGGCAGCTCCTGTTTTCCTGCATCCTTCGAGGGAATCCTCTCGGAGGCTAAGTATGAACCGCGCGACCGAAACGCGCTTTGACGCCGTACTTCGGATTCTTGAGGAACAGCATCGGCTGTGCAATCAGTGGCCGTATAGCGCCGATCAAATCCAGCACGACAAGGAACTCTCGGCCGAGTTGCGTGGGTTGATCGATCAGCTCGTCCCCAAGGAGCCGGCGCATAGTCCGTTTTCCACTAAGTAAGGTTCATTTGGGAGAACCTGCGTGTCAGCTTCAGGGAATCTCGCCCAAACGCGCAATCGCCTTGGACCCCCGGCAATCTGGATAATGCTGCTCGCGGCAGCATGTGTATTCGCGCTTGCCTGGTATCTTCGCCACCAGCCCGCGCCGCCGATGTCTTTGTTTTTCGGCGAGCTTACATTCGCCAACGGCCTTCTCGCCCTCACCTATTCCGCCGCGGCGTTCGCTCGCTTTCGTGGTAATCATCACCGACTTTCTCTCATTCTTGCCGGGGCCTTCGCGCTTAACGGAGTCATCCTTGTCAGTTTGACTTTTATCGCCAACACAGCCTCGACTTCCGGCGCGGGTTTGACCGTCCGCGATTCGGGAGCGTGGGTTTTTACACGTACGCTGCTGGCGCTGCTTTTCGTGGTGCCGCTGTTCGTCGAGCATTCTTTGCTTGTGGCGCGCCATCCGAACCGTGAAATCGTTCTGACGCTGTTTCTGATCGTGATTGCCACCGCGCTCTTGAGCACCGTCCATTACGTGCTGCCCTTGCACCTCCTGGTTCGTCCGCATGGAATTTTCTCCCGCCCCGGGAACTTTGTGCCCGCCGCGCTATTCCTCTCAGCGGTAGTTGGCTATCGGAAAAGGCTTTCATCGAATCGCTCGCTTTTCGACCGCTC
>Ga0307374_10005446_pt1 | contig 20569 bp, 21 predicted proteins | sample OX3MG_FD_202532 | JGI IMG/M metagenome (GOLD analysis project Ga0307374, IMG submission 202532) | Soil microbial communities from Risofladan, Vaasa, Finland - OX-3 | ecosystem: Environmental > Terrestrial > Soil > Coastal area > Acid sulfate soil | place: Finland: Risofladan, Vaasa | collected...
AGCGCCCCAAGCTTGAGGAGTATCCCGACTACAACTTCGCTGTCATCTTCCAGGCCGACTGGCTAGGCGACGATGTCGCTTTCCGCGAGCACCATCTGTTCATCGGGCCTCACTACCTGGTCACGGTACACCTCGATCCGTCGCCGGTGCTCACCTCCCTGCAGGAACGACTCGCCAAGAGCCCGGCCCTGACCAAGGGCCAGCCCGCCTTCCTCACCTACCTCGTGATCGATGCGCTCGTTGATGCAACCTTCCCCGTCCTCGAACGTGTCGATGACACGGTCGACCAGATGGAGGACGACATCATCGCCAAAGCGGCTCCAGGATCTCTCGACCGCATCTATCACCTCAAGCACTCGGTGACCGAGCTGCGCCGGTACCTCGGCGCTCAGCGCGACCTGTTCCAGCGGCTGATCACCCACGGCATACACCTGCAGCAGCAGGACATGACTCTGTACTACCGCGATGTCTACGACCACATCGTCCGCCAGTACGAGACCGTGGACTCGCTGCGCGATCTGTTGACGAGCGCCATGGACGTCTACCTGTCGACGGTCTCGAACCGGCTGAACCAGACCACCAAAGCACTGACCGTGATCGCGAGCCTTTTCCTTCCTCTGAGCTTCCTGACCGGCTTCTACGGCATGAACTTCCAGTACCTGACCCAGGTGCTCGAAACACCCTATTGGGTCTTTGCTGCGGGCGTCGGCACGATGCTCATCGCCACCGGCATCCAGCTCTATCTGTTCCGGCGCAGAGGCTGGATCTAAGAGCCGTCACCCTGGCGCCGCCAGGCGCTGGTACGGTAGCGGCGATGTCGCCCAGCTCGGCAGCTGCGCCCGCCCGGCAGCCTTCCCGCCGGGCGGCGGTCCTTCTCTACGGCGGGGCGGCGGCAGTCGTGATCGCCATCCACCTGGCGACCAACAGCACCCTCGGTTTTCATACCGATGAGCTCTACTACCTCGACAGCGGCAACCACCCAGCCTTCGGGTACGTAGACTTCCCGCCGATCGTCCCTCTCCTCGCGCGGCTCGAGACCGGACTGCTGGGAGTGACTCCCTGGGCCCTTCGTCTTCTCCCATCGCTGTTGGGCGGCTTCCTCGTCGCGCTCTCGGGCGCCTACGTCCGCCGGCTCGGCGGTTCGCTGCTGCTCCAGGGACTTGCGCTGCTCGCCGCCGTTGCGGCGCCGTTTCTGCTCGGTTCGAACTGGGTGTTCCAGACGGTGACCTTCGACCAGGTGACCTGGATGGTCGCCGTCTACTGGTTCCTGTGCCTGGTCGTCGACCGGCAGCCCAGGTACTGGATCTACCTCGGCATCACGCTCGGGATAGGTCTCGAGGTGAAATACACGATCGCCGGGCTCATCCTGGGCATCGGCATCGCCGTCCTCATCACGCCTGCGTTGCGATCAGAGCTGCGCACCAGGTATCCGTGGATCGCCGCCGCGATCGCGCTTTTGGTCTGGGCGCCGAACCTCGCATGGCAGGTCGTCGAGGGATTTCCGACGCTCGCCTACCTCACCAACCATCAGGGGAGCGGCGGCGGCCCGCTGACCTACCTCATCGAGCTCGGCGTCTACTTCTTCTTCCTCATCCCTCTATGGCTGGCGGGCATGATCTCGTTGTTCCGCTCTCCACTGATGCGGCCGATCGGAATCGCCTGTGCCGTTCCGCTGGTCCTCTTTCTCTTCGTCGGCAAGTCCTATTACGCGGCCGGGACCGTTCCTGTCGCCGTGGCCCAGGGGCTGATGGCGATCTCGCGAATCGAGCGAACCAGGCTGCGTGCCCGCCTCGAGATCGCCGTCGCCGTCGCGAGCGTGATCGAATTCATCACGTTCTTCTTCCTTGTCGTCCCGGTCACACCTCCCGACCGGATTCATGCCACCAGTCTCGACACCATCAACGAGGTGTTCGCGGACAGCGTGGGGTGGAACGACATCGCGAACCAGGTGACAACGATCTACCGCGTTCTCCCCGCATCCGAGCGCGGCCACACGGTCATCATCTCGGCTTACTACGGCGTACCGGGGGCGCTCCAGGTCTATGAGAAACCCGACGTTCGCCCCGTGGCCATCAGTCCGCAGCTGAGTGACTGGTACTGGCTGCCGAACAACCTCACCGCGACCGACGCCCTCATGGTCGATTACCAACCGTCCGACGTGGCGTGGATGTGCACCTCACCCACCCTCGTCACGCACCTGACCGTGCCGTACCACGTCAAAGGTCTCGAGCAGGGCGCTCCGGTCACGTTCTGCCAGCTCAGGCAGCCGGTCTCACAGATCTGGGGACGGCTGCGCAACTTCTCCTGAGGCCTTCCCTCTGAGTTGCTGGCTACTCCACAATTGGCGTCTGTGTCGACGCAAGAGATAGACGACTACCTGGCTACGATCGCAGAGCCCAAGCGCGCCACGCTGCAGAAGCTGCGCCAGACCATCCGTGACATCGTCCCGCAAGCCGAGGAGGTCATCTCGTACGGCATGCCGGCGTTCCGGCTGAATGGCACCGTCATCGCGGGATTCGCAGCCTTCAAGAACCACCTCGCGTACCTGCCCCACAGCGGTTCAGTGCTGGCCGAGCTGCAGGGCGAACTAGCGGGCTACGAGAGCACAGAGGGTTCCCTGCATTTCCCGATCGACAACCCACTCCCGAAGACGCTCGTGAAGAAACTGATCGCCGCCCGCCAGAGGCAGGTCAAGTCGAAGCAATCTCGACCCTGACCGGCGGCCCCCGAGGGGAAGTTCAAAAGCGGCGGGTTGGGGTGGCTAGCGGGATTTGAACCCGCGACACCCAGATCCACAATCTGGTGCTCTGCCATGCTGAGCTATAGCCACCACGTACGGGCCTGGAGCCGTGCTCTCGGGGAACCCCGATTTTACCCGCCCGTTTGTCAGAGAATGAGAGAGCGATGCCAACCACGGCCGAATTCGCGCAGGTGATCCAGTCCGGCGAGCTCATCGAATCACCTCAAGAGATGACGCCGGAGTACCTGAAAGAGCTCAAGCACACGCTGATCGTCTCGGGCGACACGGAGCTCATCTCAGCCCCCGCTTACTACCTCGCGGCGAAACGGGCTCCTTCCATCAACGCGTTCATGACCGGCATCGCGATCATCCAGGACGAGCTGGCCCATGCTCACATCGCCTACCACATCCTCGAAGAGCTGGGCGAGGACCAGGAGAAGCTCATCTTCAGCCGCGATCCCAAGAGCTTCCGTTACCCGTACGCGTTCGACGTCCCGCTCGAAAGCTGGACCGAGCTGGTGGTGGCCAACGGGATGTACGACCAGGCCGGCTTCTGCCTTCTCGGCGACATCCACGACAAGTGCTCTTACGGACCGTGGAAGCGCGGATTGAACAAGGTCATGGCGGAGGAGAACTTCCACCTCCGCAACGGCCGCACATGGATGAAGCGCATCAGCGCCAGCGGCGGCTCGGCCAAGGAAGAGCTGCAGCGCGCGGTGGACTGGATGTTCCCGCTCAGCGTCGAATGGTTCGGCCTGCCCGACTCGAAGAAGATGCACTCCTTGCAACTCGAGTTCCGGCTCAAGGGCTTGACCAATGACCAGCTTCGCCAGTGGTGGCTCTCCACCGTCGTCCCGTACTGCGAGCAGATCGGAATCAAAGTCCCGGCTCACAAAGAGGTGCGTGACGGCAATGATGTCTGGGAGCTGGACTATCCGTTCCCATGCGAGTTCGACGCCGATGCGAAGCGCTGGGATTTCAGTAAGCCGATCTCATGGGACGACGTGCTCAAGCGCTGGCGCGCGCGCGGGCCTCGCAACACCGAGATGGTCGCCATGTTCCAGGAAGAGTTTCACAAGTTCCGAAACACGCACCACCAGAACGGGCAATGACCCAGCGACTCTGGGCCGCCCTCTCCGAGGTGCGCGATCCGGAGATGCCGATCAACCTGGTCGACCTGGGCGTGATCTACGGGATCAGAGAAGTCGCAGGCACGGTCGAGGTGGACCTCACGTTCACGGCCATGGGCTGTCCCGCCTCGGACTTCATCCTCGACGACGTGCGCGAGCGGCTCATGCGAGAAGAGGGGGTGCGCGATGTTCGGATCAACGTCGTGTGGAACCCGCCCTGGACCGCCGCACGCATGACCGAGGCCGGCCGCGACGCGCTCGAGGAATGGGGCCTGGCGGTATGACCTACAAGAGGGTCAGCGGCGACGCGCTCGAATACGAGGTGTTCGCGCGGAAGACACGCCTCGAGCCGCTACACCAGGTCGGCAGCGTGGTCGCGCCGGACGACGACCTCGCAATGGCATATGCGCGAGCGACCTATGACGAGGAACGCTGGTGCGAGATGGCCATCGTCCGAAAGGAGCACGTGATCGAGCTCTGGCAGCCTGGAGAAGCATGAGCTTTTCCGACCTCGTGCTCAGCATCGCCGACAACAAGCAGATGCTCGGGCTCCGCTACGCCGAGTGGGCCACGCGCGCCCCGTCGCTGGAAGCAGACATCGCCGCGGCGGCGATGGGACTCGACGACCTGGGCCACAGCCGCGTCCTCTATGGATGCCTGGAGCCGCTCGGCTCGGACCCGCGTGGCCGCGACCGCGAATCCGACCCCGCCAGCCTGCGAGCCCTGCCGTACTTCGACCAGCCGTGGACGGAGTGGGCGCAGTTCGTCGCGGCGAATGCGATCCTCGACACCGCGTTCACCGCCATGATCGAAGCTTGTGTCGGGGGGTCGGTCGACGTGCTTCAGCAGCGGCTGCGCAAGATGCTCATGGAGGAGCGCTACCACTTCCTGCACGGCCGCAGCTGGCTCAAATCGGGAATCGACACCGGCCCCCGTGACGAGGCCTGGCGGGAGGCGATCGAGTGGTTCGGCCCTCCAGATGGCGAGACGGCCGCCTTTCATCGAGATGGCCGGTTGAGCATGGGCCCGGCTGAGCTGCTCGCGCGGATCGAAGAGCGGCTCGGGGTGCGAGCGCCTTCGGTCAGCGTCGAGTGGAAGGCGTGGGACCCGATCCGGCGGCGAGGCAGGGCGGGAGCGATCGACGAGACCACGTTCGCCATGCTTCGCGGGCTCGAGGAGAAGAGGTTTGCCCAGTCGAGTGCCGCCGCCAAGGAAGCCTGACGACCCGCGGCCGGAGCCGCGCTGCCCGCACTGCCGCGCGCGGGACGCCGAGGTGATCTCGCTCTTCGGGACTCAGGCCATGACACTGCAGTACCGGTGCCGGCGCTGCGCGACGCTGTTCGAGGCGATCAAGTACGAGTAGCGCTAGCCCTCGTCGTCGTCCTCTTCCTCTTCACCTTCAGCGCCCCCCGAGCGGCGGCGCCGCATGATGGCAAGCGGCAGCCCGCCAAGCACGACCACCACGATGAGAGCGGCGGCGACCACCGGGAGCAACTGCCCCCCACCCACTGTCACCGCCCCCGGTGGCGGCGACGCTGCGGAGTAGCCGGCCGCGAAGTAGCCCAGCGAAGAGGTCTGCGCCTGGAGCACGAACGGCCGTGTTGGTTGCGACTGGAGCTGGCGGTAGGGACCGGTCGGGTTGTCGGCGATGTAGATGTTGTTCGGCGCCGGCAGAAGGTTGGAGAAGACCATCTCGAGGTTGGCCGGCTGCTTCAACGTGGCATTGGCTGTGATCTGGTAGACGTTGGTCACCAGCTTGACGCCCGGCGGGTTGGGGCAGGTGGTGAGCGGCGTGATGTCCACAGAGATGCTCGATTTTCCGGTCGCGCTGAACGCGCCCGGCAGGAACCCGATCACGATCTGGCCGTCGTTGGTGAAGGCCGAGTTCGCGTCGCTGACCCCGCCGATCACGTTGATGCTGAGATGCCCAGAGCTCGGCTTGATGTTCGACCCTGCCTGAGCGGGCGGACAGACCCAGTTGTACGGCGCCGCGGGGCCAAACCCGTCATAAAAACCTGGGGCGACCATCCAGGCGGCCACCGTGTACACCGCCGCCGCCGCGGCCAATAACGTGACCCGTTTTCGGTTCATAGTCACAGCGCCAGGTCCGCGATCACGTGACCGATGACCGGTGCGACGAGGTCACGGCAGGCCCAGCGCCACAGGGCCAGCACGAGACCGGCCGCGGCGACCGCGCCTAGAAAAGCCGGGGGATGCGAGAACGCGTGGGCCAGCGTCCACAACACGGTGCTGCCGATGATCGCCAGCGGAGCCCCGCCCAGCTCGTCGAGCGCCGCATACAGCGCGCCGCGGAACGCGAGCTCCTCACCGATCGAGATCGCGACGGCAGGCAGCGCCAGGCCGGCGGGAAGGATTGGTGCGGCGTCTGCACGCACGGCGGTGGGCAGCAGGAGGACGGCGCCGAGGGCAAACCCGCCGATGATGCGCCACCCGAGATGCGAGCCGTCCAGCCCGAGACTCTGCGCGCGCCAACCCACGGCTGCGAGCCCCAGCGCCGCGCCTCCGATGACCAGCGATGGGACCGCTGCGTGCGGAGCGCCGCCGGCGAGCGATCGCACCCATTCGACCAGCAGCACGTAGGCCCCGATCTCGCCCACCCTGGCGTAGGGGCGCCACCCGACGGCTGAGACCACAGGTCGATTATCGGAGACTGTCAGGAGGCGGCGAGGCGCTCGGGCGCCGAGTACACGTTGAAACGTTCCCCGCGAAGAAAGCCGACGAGCGTCTGGTTGAACTCGCGCGCGAGCGCCACAGCCAGGCTCGAAGGGGCTCCGACGGCGCACAGCACCGGGATGCCGGCGCTGATCGATTTCTGCACGATCTCATACCCGGCGCGACCGCTGACGACCAGAACCGTCTCCGACGCAGGCACACGCCCATCGAGCAGCCGGCGGCCCACCACCTTGTCGACGGCGTTGTGACGGCCCACGTCCTCGCGCAGGCAGGTGAGCTCGCCTCCCTGGGTGAAGAGGCCCGCGGCATGCAGACCTCCGGTGCGCTCGAAGACGCCCTGGTGCGAGCGGAGCTGCTCCACGAGGCCGGGCAGAATCGTCGGATCGACGGCGAGGCCGTCTTTCAGCGCCGACAGGTCTCGGCGGAGATCGTCGATGAGAACCGCTCCGCACACGCCGCATGCGGAGCTCGACAGCATGGAACGCTCTGGGCGGCGGCGCGGGGCGGCGACCAGATGAACGTCGACCTGGTTGGACTCGACGAGGGAGGCGTCGACGCGGACGCGGGAGTCGGCTTCGCCCGCTTCCGCGCTGATCCGGATCTCCTTCACGTCGTCACGAGACCGGATGATCCCCTCCGCGAACATCAGGCCGACGGCCAGCTCGATGTCCTCCCCCGGCGTCCGCATCAGGACCGACAGCGGCTTCCCGTCGAGCAACAGCTGCAGCGGCTCCTCGGTGACGACGGCGTCCGGCGACTCTGACCACCGACCGGCCTCCCACCTCCGCACGCGCAGCCTGGGCGCGGACGGCTTGGCCAAGCTTATGCCCGCTCCTCGAGAACCCTTAGCTCGCGCGCCGAGCGCGGGATGGAGGTGGTGACGGAGAAGCCCCGCCATGCCGTCACCCGCTCGGCCCGCATCCTGACGGTACGGGGAACGGCCGCCAGGTCCATCCCATACCGCTCGGCGATCGCCTCCCCGTCCCCTTCGCTCTCGAAGGTTCCGCGAACGCACGCTCCGACCATCAGCGACGGACGGAAAGGATGGTGCGCCTCGATGACGACCGCGCCGGCGGTGCCGGAGCGCGGGCGGCCGCTGATCGGAGCGACGCTGATCTCGCCGCGCTCGACATCCCAGTAGGCCGGACGGATCACGGGCATCGCGCCTTCGACCCAGCACGCATACCCGCGCGACACGCCGGCGAGACGCCGGCTCACATCGGCCGGGACGGCCGGGACGCGCGCCGCCTGCGCTGCGGGAAACGGCGCAGCTTCGATGATGTCGGCGTGACTCAATCGAAGCCGCAGGACCACGCGGTTGTACGGCAGCCATGCGCGCGGCAGGCGCGCCAGGTCGAGCATGTAGCCGGCGAAGTACGGGGCGTTCTTCAGGGCGTAGGCCGCCATGCCGAGGAAGTAGCCGGGCCCGTCGAGCATGGCCCGCACCTGGCCGGATACCGAAAGCGGGTCGAACACCTCGAGCGAGCCGCGCAGGTGCAACGCGGTCGACTCGCCGTCGACAAGGAATGCGGCGCGAGGATCCCGCCTCGCCATGATCGTCTTGGCCGCGTAACGCGAGGTGGTCATCCAGAGGGAGCCGTCCGCAAAGCTGAACACGGCCGGGTTGACCAGCGGTGCGCCGTGCGCGGCGCGACCGGCTCGCAGCGCGAGCATGCCGATGGAGGCTCGCCCCAGGATCGCGCTTGCCTCGCGGGTCAACCTCATTCGCCCACTCTAGTGGAGCCTCAGGCCTCCAGCGTCTTGCGGATCTGCTCCAGCGCGCGCTCCAGCCGTCCGCGCACCACCCAATCAACGCGGCGGGCGATGGCGCCACCGATGAACGCGGCGGGCGGCTGATAGGCGATGCGCAGCTCGATGAGCACACCAGTCCTCACCTCGCTGAAGGTGAACCCGCCCTCCTGTCGGATCACGCCCGATTCTGACTTCCAGCCGATCTCCTCGGGCGGGGACCAGCGGTTCAACACAAGCACGCTCTTGAGGGGGAACCCAAACGCGACCATTTCGACGTTGTAGCGGGCCCCGACGCCCTTGGTCTTTCGGCCGATCGGCTCCCACTTGCTGACGCCGTCGAGCACCTGGGCGACGTGCCGGAAGTCGGCAAAGTAGTCGAAAGCCTGCTGCGGCGCGGCCTTGACCGTCACCTCTGCCGAGAACTCGTTCCACGCCACACATCCAAGATATGGGTTGGATGAGATGGGCTGAGGGCCGGGTGTCGGTCGAAGACTCCGTTGCGGCGCCGCACGCGGCGACGGGCCGGCTTCTCCGCGACTCGTTTCTGCCCGGCATCAGCGCCGTGACGCTCGGGCTCGTGCGCGCAGGCGACAGCTCGCTGCGCGTCGGACCGTTCGAGCTGCTGCGGTTCGGTGCGCCCAAGCTCGAGCGCACAGGCGTCGAGTGGCCAATCGTGGGCGGCCTCCTGGCCGGATCGTCAGGCGGGACCTGGCGACTCCATTCTTCCGGCGGCCGGCTCGTGGCCTCCGTCGACGGGTACCGTCCCCGCTTGCCCGCGGCGGTCTACCGGGTGACGCAGCTTCCGCTGCATCACCTGATGACCCGCCTCTACCTCCTGAGGTTGCGCGGCCGCGACCCGGCTCCGGGCGTCACGGCGACATCGTCCAATCGCATCCGCGCTGCTGCCGTCGACCTGGCCCTTTGCGCCACGCTCGCCGGCGTGGCCGGACGCCGCCGGCGGGTGCGGGTCCTGTTGGGGATCGCACTCGTCTATCACGTGACCTGCTGGAGCATCTCAGGACGCACGCTCGGCGGATTGGTGATGAGGCAGCGCGTGGTGTCGGTGGACGGATCGCGACTCAGCCCGGCGCAAGCGCTGGTGCGCTTTATCGCTCTCCCGATCTCGTGGGTTCGCGGGCGGCCGGACCACGACGAGATCGCCTGCACCGACGTGATCGACGCCGAGCCGTAGCATCTTCTCGTGGACTCAAGAGTCGACCTGGTCATCTTCGGCGCCTCGGGCGACCTTGCTCAGCGCAAGATCCTGCCTTCTCTCGGCCGCCTGGCGGCGCGGGAAGGCCGGCAGGTCCGGGTCGTGGGCGCGGGCCGCAGCGAGAAGGCGACCGATGAGTTCCGCCAGATGGTGCGCGAAGCCAGCCGCAACGAGAAGCTCGCGGCCACCGCGGAATGGGTGAAGCTCGATTACAGCGATTCGGCGACTTTCGCCCCGCTCAAAGAGCTGTTGACAGGTTCACCGAGCGTGATCTTTTATCTCGCCACGCCGGCCGAGACCTTTTCCGACATCGTGGCGGCGCTCGTCGAATCGGGCCTTTCGGCCAGGCAGGACGAGTCCCGCAGCGTCGTGGTCGAAAAGCCGCTCGGCCATAACCTGTCGTCGGCGAAGAAGCTGAACGCTCAGCTCGCCGAGGCGTTCCAGGAGGAGCAGATCTTCCGCATCGATCACTACCTCGCCAAGGACACCGTCCAGAACGTGCTCGCGCTCCGTTTCTCAAACTCCCTTTTCGAGCCGGTCTGGAACCGCACGCTGGTGGAGTCGATCCTGATCACGGTGGCAGAGGAGGAGGGCATCGGCCAGCGAGCCGGCTACTACGACCAGACCGGCGCGGTCCGCGACATCATCCAGAATCACGTGCTCCAGCTCCTCGCGCTGATCACGATGGAGCCGCCGACCACCTTCGACGCGGAGTACGTGCGCAGGTCCAAGCGCGCGGCGCTGCGCGCGATGCTGCCGATCGACCCGGCCACCGCAGTGCGCGGGCAGTACGACGGGTACCAGGACGAGGATGGCGTTGCGCCCGACTCGAGGCGCGAGACATATGTCGCAGCGCGGGTCGCCATCGAGAACTGGAGGTGGGACGGGGTGCCCATCTTCGTCCGCACGGGCAAAGCGCTCACCCGCCGCGTCACCGAGGTCGTGATCAAGCTGCGTGACGCGCCGATGCTGCGAATCGCAGGCCGCCGCCAGCGCGGGATCCCGACCCTCATCGTCATCCGCATCCAGCCGGACGAGGGCATCTCGCTGCGCATCGGCGCCAAGCGCCCGGGGACGCGGTTCGAGATGGTGCCGGCCGGTATGCGGCTCGACTACGCGCGCCTCACGAAGGCCGCGCTGCCGGATGCATACGAGAACGTCCTGTCGGAGGTCCTGGCCGGCGGCCACTCGGCCTTCCCTGGAGCTGAGGAGATCGAGCTGTCGTGGGAGATCGTTGACCCGCTGATCGCGGCGTGGGAGGCCGAAGGGCATCCTGAGATCTATCCGGTCGGTTCGTGGGGCCCCCGGGCGGCGGATGACCTCGTGGATGACGGCGGCGCCGGCCGCTGGATCGTCAGCGGAGACGAGCCGGGAACCTCCTAGAGTGGGGCGCCGTCATCGGGCACGCACGCCGAAGCAGGCAAAAGAAAAAGGGGCAGCGGATGCTGCCCCTTTGGGTCGCGACGGTTTGAGTTAAGCGCGGGCGCCTGCCGAGGTGCCGCCCTGCATCCAGAGCGCCGGCTTGTTCGGGTACAGCACCAGGATGAGCACCGCGACGATGATCGCGATGATGACCGCCACGATGTCGAGGCGGCCGAGGCTGACCTGGTTGAAGATCTGCCACACGATCTCGAGGATCGCGTAGAGGACCAGGGCCCGGACCCAGCTCACGTTGGCGATCGGGTCGAACCCGGCGATCATGAGACCGGCGCCGAACGCAACACCCGCAACCGAACCGGTTACACCGGCCCAGCTGTCAAACGGGAAGAAACTGCCTCCGATGAACCCCAAACCGGAGCCCATCACGATCAGCACTCCCATCACCCACATCAAAAGCTTCAACGCCAAGGGGTTCCACTTTGCCACTAGCAGACTTCCTCCATTTTCGACCGCGGTTATTGATTCGTGTACGCAGCGCGGCGGCCGTGTATGTGCAACTTATATGCCGATTGCACGTGTTTAGCAACTCAATATCAGGCAAATACTTGCGATCCTCCCCGCCAGACGATGCGCGGCTTGAGGCCGTAAGCCCACGCAAAAGCGCCTTCGTGCTCCGCCTCCCACAGCACCAGGTCGGCCAGTTTGCGAGGCGCCACGACTCCGCGGTCTGAACGCGATAGCGAGTGAGCCCCTCCCACCGTGGCTGCGATGAGGGCGCGCTCCGCGGACATCTTGAAGACGCCGACCGCCATCGCCACCACCAGGCTCATGCTCGTGATCCCGCTCGTTCCGGGGTTGTGGTCGGTGCCGAGGGCGATCACCGCGCCGGCCGCTGCCAGCTCCTTGACCGGCGGCAGCCTGCCGATCGAAAGCGCCGTGCCCGGGGCCAACGTGGCGACCACGCCGGCATGGGCGAGCGCGACCGCGTCGCTCTGGTTGGCTCGCAGCAGATGGTCTGCCGAAACGGCGTGCAGCTCCGCCGCGAGGCGGGAGCCACCGGTCCGCGCGAGCTCGTCCGCGTGGATGCGAGGTATGAGCCGAGCCTTGAGCGCGGCCTTGAGGATCGCGCGCGATTGCGCGACGGTGAAGTAACCGCGGTCGCAAAAGACGTCGCAGAACCGCGCGCCCGCGAGGTGCGCGTCCTCACACCAGCTCGCGGCCTCCTTCGCGTAAGTCCCGGTGCGCGCCCACCGGTCAGGAGGAACGGCGTGGGCCGCGAGGAAGGTGACCTCGACCCTCGGCAGGTCTTTGCGTTGCGCGAGGCGTGCCAGCATGCGGGTGGTGGCGAGCTCGCCCTCGCGCTCGAGGTGGTATCCGGTCTTGGCCTCGACCGTGGTGGCGCCGCCCTCGAGCCAGGCCCACAGCCTGCGCGCGGTGGCTTGTTCGAGGGCGCTGAGCGGCTCGGCCCTCGTGGCCTTCACCGTCGCGCGAATCCCTCCACCCGCCTGCGCGACCTGGGCGTATGAGGCGCCCGCCGTGCGCATCGCGACCTCCGCCATCCGGTCGCCCGCGTAGGCGGGGTGCGTATGGGCGTCGATCAAACCGGCGGTGACCAGGCCGCCCGCGCAGTCGTCCTCTTCGATGATCGATTCCATCAGCTCGCGCGGCTCGTCTCCCTGCTTTCCGCACCAGGCGATGTGCTCTCCGTCGCAGACCACCGCAGCGTTTTCGATCACGCCCGCCGAGGTGCCCGTGAACAGGCGGCCGACGTTGCGCAGGCGCCTCATCTCGAAACGACCGTCTTGCCGCCGACGACGACGTTGGTCACGTCGCGGCCCGAGAGGCCGAACACCAGGTAGCCCGGGTCGAGATCGCGACCAGGCGCGTGAAGCGTCACGAAGTCCGCCAGCCTGCCCGCTTTGAGCTCGCCGGCGTCCCATCCAAGAGATCGCATCCCGTTCGCGGTCGCCGCCTGCAGGAGCGCCTCGGGTTGGTGATGCACCCGCCGCCCGGTCGCGCGGCGCTGGTCTAGCTCGAGACCTCGCGCCTCTTCGAGCATGTCGATCACGGCGTTCGAATCGCTCCCCACGGTCAACGGCGAGCCGGCAGCGGCGAGTGCGCCCAGCGGCCCGACATGATCGCCAAGGTCCCGCTCGGACGTGGTGCAAGCGCAGACGGCCACGCGCCGGCGCCCCAAAACAGAGATGTCCCGCTCGTCCAGGTGGATGGCGTGCACGGCCGTCACATCACCGCCGAGGATTCCTTCGCGCTCCAGCAGCGCGGCCGGCGTGCACCCGTGCACCGCCATGCATTGATCGACCTCCGCCGCCTGCTCTGCGAGGTGGACATGCAGGGGGGCGCCTCGATTGCGCGCCCACGCGGCCACCACCCGCATGGAGCCGGGGTCGACGGCGCGCACGCTGTGGATGGCGGCCGCGACGCGCACGCCGTCGCCGTCCTCGAGCTCGTCCATTCGCGCCGCCCATCTCTCTGCGTTGCCATCTGAGAACGAACGCTGCGCCCCCTCGAGGGGGCGGCCGTCAACGCCTCCGTGGAGGTAGCAGCTGTCCAGCAGGGTGACGCGGATACCGGTCGTCTTCGCGGCGGCGATCACCGACCTGCCTAGCTCGTTGCCCCGAGCGTGGAGGTAGTGGAACTCACCGACCGCCGTGATGCCGGCGGAGAGCATTTCCTTGAACACGGAGGCGCAGTGCTCGAGGTAACGCTCCGCCGTCCATTCGGTGGCGCGGTACATCTCCCGCCTCCACTCCCAGAAGTCTCCGCCCCCGGACTCCACCGTTCCGCGCAGCACGCGCTGAAACGCGTGGCTGTGCACGTTGGCCATGCCGGGGATCGTCCAACCCCTCAAGACGGTGGCGCCGACCGGCGCCGGCACGCCTTCGGTGATCGACTTGATCAGACCGTTGTCGACCTCGATCAGCACATCTGCGGCACGGTGGCCCAGCCACGCCTGTTCGGCGTGCCAGACCCCGCCGCCCTTCATTCCCGCATCGGGATGCGGACGCCACGCTCATGCGCAACCTCGATCGCGCGCTCGTAGCCGGCGTCGGCATGGCGCATGACGCCCGTGCCGGGGTCGTTGGTGAGGACGCGCTCGAGCTTGCGGGCGGCGGAATCGGTCCCGTCCGCGACGACCACCATGCCCGCGTGGATCGATCGTCCGATTCCCACGCCGCCCCCATGGTGCACGCTCACCCACGACGCTCCGCTTGAGGTGTTGAGGAGGGCGTTGAGGATCGGCCAGTCGGCGATGGCGTCGGAGCCGTCGAGCATCGATTCCGTCTCCCGATACGGCGATGCGACGGAGCCCGAGTCGAGATGATCGCGGCCGATCACGATCGGCGCCTTCACCTCGCCGCTGCGGACGAGCTCGTTGAATCGGCGGCCCGCGCGGGCGCGCTCTCCGTAGCCGAGCCAGCAGATGCGCGCCGGCAGGCCCTGGAACCTGACCCGTTCGCCCGCCGCCTCTATCCACCGCACGAGCGCGGGATCGTCGGAGAACTCATCGACGATGGCGCGGTCGGTGGCCGCGATATCGGCCGGATCACCTGACAGTGCAACCCATCGGAACGGACCCTTGCCTTCGCAGAACAGCGGGCGGATGTAGGCGGGCACGAAGCCCGGAAACTCGAATGCGCGCTTGCTCCCGCCGAGCCGAGCCTCGGCGCGAAGACTGTTGCCGTAGTCGAATACCTCGGCGCCGCGGTCCATGAACTCGACCATGGCGTCGACATGGCGGGCCATGCTCTCGCGCGCGCGCCTTACGTATTCCTGCGGATCGTCCAGTCGCAGCTCCTGCGCATCCTCCGGAGAGAGGCCGGCCGGGATGTAGCTCAAGGGGTCATGGGCAGGCGTCTGGTCGGTGACCACGTCGACGTCGAAGCCGCGGGCTGCCAGCGCGGGCAGCACCTCGGCCGCGTTCCCGAGAAGGCCGATCGACACCGCACGCTTCGCCTTCCGCGCGTCGCCGGCGAGTCGCAGCGCGTGCTCCAGGTCATCCGCCCTCACGTCCAGGTATCGATGCTCGAGACGCCTTGCGATTCGTTCGGCATCGACCTCGATGCAAATCGCCACCCCGCCGTTGAGCGTGATGGCGAGCGGCTGCGCGCCGCCCATGCCGCCCAGGCCCGCGGTGAGCGTGATCGTCCCTGCGAGCGAGCCGTGGAAGCGCTTGCGAGCGATCGCGGCAAACGTCTCGTACGTGCCCTGGAGGATGCCCTGCGTGCCGATATAGATCCACGAGCCAGCGGTCATCTGGCCGTACATCGTCAGGCCGAGCGCTTCGAGCCTCCTGAACTCGTCCCAGTTGGCCCATTCGGGCACGAGCATCGCGTTGGAGATCAGCACGCGCGGCGCCCATTCGTGCGTGTCGAAGACTCCGACCGGCTTGCCCGACTGGACGAGCAGCGTCTGATCGCCCTTGAGCCTGCGCAGCTCTCGAACGATCACGTCATAAGCCTCCCACGAGCGCGCCGCCCGCCCTGTGCCCCCGTATACGACCAGATCCTCCGGTCGCTCCGCGACCTCCGGGTCGAGGTTGTTCATCAGCATGCGCATCGCGGCCTCCTGCGGCCAGCCCAGACAGCTGATCTCCGAGCCGCGAGGCGCGTGGATCACGTGGCTCATCGCAGCGAGCCGGTCACAGATTCTGCCGCCCTGAGGATCGCGCCGCTGCGGATCAGCTCTTCCGCCGCCGCGAGGTCTGGCGCCACGACTCTGTCCGGGCCGACGCCGGCAACCCGCGTGCGCAGCAGGTCACGGACCGCTGCGGTCGCCGGCGAGGCCTCCAGCGGCCTGCGAAGGTCCTGGGCACGTGCAGCCGACACCAGCTCCACGGCCAGGATGTGCCCGAGGTTGGCGAGCACGGTGCGCAGCTTCAGCGCTGCGCCCCAGCCCATCGAAACATGGTCCTCCTGCATGCCCGAGGTCGGGATCGAATCGACGCTCGCGGGGGCGGCCAGCCGGCGGTTCTCCGCCACCAGGGCCGCCGCCGTGTACTGCGCGACCATCAGCCCCGAGTTGACCCCGGGCTCCTCGGCCAGGAAGGGCGGGAGGCCCTCTGAACGGTGCGGATCGAGAAGACGGTCGACGCGGCGCTCGGCGATCGCGCCGACCTCTGCTGCGGCGATGGCGAGGAAGTCGGCCGCGAAGGCGAGCGGCTCGCCGTGGAAGTTGCCGGTCGACTCGACGTCGCCGTTCTCCAGCACTACGGGGTTGTCGACTGCGGACGACAGCTCGATCGATGCCGTCCGCCGCGCGAACTCCAGCGTGTCGCGCGCTGCGCCGGCAACCTGTGGGCTGCATCGCACCGAGTACGAGTCCTGGACTGCGTGCTGCGAATGGCGGTGCGAGGCGACGATCTGCGAACCACGCATCAAGCGGGCGAGGTTGGCGGCGCTGGCCAGCTGGCCAGGGTGAGGCCGGATCTCGTGGAGGCGGGGCTGGAACGTGCGGTCGGTGCCTAAAAGCGCCTCGGCCGACATCGCCGCGGTCACGTCGGCCGTCCGGAAAAGGAGCTCTGCTTCCGCGCACGCGAGGGCCAGCATGCCCAGCATCCCGTCGGTTCCGTTGATCAGCGACAAACCTTCCTTGGTCTCGAGCTTGACCCGCTTCAGCTTCGCCGCCTTCAGCGCCTGCGATGCCGGCTTTCTGATTCCCTCCGCGTCGAAGACCTCGCCTTCTCCGACGAGCGCGAGCGCGATGTGCGCGAGCGGGGCGAGGTCGCCGCTCGCCCCGACCGACCCGTGGCGCGGCACCACGGGCGTGATCCCGGCGTTCAGCATCCCGATCAGGGCATCCGCGATCAGCGGGCGCACGCCTGACAGGCCCATCGCGAGCGTGCGGGCACGCAGCAGCATGGTGGCGCGTACCACCTCGATCTCGACCGGCGGTCCCATCCCGGCCGCATGCGAGCGGATGAGCGCAAGCTGGAGCTCCGGCTGGCGGAGGGGTGCCACACGGGTCCGGGCCAGCGCGCCGAACCCGGTCGAGACGCCGTAGACGGGCTCGCGGGCCCCGGCCGCGCGCTCGACCCGGGCGCGGCTTCGCTCCATCCTCGTCCGGGCCGCCGCAGCCAGGGCGACCGTCTCCCCGTCGCGAGCCACCGCCACGACTTGACCCTCGGTCAGCCCCGGGCCCCGCAGCATGACCGTCATCGGTGCAAGGCTAGCCGATGTTCTTGAGCGCTTCGCGGCGGCTCAGTCCGCTCAGCTCCGCTTCATATGCCCGAACGTATCTGACTACCTCTTTCGGATCCGTATGCGCGTACTGGCGCAGCGCCCATCCGATCGCCTTGCGGACGAAGAACTCGCGATCGGCGAGGTTCGGCTCGATGTTGGCGTAGAGGAGTTCGAGGTCCGTTTCGCCTTTGAAGGAAAGCTGGCAGATGATCGAAACGCGCCGCTTCCACATGTTGGAGTCGGTGCTCCAGGCTCGCATCACCGGCTTGATCTCTTTGGGATGCTCGCGCAGGAGCTCGCCGATCGTGTGCACCAGCTCGTCGACCAGGTCCCACCACGCGCCGGTTTCGACCATCTCCTCGATCATCGGCATGAGGTCTGGGCCCACGCACTCGCGATATCGCGTCAGCCGCAACAGATAAAGCGCGGCGTATCGCTCTTCGCGACGCCGGGCGCCGCGCCACAGCTCGAGAACGGCGCTCTTCCAGCCGGCACACGAGCCAAGCTCACGCTCCGCGAACACCGCCTTGCATACTCCACGCACCTGGGGGAGGCTCAGCCCGTAGTACGGCATCGCGGATTTCATGTACGCCCGCATGGCCCTGGCCCGTTCGGGGTTCGCGAGCTTCGACATCTCTCTACGCAGGCTGTGCGTGAGCGCCGGGGGAGCAGCGCTCACGGCGCTTCGATGAAGCGGGCGCTGACCGGCGTTCCGGCCACCACGTCGACCACCCAGATCGCTCCCTTCTCGTACCCTCCGTCCCCCGGCTTGACGACGTGACTCTTGACCAGCTCCTCGACCAGCTCCCACACGATGTCGCCGTGAGTGCTGAGCACGACGCCATCGAGGGCCGGGTCGCCGATGAGCTGCATCGCGCCGGTGAGACCGTGGCCTTCCCCCAGGGAAGGCGATTCCTTCACAGGCATGCCCTTGGCGCGCGCCAGCGGTTCGACGGTCTGCATGCAACGCAGGTATGGGCTCGAGAAGATCCCCGTGATGCGCAACTTCTCGAAAATCGAAACCAGGGCCTCAGCCTGCTTGAAACCCTTCTGGCTCAGCGGCCGGAGGCGATCGTCGCCGGTCCAGTGCCCGCGGCTGCCGGCCTTCGCGTGGCGCACGACGTAGAACGTCCCCACGGCGTCCTGGCTCAGGCCATCCAGTCACGCAAACGTTTCTGCTCCAGTGACTTCCAGGCCTTCGGCCACCTACCGCGAGCTTGCTGTGCGGCGACGTGCTCCATCGCGATGAGCTCGCCGGCCACGAAAGCGCGGCGGCCGGTGACCCTGGCGCTCCGCAGCCACGCCTGGGCGGTGACGCTGTCCTGGTGCTCCCCGAGCACCGTCTGCAGCTTGGCCGCCGCTCGCGCGAACGCCTCCGCCCCGCTTCCGGCGACCGGCGCCACCGCCTCGGCCGCGTAGCGCGCTCGCTTGGCGAGGATGCGGATCCGGTGCAGCTCGGGATCGGCCGGGTCCTCGGGCAGCTGGCGGACTGCCGAGCGGAGGCGCCGCCACGGGGTCGACGCCAGGGCCGGGAGGAGCGACAAGGCCGGCTGATCGGCATCCGGAAGGGTGGCCGGCGAGTGGGCCGCCGCCACCAACCGCTCCAGCAGATCGACGTATCGAGTCGAGCCGAGATCCGAGAGCAGCTTCTTCCGCATGGCCTCGATGTCGGTCTCGAGGATGCCGAGCAGCGAGGCCGCCGACCGCGCGTCGCTGGCAGGCAGGGAGGTCGAGCGCTCGCGCAGTCTTTCGAGCAGCACCTCGCTGTCCCTCACCGCGCCCAGGCTCATCGCGATCCAGCCGAGCTCCGACCTCAGCGGGTCGGTCCACTCGATCTCGAGCAATGGGGCAAAGGTGCGGAGGTGCGAGCGCAGCTTGCGCGTCGCGACGCGGGCCTGGTGCACCGCCTCGGGATCGCCGCTGGTGCGCACAAGCGGGTCGTGACGGAGCAGCGCCGCCACCGAGTCCGCGAGCATGCTCCGGATCACTTCCAGGGCGGATGCGTCCTTCTGCACGGCCTGGGACGACACCTCCGGCGGCTCCATCGCGCGAGGGCCCAGCGCCCGGATGTGCTTGGGCGTGGGATCCGGCGCGCCGGCACCAGCGCCCCGCAGGCGCATCACCAGCGGCGCGACGATACCGTCCCCGGCATCGCCGGTGGCCGCGACCTCGACCTCGATCTCCCTGAACCTCGCGGCCACGCGGCGGCCGTCCCGGACGGACACCTCGTCGTCCACGACCTCCGCCAGTCGCATGCCCGCAGCATCGACCAGGCGGACGCGACGCCGAAGCGTCGAGAGCCGCGCGACCGGCACCAGCTCGGATTTGCGAACGTAGGCGCGGACGAGGGCGACCGCCGCCTCGGGCGGCTTCTTGGCGCCTCCGTCGAAGGTCAGCTCGTCGCGCTGAAGGAGGTCTGCGGTCTGCTTGCCCGCCGGGGCTACCGGAGCGAGCTTGAGGGTCCAACCCTCGCCGGCACGGTGACGTAGCGAGACCCCCCAGCGCGCGAGCCGAAGGTCTGGGGTGTCGTAGTAAACCGTCTCCATGCGCACCGCCTCGGGCGCGGTGACGAAAACGCCTTCGACCACATCATTGAGATCGGGGAGGTGGAACGCGGGTCCCGCCCCGAGCTTCACCTCGCGCTCTAGCACCGCCGATCAGGCATGCGTGACGCCGTTCACGAAGCTCAGGCCGCGAGCAGCCTCGAGAGCCATCTCCTGGAAGCGTCGATGCGAGTTGAGCCCGGCGACCGTCGGCACGTGCCGCCATCCACCATCCGGCCCGAGCTCCCATGCCAGCACGTCGTCGGCAAGGTAGATCTCCAGGATCTCGGCCAGCCGCCGGCGCAGCAGCGGGTCGGTGACCGGGACCACCGCCTCGACCCGGCGGTCGAGGTTGCGAGGCATGAGGTCGGAGGACCCCAGGAAATACTCCGGCTCGCCGCCGTTGCCAAAACAGAAGATGCGGGAATGCTCGAGGAAATGGCCGACGATGGAACGGACCCGGATGCGCTCCGAAAGGCCGGGCACACCGGGCCGCAGGGAGCACATGCTTCGGATCAGGAGGTCGACCTGCGCACCCGCCTGCGAGGCGGCGTAGAGCCCGTCGATGATCTCGGGGTCGATCAGGTTGTTGACCTTGATGACGATCCGGCCGCCCACGACCGCCTCACGCTCTATGAGCCGCGTGATGCCGGCCCGCAGGCTAGTCGGCGCGACCAGGAGCTTGCGGTACTTGCTCTGCCGGCTGTAGCCGGTCAGCAGGTTGAAGAGCTCGGTCACGTCGGACCCGAGGTCCGCGTCCGCCGAGAGCAGGCTCACGTCCTCGTAAGCACGCGCCGTGTTCGGGTTGTAGTTGCCGGTCCCCACGTGCAGGTAGTGACCGATGTGGGCGCCTTCGCGCCTGACCACGAGCGTCACCTTCGCATGGGTCTTGAGACCGAGCAGACCGTACACGACGT
>Ga0307374_10005447_pt1 | contig 20564 bp, 25 predicted proteins | sample OX3MG_FD_202532 | JGI IMG/M metagenome (GOLD analysis project Ga0307374, IMG submission 202532) | Soil microbial communities from Risofladan, Vaasa, Finland - OX-3 | ecosystem: Environmental > Terrestrial > Soil > Coastal area > Acid sulfate soil | place: Finland: Risofladan, Vaasa | collected...
CGTGGACGTCCTCGAATGCCAGCAAAGTGACCATCGATCCCATCGGCGACGTCGCCACCAGCGGGAATCAAACCATTACCGCAACGCCGAAACAGCAGAACATCGGGCCAATCGACGAAAATCAGCCTTACACGCTGACCGCGACGAACGTTTGCGGCGGCACGACGACGCAAACGGCGAATCTGCACATCACCGGCTCGATTGAGCCGATGCCTGTGGTGACGCTCGAAAGCGTTTTTTATCCCACCGCGTATCCTGTCAAGGAACATCCGGATCTGGGTCTTCTGGGCAGCCAGCAGCAGTCGCTGGACCAGGTGGCGTCGACGTTCAAGAAGTATTTGGACTATGACGACACGGCGAAGCTGACGGTTGTGGGGCATGCGGACGTGCGCGGCTCGGCGCCATACAACGAAGCGCTCAGCCAAAGGCGTGCCGATCGCGTGAAGGATTACCTTGTGTCGCAGGGAATCTCGGCGGACAAGATCGAGACGCGCGCGGAAGGAAAAGAGCGGCAGCTCGATCGTTCGGAAGTTGACCAACTGCAGCAGCAAAATCCCGCGAAGCCGGAAAAGTGGATGATGCGCCGCGTCAGGAATACCTGGCTGGCGTACAACCGCCGCGTCGATATCATCCTGCAACCGACGGGTCAAGAATCGACGAAGTTTTACCCGGACGGCGCGTCGGATGCGAAAATCCTGTGGCAGTTGCCGAAGCCGTTGCTGAGGAACGTGCGTAAGGCGGAAGGACCGAGTCAGCCGCCTGCGCAGAAGCCATAGCAATAAAAACGCAGCCGATGAATGTCGGCGCAAACATCGTAACCAAACAACGTAGTTGAACAAAAGGGCCTGCCACCGGAAACGGCGCAGGCCCTTTCTATTTGGCGCGAATGTCTCGCGAAGCAAAGATGTGCTAGGCCGTGGCCGCTTTGTAACCGGCGCGGGATGCTTTCTTGAGCGCTTCGACGGCTTCCGCGGTAGACATCAGCGGCGTGGTCTTAACGCTCTTGCATGCGCCGCCCCCGGCGAACGCAATTGCAATTGCGGCGGCGGAAATGTTGTCGGGCATTTCGGCAATGCAAACGATGTCGTAATCGCCGAAAGCGAACCAGCCTTCGCGAAGTTTTCCGCCTAGATTTTCGACTGCGGGGCGCACCGCTTCGATGCGGTCGGCTGGATTCTTGATTAACGCCTGCCAAGCTTCTTCGTTGTACGCGACCTGCAACAGATAGTGAGGCATGGTATCTCCTTTTCGTGGGACAAACTTGAAGGATTCGTTGTTCGGCATGCTGGCACCAGTGGCTGTGTAAGTCAACCAGATGCGTTTCTGGGTAGTGGGCCAGTTTGAATTTGACAGGCTGGCCCACTACCCGTTTCTGTTGTAGGCGCGCGACGAGACCGATAGAATCGAGAGTCCAAATGGCCAAGAAATTCCAACGCATTGTGTCGCTGGCGCCGAGCGTGACTTCGATTTTGGTGGCCATTGGCGCGCGGCGGCAACTTGTTGCGGTAAGCCACTGGTGCAAAGACGTCGCGGATGTTCGCGGCTTGCCGGAGTTGGGCGATTGCTGGGAGATTGACACTGCGCCGCTGATGGCATTGCAACCGACGCTGATTATTGGCTCGGTGCCATTCAAAACCGAAACCGTGCAGAAAATCCTGGCGCTGCCAGTTCCCTTCCTGGCATTGAATCCGCGAACTCTTGCCGACGTGGAAAGTGATATCCGCGCGCTCGGCGCCCTGGCGAGCGCAACGCCACGCGCATCGACGCTGATTCGCAGAATGTGCCGGAACTTCGAACGCATTCGGACAATTGCGAAACGCACAAAGACTCGCCCGCGCGTTTATTGCGAGGCGTGGCCAAATCCGCGCATCAGTTCTCCTCCGTGGGTTGCGGAGCTGGTCGAAATTGCCGGCGGAGAAATGGTCGTACCGGCGGGAGAAAAAGTTTCCGATGCGGATGTCGCGCGCGCGCGTCCGGATGTGATTGTGCTGGCATGGACCGCGACCGGCGGAAAATCGAAGCCGGAGCAAGCGCTTGCGAATCCCGCGTGGCAGGAAGTGCCGGCGGTGCGCGACAGGCGCGTGTTCGCCATGCACGATGAATTGCTGAATACGCCAGGGCCGCCGCTGGTTCACGGCGCGGGGGAATTACTGCGAATTTTACATCCGGAACTTTCAGGAGACGCGGGAATTAGGATCGCGCGCGCTTTGTAATTAGCGCGCATGAATTGACCTCCTCGTTATCGGCCCAAGTGCCTGGGAAACACCAGGGATTTGATATTAACCGTTCGTTACATTAGCGCTTGACAGTACCCCCCGGGGGGCTTAAAAGCGAAACCAAGGAGGATCCATCATGAAGATCCCTTCTCGGCGTAAAGGATTTGCGCTTTTCGCCTTGCTCGTCGTGAGCATTTTACTGTATCCGACCAGTGCCTTCGCGTGCTTCGCTTATGACAATTGCGACAACGGCAGCCAAGTATACGCCTACTGTAACAACGGAGGCTGTTACGGCGGGTGTCAATGTTATTCGGGAGGTGGGACGGCAGGGTATACTGCCTTCGACTTCTGCACAGGCCAGTTGGATGACGTTTCGGTCTCGTGTTAAAAGCTGCCGGATGAGGTGAATCATGAAAGCTGGAACGTTGTTGATCTCTTGTCTATTTTGTCTTTCCTTTGCGCCCTGTGCCGAGGCTCAAGTCACGGCCGAAATAGAATCCCAGCCAACCGCGCCCATACAGATCACGAGCGCGGAGTGCGTGCCGGTACAGACGGCAGGATCACAGTGCAAAGCGAGTGTCCAGTTTGCGTCGAAGGGCTTATGGACTGCTTACGGAATTAAGTGGACCCTCACGTATCAAAACGGGCGGACGCAAACTTTATCCACCACGCATGACCGTAGCTTGGGTTCGGCAGCGGTGGCGGGAGCATTCAAGCCAGGCGAAGTTGTTGATTTTGAAACTGGCGCGATAGGTTTCAGATTCAATGGAAACGACATTCCTCTCGCCACGGCCGTAGTACGCGTTGATTTCGTCATCCCAGCGGTGGGACCCGCCTGGGGAGATATGAAATCTCCGAACTATCAGAAGGTAATGGCGACGCGTAGAGGGTTCTCGCAGGCGATGGATTATTTGCGCCAAGTTTACAAGAACCAGGGCGCCGCAGCCATGCACAAGGCTCTCGGAGTCCAATAGTCTCGACATCGCTCGCTATAGAAAACAAAAAACGTGAGCGATGTGGTTCGGGTCGAGACGGGGCTAACGATTATCCGCGTGGATTTGCCGCGCATGTACGATCTGGTGCGCAATCCGGCGATGAAGCAGCGGCTGCTGCAATCGGTTGCGCGGCAGGCCGGCCTGGAATGCTACGCGTTCACATTTACGACGTGCATGGCGCAGGATGATCCACTGTGGTGATGCCGCGCCAGCTTTTCCTGGATGCGCCGTGCTAGTTGTCGCGGCGGTGATTGTGCACAATGGGCGCTTGCTTGCGTGCCAGCGCAGCCGCTCCGGCAAGTTTCCGCTGAAGTGGGAATTTCCGGGCGGTAAAGTGCAGAAAGGAGAATCGCCTGAAGCCGCGCTTGTACGCGAATTGCGCGAGGAGTTGCGGGTTAGCGCCAGCGCTGGCGCAGAGATTTACCGCACGAGGCACAAATATCCGGAGATGCCGTCAGTGGTTGAATTGATTTTCTTCGCCGCGAAAATTGAAGCAGGCGAGATGGAGAATCGCGTGTTCGAGGCGATTGCATGGGTCACGCCGCAGAAATTGCCGGAAATGGATTTCCTTGACGCAGACCGCGAGTTGATCGCAAAGCTGGCAACAGGCGATATTCAGTTGTTGTGCGTAACGGGCGCGAAGCCGCGCGCCTCTTCATAAAATTATTGGGGAATATTTCTGCTATTCTCTCCGCGTGCGACGCGCGCTGATTATCGCCTGCTTCCTATCCCTTGCCGGCGTTTGCGCGGCGCTTGCCGCGCAGAACCCCCAACAAGCGCAACTGCCGCCCGCTAAGCCGCCTGCTCAACAAACGACTCCGCCAGGGCAAACGATTCCGCCTGCGCAAACGACTCCAGCGCAAATTCCCGGAGCGCAAACGCCTGCAACACCCCAAGCGCCAGTGGCACCAGCGCATGTCTTGCGCATAGTGGTTATCAATCCCGGGCACGGCGGAGCCGACACGGGTGCGCGCGGGCCAAGCGGAACCGCAGAGAAGGATTTGGTGCTTGAATTTGCGCGCATCACCAGCGACGTTTTGCGCGCGCAGGGCTTTCAAGTTGTGTTGACGCGACAGGGCGACACGGATCCTTCGTTCGACGATCGCGCGGCAACTGCAAATGCCCAGAACGATGCAATTTTTATCAGTTTGCATATCGGCTCCATCGGACCGGCAGGAACTGTGCGTACGTACACGTATTTATTTCCGTCTGCTCCCGCCGCAGCGACGCCGAGTGCGACAACCGCAGGAGGAACGCCAAGCGTGAATGCTGCCGTGCAAGCCGTTGCCCCACCGCCGGGATTTGTGCCGTGGAGAGAGGCTCAAAAGCCGTACGAGCAGCAGAGTCGAAAGTTGGGCGATCTGCTACAGGTGGAGCTTGCGCAAAAATTCAAAGGCTCGCCGGAAATTTCCTCGAGTGTGCCGGTATACGAGCTGCGGTCGGTTGCTGCTCCGGCGGTGGCCGTGGAACTTTCGAACATTACGATTGACCCGCAGCAACTGGAAGCGATGGCGCCCGACCTGGCCGACGCGATTGCGCGTGCGGTCACGGCGTACAAGACGATCTATCCCGCGGAAGGCAAATAATGCAGCGTCACGTGAAAATCGCGATTGCCGTGCTGGTGGTTGCAGTGCTGGCGGGATTGATTTATTTGCGTGTTTTGCACCAGCGCGTCGCGCGCCTGACACAGACACAAGCAACCGAGGAGCAAGAACGCCGCGAAGTGGTGGCACCGCCGATTTCGACGCCCACCGACGTGGTCGCCAATGCGCAACTGTTTTGGCTTTCCGCAACGCAGCCGGATCAGCTGGCGCCGGTCACCGTGCAATTGGCGCTATCGGCCGATCCGGTCGAACGCGCGAAGCAACTGATCGGCGCGCTGATCGCGAATACGCCGACCACCGGGCAGCGAACGCTCCCGGTGGGGACGACGCTGCTGAGTTTTTATATTTTGCCGGACGGAACGGCGATTGCGGATTTCTCGGACGAGTTCGCTTCGGAAATGCCTTCGGGAATTTTGAGCGAGTGGATGGCGGTGAATTCGATTATGCAAACGCTCGCGGCCAACGTGCCCGGAATTACGCGGCTGAAAATTCTGATTCACGGGCAGGAAACCGAGACGCTCGCGGGCCACGTCGACATTTCCGGATTTTTCGATGTGCACGTCGCGCCCGCGCCGGCAGTTCCCGTTGGCGCGCCTGCGCAGCCGGCTAAGCCAGGCGCGCCGCCCGGTTGACACTCGCTGCGCTGGCCGTCAAACTGATACACGATCCGTGAATTGGCGATGCAAGGAGGATTTGTGCGACCCGATGCTCGCGCGGCGAACGAACTGCGGCCGATCAAGCTGACGCCGGATTTCGTGTCGACGGCCGAAGGAAGCGTGCTGATTGAAGCGGGCCGGACGCGCGTGGTGGCGACGGCGACCATCGAAGACGGCGTGCCGCACTTTTTGAGGAATCAGGGAAAAGGATGGGTGACGAGCGAGTACGGAATGCTGCCGCGCGCCACCGATAAACGCACGCCGCGCGAGGCCGCGCGAGGCAAGCAATCGGGGCGCACGCAGGAAATTCAGAGACTGATCGGACGCGCGCTGCGCGCCGTGACGAACCTCGATGCATTGGGCGAAAGAACCGTGTGGATCGACTGCGACGTAATCGAAGCGGACGGCGGAACGCGCACAGCGTCAATTTCAGGCGCGTTTGTGGCATTGGCGCTGGCGTTTGAACGCATGAAGGCAGCCGGCATCCTGCGCACGATTCCGCTGCACGATTCCGTGGCGGCGATCAGCGTCGGCATCGTGAACGATGAACTGCTGCTCGACCTCGCGTATGAGGAAGATTCTCGCGCGCAGGTGGACATGAATGTGGTGATGACCGGGTCGGGAAAACTGGTCGAAGTGCAGGCAACCGCGGAAGGACGGCCGTTCACCGAAAGCGAAATGCAAGCGCTTTTGCGCCTGGGCGCGACTGGGATACGGCAATTGACCGAGGTGCAGCAGGAGCTGCTGCGTATGGATTTTCGTGCTCGCGCGTGTTAAGTTGCTGCTCGCGTCATCGAATGCGAATAAACTGCGCGAGTATCGCGCCATGGCGGATAGCCGGGCGTTTGATTTGGATTTGCTGCCGCGATTCCGTGAATTACCGGCGTTTCCCGAAGAAGCCCCCACGTTCGCCGAAAATGCCGCGGGAAAAGCCCTGCATTACAGCCAAGCGAACGAGGAAATAATTTTTGCGGACGATTCAGGGCTCATCGTACCGGCGCTGGGCGGTGCGCCCGGAGTGCACTCGGCGCGGTACGCCGGAGCGAACGCGGGCGATGCGGAGCGCATTGCGAAACTGCTTGGCGAAATGCGTGGGGTGAAGGGCGATGCGCGGCGCGCGCGGTTTGTGTGCGTGATTGCGGCGGCGCGGGCCGGCCGCATGCTGGCAGTGGTGTCCGATTCAGCGGAAGGCGTTATCGCGGACGAGCCGCGCGGACACGAAGGGTTCGGCTACGATCCGATTTTTTATTTTCCCGCGCGCTCGAAAACATTCGCCGAATTGCGTGAAGCGGAAAAGAACGGCGTGAGCCACAGAGGCAAGGCATTTCGCAAATTGCTCGCGGATATCTCTCCGTGAAGATATCCGGCGCCTTACATCTTCGCTGAGACGCAGTAAATACCGTAAATCCTGTAGAATCTCGCGCCAAAAATTTGGATCTAAGAGTAGTTGTGGAATGCGCGGCAAAGGAGTAGAAAGAAGTCTTCTGTCCGCGAGGATTCTCCCATGGCCACTCCCAAACTGATGACGGAGTCTTTCTATCGCTTGCAAGAGCGCATGGAGCAGGCGCGCGCACAAACAGATTCGTTGTTTGCATTGCTGCGAAGCGATGCGATTTATGAGCGTCCGATTCCCGAGCGCCATCGGCTGATTTTTTATCTGGGGCACTTGGAAGCGTTCGATTGGAATTTGCTGGGGCGCGATACTTTTGGGCTCGCGAGCGTGCACCCGGGATTCGATAAACTTTTCGCGTTCGGAATCGATCCCGTGGACGGGCAATTGCCGATCGATCAGCCGGAGGACTGGCCAACGGTGGAGGAAATTCAGGCGTACAACGCGAAGTTGCGCGAGACAATCGACGCCGCATTGCGCGCCCCCTCGAGCAAGCTTGCCGCGGAAGCCTCCGGCACGTCTTTGGACACATTACTGAATGTGGCCGTTGAACACCGGCTTATGCACGCCGAGACGCTAGCTTATTTGCTGCACCAGTTGGCCATTGATAAGAAGGTTGCGCCACGCACTTCGGCGTCACCCGCAATTGGCGCGGCGTCTCCGCGAAACGACTTTCAGCGAATGGCAACGATTCCGGAAGGCGAAGCGACGCTCGGCATGCGGCGCGACCGCGGTGAATTTGGCTGGGACAATGAATTCGAAGAGAACAAGGCGCATGTACCTGCGTTTCACATCGGAACCTATCCTGTAACCAATGGCGAGTTCGTGGAATTTGTGCGCGCCGGCGGATACGAAGACAAATCGCTGTGGAGCGCGGAGGCGCGCGAGTGGATTACGTCGAAGGGAATTTCGCATCCGCTTTTTTGGGAACGCAGCGGCAATGACGCTTGCAATGGTGACGGCTGGGAATATCGCGGAATGTTCGCGCAGATTCCGTTGCCCCTCGATTGGCCGGTATGTGTGAGCCACGCGGAGGCGTCGGCTTACGCGCGATGGAAAAATCAATTACTGCCGACCGAGGCGCAATGGCATCGCGCAGCGTACGGAACTCCGACGGAAAGCGAATGCTTGTATCCGTGGGGCGACGTCGGCCCATCCGCAGAGCGCGGGAATTTCGATTTCGCGCGGTGGGATCCAACGGCCGTAACGGCGCATCGCGCAGGAGTGAGCGCGTTTGGCGTACACGACCTGCTTGGCAACGGGTGGGAATGGACGTCAACACCGTTTGCGCCTTTCCCTGGTTTCAAACCGTTTCCATTTTATCCGGGATATTCGGCAAACTTTTTTGACGGGAAACATTTCGTGATGAAGGGCGGCTCGCAACGCACGGCCGCGTGCATGTTGCGGCACTCGTTCCGCAATTGGTTTCAGCCGCATTATCGCTACGTCTACGCAAAGTTCCGCACAGTGGAGGAATAATCCATGGCGACCGCAATGCGCATTTATACGCATGACGTTTCTGGAACGCCTGCCGGCGATTTGGCCGCGGACGTTCGCGTCGGCCTCGACAGAGCGGGCCAGAAGGAATTGCCGTCGAAATATTTGTATGACGAAGTGGGCTCCGCGCTCTTTGAAGTGATCTGCTTGCTGCCCGAATACGGACTTTCGCGCGCGGGTGCCCGTTTGCTGAAGCGGCACGCGGACGAAATGATAGACCGCCTGCCTTCGCCGGTTGCGGTGGCGGAACTGGGAAGCGGAAGCGGGACGAAAACGCGGTGGATTCTTGAAGCGCTCTCCCGTCGCCAGCCGGTGACTTATTATCCGATCGACATTTCGCGAACGGCCCTTTCGCGCTGTTGGCAGGAACTGGGCCGAATCGATTCGGTAAGCGTGGTGGGATTCGAGCGGGCGTATTTGGATGGATTGCTGGACGTAGCATCGCGCCGCAAACCAGGCGAACGATTGCTGGTGCTTTTTCTGGGAAGCACGATTGGGAATTTCGATCGGCCCGCCGGAGAACAATTCCTGCGCGAAGTGCGGCAGATTTTGCATCCCGGAGATGCGCTGCTGCTGTCCACTGATCTAGAGAAGTCCGTCAGCCAGTTATTGCTTGCTTATGACGACCCCGCCGGCGTGACCGCTGCGTTCGACGCCAACCTGCTGGCGCGCATCAATCGGGAGTTGGGGGCGGATTTCGATTTGAATTGTTTCAGACACGAAGCGCGGTGGAACGAAGCCGAGCGGCGAATCGAAATGCATTTGCGCTCGACCCGGCCGCAGACCGTCTACATTCGCGGCGCCCAACTTAGAGTTAGTTTCATCGAAGGCGAAACAATCTGGACGGAAAGCTCGCACAAGTATCGTTGCGACGAAGCCGCAGGCATGGGCGAACGCGCAGGCTTTCGCTGCGACGCGCAGTGGGTGGACGCGGAATGGCCATTCGCGCAGAGTCTGTTTCTGGCGGAATAGCTGGATCGGATAGCGGCAAAAAAACCGGGCTCGCTGGGGGGAACGAGCCCGGGTGGGGCATTGAGGGGAAGCGAAAATCGAATTGTATGGAGCGCTAAACTAGTAGCCCAACTGCCGCGCGAGCATCAGGAGTCGTAGCGCTTCGCGATGGGTCAGTATAACCACGACGCCAAACGCGGCCCACAACCAAGGGTGAATATTCGCGGCGCACCAACTCGCCGGAATTTGCACTGCTCGCGTTTCGCTCGCCGAGGTGTCAGGCAAAGGGTTCATATTTCGTCTCCTTGCTAGTGAACCACGGTGAAGGGACTATCGTGCTCGACAGCAACTACCATGGATTTGAAAACATCAACGTCCCAGTTGTCGGCAATACGCAGCCGCAAGGCGTCGTTCGTCTCGCTGACGAGGCGTCCACGCAACGGAACGCGCAGGTTACCCGCGACCACTCGAAGAATGACCGGCTGCCCCATCCAGACTGCGTAGCCACCTTCCATATGCTCGCCCCTCCAAACTAGGTTTTGCTCCAACGCGGACATTGTGAGGCGAAGGGCTGTTTGGGCAAATGGTACGGGGGAGTCGAATCGCTGGGAGCAAAGTACTAGCCCGATACGGGGGCGCGGGACGGTCGAGCGAAGAACCTCCCTTTCTGCTATCGTGATTGCGCAGCTTCAATAGACCCTGTAAGTTACGGGAAGGATCATCAGGATACATGGCAGTTCCCTGGCGCGATTTGATCCATCAGCTCTATAACGTTCAAGGCCTGATTCACTGGGGCGGAACGCTGCTGGTCTGCGTGATCGTGTTTGTGGAAACGGGCCTGTTTGTGGGCTTTTTTCTGCCCGGCGATTCCCTGCTGGTGACGGCCGGCGTGTTTGCGGCGACGGGCCAGTTGAAGCTGGCCTGGTTGCTGGCGATTGTCCCGTTCTGCGCGATTGCGGGCGACCAGCTCGGCTACTGGATTGGACGGAAGGCTGGGGACAATCTTTACCGCCGGAAAGATTCGCGATTCTTTCGCAAGAAACACCTGGAACAGGCGAGGGACTTCTACGAGAGGCACGGCCGCAAGACGATTATCATCGCGCGGTTTGTGCCGATCATCCGGACTTTCTGTCCGCCGGTGGCCGGTGCCGCGCGGATGCGCTATTCACGGTATCTGGCGTTCGATGTCGTCGGAGGTTTTCTGTGGGTCGGCGTAATGGTGATCATCGGCTACTCGCTTGGGCAAATCCCCAATGTAGATAAGGAAATTCACTGGGTGATCGCCGGAGTCATTTTTGTGTCCCTCTTGCCTGCGATTATCCAGGCGCTGAAGATGCGCGCACAGAAGCGCAGCGCGAAAACAGCGGCGAAATCCTAATGAGTTTGCCGTTTGCGGGCCGTTAACGCATACCGGCGGAAACTGCTCCTAAAATGCGACGCGGGAAGCCTGGCGGCTTCCCGCTTTGTCGTTTCCTGAGGCCCACGCGGCGTCAATTACGCATGACTCGGGCGTCGTGGGGGTGTCGCACCGCAAGAGCGGTGTGGATGTCTTCAGGATGCTTGGTTATCCGGTGGAGTCATCTAACCTCCCTCGTTTTCCAAGTACAATTCCCGTAATACTCCGATGCCATCGGCAAAGCAAGTGCAAAAATAACGCGAAATTCACAGTCTCTGGAAAAATTCCGGGAAATCTCGCAAGGCAATTACTTGATGAAGAGGCCTTCGCGGAGTTGGTCGCGGCCAACGAAAGTCTTTGCGGAGCGGAAGCGGCTAAAGAGGTTCAAGATTTCGCGATTCTGAAATATGCGCACATGGCCGCCGGCCGGGCCGATAGGCACGATTTCAATGGTCTGATTATCGACGATGCGGTAGCGGTAAGTGCGGTCGGGCGTCTTGCTGTGGAAGACCGCAAGCACCGCGCCGCCCGGGTGGACGATTTCGTAAAGGCGGTTGGCGACCTGCGAAAGCAATCCCGCGTCGAGGCGGTCAAAAATATCCCAGACGAGCACGGCGTTGAATTCGTCATCCGGATATTGCAGCGAATTCTCCAGAAAATGTTGGGCGATCTCCTCGGGAGAAAGTGGTTCGTTGAAATCGCTCGGCGGTGCGTTGCGCTGATTTTCCTCTTCGGCGCGACGGAATTCCCTCCAGGAGCGAAGCATGTCGTCGGTGGTGACGCGAAAACCGCGCTCAATGAAGAAATTAAGCGTGGCCTGCGAAACCTGGCCGAGATCGAGCAGGCGGCCATTTTCCACGTCGCTGATTAGCCAGAGAAAATCCTTCAGGCCATTCGATAGGCGGAAATTCTCGGAATTGTGGTTGGACTTCGACACGGACGCGATGGCAGGCGAAGCCCCGCGCGTTTTGGGCGCCATCGGCGCCGCCGCGCTCCCCGTTCGCGATTTCCCCCCCATCCAGTTCATTTGTTAATGCGAGCCTCGCTGGGCCTCGATAGGCTCGGAAGCTGGCGTCGAAGCGCTTGTAGTTGATGTAACGGGCGGCGGGACGGCGGGCGCGGTGCGCTTGTTTTGGCGCTCGCGCGCGTCGGCAACGGGTCCCATTTCCACACGACCCTTGAACTGCGCACCGTCTTCAATGGCGATGCGCGGCGATTCGAGATCGCCCTTCACGTGGCATGAGTTTCCCAAGATAATTCGTTCGCGGCCGCGAAGATTGCCTTCAACGGTGCCGCGGATGTGGATTTCGCGCGCTTCGATGTCCGCTTTCACGTGCCCGCTGGGGCCGATGGTCAGGCGCGATTCACCCAGCCGGATGCTGCCTTGCACATCACCGTCAATAAAAAGGTCGGCCTTCCCCGTCACGTCGCCGCGAATTCGAATTCCCTGCGTCAAGATTGCCGCTTCCGGCGGAGGCGCGGAATACGCGGGAGCTGGCGGCGTAATTGGGGCCGGCGATGCGGATGACGACGGTGTCGTTTTCTGCGCGGTGGGCGAATATGACGGCGGCGCAAATGCTCCGGGCGCTGCCGGCGTCGCAGAGGGAGACGGTTTTCCTTCAGGTTGTTTCCGCCACATGGAAACCTCCAGTGCGGTGAGATAACAAGGTCGCCTGCGAACGGGATACAGGCAATCTTTGCGGTTCAGGAACTATAGTACAGAGCCATGGCAGTGTAAACCAAATGGAGGCCTGGGGGGAGTGACTTTAAGGAAATTGCCGAACCGGCGCGAACAGCAACGTTCCCGCAGGGCTGGTTTTCTGGTGGTGCACTTCCCACGCCGCCACTACGATTCCGATACTCTCATGCAAGAAGATTTTCAAGCCTTCACGGGTGCGCCACCATGAATCAGGATCGTAATTGACGTCGGGCGCGGACTCGACGAGCACTTTGATATCCGGCGGGAAAATGTGCCGGCAGAGATAGCGGGTGCGCCGCGTGTGATAGCTCGACGTGACGATCATCACGTGCTTCCATCCATGCTGTTGGACGAAGCCGCGAATGCCGGTCAATTCGATCAGTGTGTCGCTAGCATCATGCGGAAAAGGAATGATGGCTTTGTCGGGAACGCCACGCGCCTCGAGGTCTTTCTGCATCAACTCCGCAATGCTGGCGTAGGGCCGCAACGGCCTGCCGCTCGCAAGAATCCTGGGCGCCCACCCTGCATGGTAAAGCTCGGCGGCGCGCGAGGCGCGATCGGCTGTGAAATCGTCGTCGCTGAGAATCACGATAACGTCAGAAGCGGCCGGAGGGTCGGGCGTAATCCAGAAATTGCCCGCGATGCGCAGCAGCGGCGCGCGCACCAGATAAATCAGGAAGCAAAGGACAATGAGTATTACCAGAACGAGCAGCTTTGCAATAATGCCGCCGCGCTGCGCGCGATTCATGCGCGGCGTCACCGGCCTGGGTCGACCTGGCGGAGCAATTCCGCAGCCTGTTCGGGCAACAAGCCGTTGAAATATACTTCCTTGATCACGTAAGATTTTTCACCGGTTGCTACAATAGGAAGAATCTCAATGTGCCAGTGATAATCCTCGGCGATGCTCTTCCAGTAATCGCTCAACTCGCCTTTTGTCTGCAGCGAATTCGGTGCCGTATGCACGACCAGATGATATCCATGCGACACCGAGCGTAGGCGGCGAATCACGCGGGCAAGCAGTTCGCCAAGCGCGCGAAAGTCCCCCGCGCCGGGGGATTCAAAAAGGTGAGCGTGGCGGCGAGGCAAGATCCATGTTTCAAAGGGCACACGCGAGGCGTACGGACAGAATGCAAGATAATCGCCCTGCGAATCGACGACGCGCTTCTCCTGCTTTTCCTCCTGGTGGAGAATATCGCAGAAGACGCAGCGGTCGCGCTCGTGAAACCAGTCACGCGCCGCGCGCAATTCATACAACACGCGCCGCGGAACAAAAGTGGTCGCGGTGATCTGCGAATGCGAGTGCGTCCACTCCTCGCCAGAATTCGCGCCGCGATTTTTGAAGACCGTGATGTATTTAAACCGCGGATCACCTTTCAAGTCGGCGATGCGCCGCGCGTAGGCTTCGAGAACCAAGGCTACCATTTCGCCCGATTGGTCGGCCATGCAACGGGTGTGGTCCGGCGTGTCCACCACGATCTCGTGTGCACCGACGCCGCTCATGCGGTCGTAAATCCCTTCCGCGGAACGGCCAGCGTCGCCTTCAATGTGGTAAAGCGGACGGAAATGCGGCAGAACGCGAACCTCCCATGGCCCCTGCACCGGCAATTGCAGAATCGTGCGTGTGTCTCCTTCATTGCCGGGACAGAGAGGACATGGCTCCGCGGGCAATTCCGCGTACCCCGAATGTCCGACCACCACCCAGCTGCGTGTGATCGGGTCTTTGCGTAGTTCCATGGTTTCGCTTCGTTACAAGAGGCCGAAGTTTTATACCGCAGCGCGGAGCTTCGAGCAAGGACGCATGTCGGAGGATGTACAATCGCTGAGCGTCAGGCGCCGCTTTTGGACGAACAACCAGAAAGCGTACGCGAATTGGTTCATTCTCCATTACCCCTCACTCCAGTTCTGAAACGAATCGACATGGTATTCTGATGCGAGATGGATAACGATTGGAACAGCGCGTGACAAATGCAATTGAAGCTTGATGAAACGTATATGCAGATGGCGCTCGAGGAAGCGCGAGCGGCGGAGCGTGGCGGCGAAGTGCCGGTCGGCTGCGTCGTCACGCTGGGCGAGCGCGTGCTGGCACGCGCCGCGAACCGCACCATTGCCGATTGCGATCCCACGGCGCATGCGGAGATGGTTGCGTTGCGCGCCGCCGCGGCGGCGATTGAAAATCATCGCCTGCTCGGAACGACTCTTTACGTGACCATCGAGCCGTGCGCGATGTGCTCTGGCGCGATTCTGCAGGCGCGCGTTGCGCGGCTCGTTTACGGCGCGGACGATCCCAAAGGAGGCGCGGTGCGTTCGTGCTTCGCCGTCTTCGAGCATCCGCGAGTCAATCACCGCGTCGAAATCACAGCCGGCGTTTGCGCCGACGAAGCCGCCGCGCTGCTGCAAACATTCTTCGCCGCCCGGCGGTGACACGCCGATTACACGCCAAGACGCAGATCAGGGCCAGCGTCGCAACCTGCGGCGAGCGCCCGAATGGAATCCGCGCAATGGAATGCAAGAGCATGGCGGAGAGGGTGGGATTTGAACCCACGAGCCCGGTTTTGCCAGGCTACCCGCTTTCGAGGCGGGCTCTTTCAACCGCTCAGACACCTCTCCGCGTCAACAGCGTGCAGAAAGATTACCAGAGCGTCGCGCCACGGACAACGATTGGCTAACGCGGACGCGCGAAGTTTTCGCCTCTGCTTTCCGCAGAACAGCGTCCGACCAAACACAAAATCTCAGAGAATCACGGAAATCGATGCCCGGAATTTTCGATGCTCCGTAAGGAGCAGACTCGTCTTGCTGCGAGGCCGTGTCAAAGGCGCCGCACTATTCGCAGTTATCCTCGACATCCTCCGCTGAGATACCCGCCCACCACTGAGCTGACCGTCTATGCGCTATAGAGGCCCAAGGGGAGCCTCACCGGACGCGTGAAGTCGATCCCCGCAAGCGCGAGGCGGCTTTTATAGGGCGCACGGGAGCCGTTTGGTAACAAATCCACCCCTGCAGGACTGGCCAGTTTGACGAACCCCAGGCCAGAGCCTCCGCATTCCATAGGATTATAAGGTCTTAGCGCAAACTTCCGGATGGCTGCCTTCATGCTCTTATACCTGTGGCTGGAACAGCCGAGGAGCAGGCTTGCAAATGAAGCAGCAAACGAACGCAACGCGCGGGTTCAGCATGGTAGAGGTCATGATTTCGATGGTGGTTATGGTCGTCATCATGGCCGCCACGATCATCGAGATGGAGCCCGTAATACAGCAGATGCACGCAAACGCGGCAGCCGACTTGATCCTCGGTCAGTTGCGCACCGCTCGGCAGCTATCGATCGCCAAACGCCGCGACATTCAGGTTCAGTTCATCGGAAACAACGAAATCAAACTGACCCAGGAGCCCATCCCCGGAGTCGCCGGGGGACCCGTGGTGCTTAGCGATCTGTTTTTGAGCCCCACCGTATTTTTTATGCAGTTTGGCGGCATGCCAGATACGCCGGATGGGTTCGGCAATGCCGGTGCCGTGGATTTCGGTGGCGTGGTTGGCGGGCCGCCGATCATGCAATTCCAAAGCAATGGAACATTTGTCGATGCCAACGGGATTCCCATGAACGGAAGCGTTTTTATCGGCGTAGCAAATATACCCACCACGGCGCGCGCCATCACGGTTCTTGGCACGACCGGTCGGATCCGCCTGTATAAGGGTAGCGGAACAGGATGGTTACAATGAAAATTTGGAATCATCGAGCGATTCGAAATCATAGCGCACGCAGGAATACGCGCCATTCTGCTTCAACGTCCGGCTTCTCATTGATCGAGGCGATGATTGCCATGGTGGTGCTCGCGGTCGGCGTTCTGGGACTCGCTGCGATGATGACCGATGGAATTGCCTACATGAACATGTCCCAAGCAGATTTCATTGCTCAGCAGAAGGCCGAAGCAGCCATTGAAAGTATTTTCTACGCGCGAGACTCGAAAATCTATTCATGGGCTCAGCTTCAGAACACATCCACAGCACCGGGCGTGTTTTTGAATGTGCCAGAAGTGCTGTGCGATCCGGGACCGGATGGGGTGGTGGACACGGCTGACGATAATGTGAACAACGTCGATGTGATTTGGGCTCCTGGGGCAAATGGGGTTTTAACTGATCCCGTCAACGCAATCAGGATGCCGCTTTCGACCTATACGCGCACGATCACGATAACCGATGTTCCGGGCGATCCGAACGTGCGAACGATCACCGTTACCGTCAATTACACAGCGGGACGCTTTAAACGCAGCTACACGCTGACGAGTTACATCTCGAGATTTTCTTAGGACTTGGCGAGGCACGCAATGAGACGAAATGCCGGATTTAGCTTGATTGAAATGCTGATAGCGGTAGCCATAACCGTGATCATCGTCATGGTGGCACTCGACGCGCTGACACAAGCGCAACACGCCTCCGAAGGCGTGTCGCTGATGAGCGATATGGTCGAGAATCTGCGCGCCGGCATGGACAATATGAGCCAGGATCTGGTCTTGGCTGGTTCGGGAATTCCGACCGGAGGAATTTCGATCCCTGCGGGAGGTGGACCGGCGATCAACCGGCCATCTCCCGCCGGATTCGCATACACGTTCGTGGACCAGACGCCTGCGCCCCTTACTGCTTTGCCTGCGGTCGACCCGGGCTTCACACTCGGGCCGGCGATTCAGGGCCCGTCGGACATGATCACAGTCATCTACGCTGACAACTTGACATATGGTCCATTGGTTCCCCCAGTGCCGCTGAATGCGAACGCCATCAATGACCCGGGCGCGGCGGCTCCTTCGCAGCCCTGCAATGGGACGATTGATCCGAGTGGAAACGGCCTGTTCGTCACGTTCGATACCAATTGCGTCACCTTGCCTGCAGTTGGAAACGGGGCAGTCGCCCCAGGCGACCTGATCATGTTCAGCAATGCGCAAGGCAATACGATTGAATGCGTGACCAGCGTGAATACCGGCACGAATACACTGAATTTCGCCGCGGGCGACCCGTATGGCTTGAACGCAACCGCCGCCACCTACACCAGCGGCACGATGAAGCAACTCGAAACAGGTCCGGGCGTCTATCCTCCAACCTTCGCGACGCGGATTTGGATGGTGACGTACTACCTCGACAACACCAATCCCGCCGGGCCGCGGCTGATGCGCCAGTTGAACTTCAATGCCGCAAAGCCGATTGCTGAATCCATCGAAGGGCTGCAGATTGCGTTTAACTTCGTGAATGGGAATCCACTGTGCGGCGCGGCGTGCACGAACCAGCCTGTGCCTCCAGTGGGCATGAGCGCCAATCAGATGATGAGCGCGAATTTGTTTCTTGCCGCGCGCTCGGAGAGGCCGTTTTCCTGGACTCAGAAATACTTTCGAAACAACCTGTCCTCGCAAATCAGTCTGCGAGGGCTGGCGTTCCATAACAACTATAACTGAGCGTACTTACAGAGGACAAAAGTCATGAAGAACAAGACGGAATCCGGAATGGCACTGGCAACGACGCTGATCGTTCTGTTCCTGGTCGTTGCGCTCGTCGTGGGCTTCTCGTGGATGGTCCTGGTGGACCAGAAACTGGGAGGCATCAACGGCGATCAGCAGTACGCCTTCTATGGCGCCGAGGCGGGATTGGAAAAACTCACCGCCAATCTCGGCTTCCTGTTCTCGACGAATCCATCGCCTAGCGGCGCTCAGGTGAACGCCATCGCCACCGCTGCGACGACTCCGGTCATTCCTGGGATTCAGTTCGTCAAACCAGACGGAACACTCGGATACGATATCTCGTTCCCCACGGACGCCGCCGGCAACCCGCTGGCGCAGAACCATGTGATTGTTTCCGGCCCTTATCAGGGTCTGACCGGGTTACTAACTCCGTTTACGCTGACCGCCACAGCTCAAAACGTCGCGAGCGGCGCGGAAGTGCGTCTGCAACGAAACGTGCAGACGGTCGCGATTCCCGTGTTTCAGTTTGGAATGTTCTCGGAAACCGATTTGAGCTATTTCCCAGGCCCTAACTTTAATTTTGGCGGCCGCGTTCACACCAACGGCAATTTGTTTCTCGCCAGCGGCGCCGATACATGGTTCCAGGATAAGATCACGGCTGCGGGCCAAATTATCCGTACAAATCTGTCAAACGGTTGGCCGACGAGCACCGGATACACTGGCAACGTCTTCATTCCCACGACCTCTGGCGGATGTTTAGCCAACCCGACAGCCTCGACGGCAACGTGCCGGGCCATCGCAATGAACGAAGGAAGCGTCGTGGGCGGCGCAGGGCCTCCGATGTCTGCCCCAAATCCCAATTGGACGAACATATCAACGACTACATACAACGGTTACATCCGCAGCCAGAAAACCGGCGTGAGTCCGCTGAACCTGTCCATCACGCTCAATCCGGGCACCTACCCGATCGATTTGATCCGTCGCGGATTGCCGAACGAAGATACGACCAACCCCGGCACTCTTGCGCAGAGGTATTACTCCGAGGCCAGCGTGCGCATTTTGCTGTCGGACGATCCGGCGGACATCTCAAATCTGCCCTGTTCTTCGGGCACTCCCCCGACTCCTTTGGCTGCTGGAAGCGTCTTCGGCGGAAACCCAGTCGCAATGTCCGGCGCCACGAGCGGAACGTACTCCGCAGTCAACGGATACTGGACCCCATCCACTGACCCAGTGCTCGGCGCGGGCGTCCCTTCCGGCGGGACTCCGACCGCTGGCTATATAAAGATCGAAATTCAGACGGCATACGCCGTGCCGCCGGCACCATGCGGAACCTGGAGGGATGTGACTGCCCAAGTTCTGGGATTGGGTATCGCAGGACGCAACCTTGCTCCCAGCGGGAGTTACGGCTTCTATGGCGACAAATTGCTCGCGCCCATTCTCGGAGGTGCCTGCGCGGAGCCAGACCCGAACGCCATCATCCGGCTCGAGCGGGTGCGCGACAATCCATCGACAGGATCGGGAAATAAGTGCGGAACCGGCAGCGCGAATCCCACGGACTACTGGCCGAATGTGCTCTTCGACACACGCGAAGGCAACGCTCGCGATTTTGTACCTGCCAGCCCCTATAACACGATGCCAGCCCTCGGCGGCGTGATGAACTACACTGAGTTGGACATCACAGATCTTGCGAACTATCTAAGAACTGATCCGACTGGACAATTGGCCAAGGACCCCACCAACAGCTCCTATGACTTCGTTGTTTATTTCTCCGACCGTCGCGGCAATTACACGCCGGCTCCCGTCGCGGGCTGGCCACCGGCTTCGCCTTCAAACCATGAAACGGGCGAATACGGTTTCCAGGACTCAGTCAACTACGCAAACGCGAATGGATGCCCGGACGGTGTTCTGGATCAAGCGGAAACTCTCGATGAGGTGGAGAACGCCGCGAACCAGGCTGTGGGCGGCGCGCCGGAAAGCTACGGTGAGGCTTTGCTTAGCCCACTAATACCTCCTCCTTTGGCGGGCATATCTCCGGCAGGCGGTTCCCCGGTGCTGACCGCGAATCCGAACTGCGGAGCCCCAGCTGCGTCGTCTCCTTCAAATATCTGGCCGGGCAAGTACGTCACGAATTACCAGGAAGCTCGCGAGAACACGCCACTGTTCTTCCGCCGAGCGCTGAAGATTGTGAACGGCGGGACCATCAACTTGGGCACGTGCCCGGACGGCGTTGCTTGCGGCTTGACGCTCGTCTCGGAAAACCCTGTTTACATTCAGGGCAACTTCAATACTCCCGCCGCCGCGTCGATTCTTCCGGCTTCTCCGCACGTCGCCGTCTCGGTACTAGCGGACGCGGTTACATTGTTATCGAGCAATTGGAATGATGTGCGTTCGTTCACTTCGCCCTACAACCCCGGCGGACGACCAGCCGTGACCACCAACTATCGTTTTGCCGTGGCCGCGGGCAAGGGCCTTTCATTTCCCCATCCGGCTGGCACTTATCAGGACTTCGGCACAGACGGCGGAGTCCACAACTTCCTGCGCTTCCTCGAAAATTGGGGAAACCCCGTTAACGCGACCTTGAATTATCGAGGTTCGGTTGTGAGTTTCTACTACAACCGCCAGGCCACGGGCACCTACAAGTGTTGCACCACGGTATATGGTCCGCCCACACGCGGTTACAACTTCGATACGGACTTTCTGACGCCGACGCTGTTGCCGCCGC
>Ga0307374_10005451_pt1 | contig 20554 bp, 18 predicted proteins | sample OX3MG_FD_202532 | JGI IMG/M metagenome (GOLD analysis project Ga0307374, IMG submission 202532) | Soil microbial communities from Risofladan, Vaasa, Finland - OX-3 | ecosystem: Environmental > Terrestrial > Soil > Coastal area > Acid sulfate soil | place: Finland: Risofladan, Vaasa | collected...
GACGGCCCCCGCACAGGCTCGGCCCGTACGGGCGCACCGAGGTCGGGTGCCGGCCGCTCGGGCCCGCTCCGGACCGGCGGCGCCCCACGCCGCCGCCCGACCGACGAGCGCGGGACCCGGGACGACAGGCCACGGACCGACCGGGCGCCCCGTGAGGAGCGCCCGACGCTGCCCACCAAGGCGGCGGGGTGGGGCAACGTGGCCCGCCGCGGGGCGCACCAGGTCAGCCGGCGCGGTGACGAGGAGCGCGCCTGGGACGACTCCGCCGAGGACGAGCGTCGTCGCGGGGCGCGACGGCCGAAGCCCGCCGCACAGTGGACCCGGGACGACGGCGCCAAGGAGTGGGCGGACGACGATGCGCCGAGCCGGAGGGGCCGGCGCCGGAGCGCCGCCGCCACCACAGAGGCCGCCGCGACGACCGCCACCGCAGCCGAGGCGATCGCCTCACTCGGGAACAGGCACGCCCTGCCGCCGGAGATCGCTACGGAAATCCGCAACGCCGCCGACGTCGCCACGGCTCACCACCGAGAGCACCTGGTCCATCTGGCCGAATCGGCCTTCGGCGCCTACGAGCGCAACCGATTCACCGATGCGCTGCGCGCCATCAAGCCCGTGGCCGAAGAGGCTCCCGGCGTGGCGGCCGTGCGCGAGCTGGCCGGGCTGGCCGCCTACCGCGCCGGGCGGTGGCGTTCGGCCGCCGGGCATCTCGAGGCCTTCGGGCGCCTCAGCGACTCGACCGAGCACATCCCGGTGCTGATGGACTGCCAGCGCGCGCTGCACAAGCCGAAGAAGGTGGCCGCCCTTTGGGCCGAGCTCCGGCAGACCTCGCCCGAGCCCGACGTGCTGGCCGAGGGCCGGATTGTGGCGGCGGCCTCGCTGGCCGACGCGGGCGACCTCAACGGCGCCATTGCCATGCTGTCGACGGCGGGGGCGACCAAGGCCCTGCGCAACCCCTCGGAACGGCACATCCGCCAGTGGTACCTGCTGGCGGACCTGTACGAGCGGGCGGGCGACGTCCCCAAGGCGCGGGAGTACTTCGAGCGCCTCTTCCGCACCGACCCCGAGGCCTATGACGTGGCCGAGCGCCTGCGGGGCCTGGGCCCCGAGCGCCGGGCCCGTGCGCCGCGACGCACCAAGGCCAAGGCGGCGACCTCCACCAAGCTCGGGCCGCCCAGCGCCAAGAAGGGCTGAGCTCCAAAAAAGTGGGTGGGGGGCCGAGGCCCTCTCAGTCCTTTGCCTCCGTGGCTGAGCGTCTCAGCCCGAGCGCCCCACTCAGGGTATCGAAGCGGTCGTCACCGCCGGAGCGAGGGTCGTGGTCGTGACCGCGGCCGGCGGGGCCGCCGGCGCCGGGGGAGCGGTGGTCGTCGTGGTGGTCGGGGGAGGCGTCGTGCCCAAGTCCGGCCCCTCCACGGTCACCAGCGTCCCGATCGGGGTCAGCGCCCAGATCAAGGCGGCGTTGGCGTAGCTCATCTCGACGCAGCCGTTGCTCTGCGGCGTCCCGTAGGAGGCGCGGATGAAGCCGTGCAGGGCGTCACCCCCGTTGAAGTAGCTGGCGTAGGGGACGTTGGGATCGTCGTAGGTGGACCCGTCGACGTTGGTCCCCTTCATTTCCGAGAAGCGCACGTGCTCGAAGACGGCGTAGCTCCCGTCGACGGTGTCGGCGCCAGGCGCCCCGGTGTTGACCGGGACGGTGTACTGGACCGTGCCGTTGTTCCAGAGCGTGGCCGTCTGGGGGACGACCTTGTTCACGAGGACGTACACGTACGGCGTGGCGCTGACCTTGTTGTTGATGACGTCGTTGAGCAATGCCGTCCACACCGTGGGCCCGGCCTCGCCGTCCACCCCGATGCTGTTCTGGTTCTCGAAGTCCTCGATCGCCGCCTTGGTGATCTCGTTCATGGTCCCCTGGGTCCACTGCGAGGTCAGCTGCGTGGGCAGGCTGGGCCAGCGCCACGAGAAGCTGCCCGGCTGGTCGAGGGCCAGGTCGGCGTTGGCGGGCGCGGGACCCGTCGGGGAGAAGCCGACCGGCAGGTAGTCGAGCTGGGCCAGGAGCTGTTGGAGCCGCAGGGTGTCGCCGGCGGCCACGCCGAAGGCGACGGTGTGGGAGCTGTTCAAGGTGGCGCCGCTCGTCGACGTCACGCCGTGGGCCCCGCCCGGGATGGTCACCACCTCCTGGGTGTAGGGGATGAGGGGCGAGTCGAGCTCGTAGGTCAGTGTTGTGGCGTTCGACTGCACCCACTTGCCGGCGATGCTCGGGGACAGCGTGGGCGCCGCCTTCTGGAGCGAGACAGGGGCCGAGAAGGTCAGCGTGATGGGCGTGTTGGGCGGTACGTTCTGCGTACCCGCCGCCGGCCTCACGGACTGCAGGGCGAACTTCGCCGCCGAACCACCCGAGCCGCCCGTGCCCGAACCGGCACCGCCGGAGCCCGTCGACCCGTTCGACGAGCCCGAGTGCGTCGGCGACGACCCGCTGAGCGCGAGCACGATCGCCACGGCCGCGACGACGACCGCCGCGCCCACCAGCAGCACCCAGGGACGCAGGCGCAGAGGTCTGCCTTCCCGAGATTCGAGAACGTTCATGGCCTCCGCTCGCTCAAGACGTCGCCTACCTAGCAAACCCAGTTGGCGCCAGCCAGCGTATGGGCCGGATCGCCGACGAACGCGTCAGGGGTGACGGAATTGTGATGAATTTCAGGCGGCATCGGCGTGACGGCGCTTCGAACCAGCGCGAACGGCCCCGGGGAGCCCCGCCGACCCTCCGGTAGCATGAGCGCCATGAGCACGAGCACATCGAGCAGTTCGAGCACCGACCTGCAGGCGCTTCTCGGGGACGAGGCCGACGCCCTCCTCGGGTACACGGCCAAGGCGTTCCCCGCCGAGCACCTCACCCTTCCGGGACCAGATTACCTGAGCGAGGTGTTCGTCAACAGCGACCGCAACCCGACCGTCCTGCGCAATCTCGGGTGGGTGTTCGACCACGGACGCCTCGGCGGCACTGGATACATCTCGATTCTCCCGGTCGACCAGGGCATCGAGCACTCGGCGGCGGCGAGCTTCTCGAAGAACCCGGCCTACTTCGACCCGCTGAACCTCCTGGAGCTGGCGCTGGCCGGCGAGTGCAACGCCGTCGCCACGACGCTGGGGACGCTCGGCCTCGCCTCGCGCAAGTACGTGCACCGCATCCCCTTCATCGTGAAGCTGAACCACAACGCGTTCCTGCACGTCCCCAACACGTACGACCAGATCATGTTCTCCGACGTCCGCCAGGCCGCCGACCTGGGCGCGGTCGGGGTGGGCGCCACCATCTACTTCGGCTCCGACGACATGGACCGCGAGCTGCAGCAGGTGGCCGAGGCCTTCGCCGAGGCGCACCGGCTCGGGATGTTCACCGTGCTGTGGTGCTATCTGCGCAACTCGGCCTTCCAGAAGGACGGGGTCAACTACGAGCTCTCGGCCGACCTCACGGGCCAGGCCAACCACATGGGCGTGACGATCGAGGCCGACATCATCAAGCAGAAGCAGCCCGAGAACAACGGCGGCTACAACGTCGTCGGCTTCGGCAAGACGGACCCGCTCGTCTACGACCAGCTGACCACCGACAACCCCATCGATCTCACCCGCTGGCAGGTCGTCAACTGCTACGCCGGCCGCATCGGCCTCATCAACTCCGGCGGCGAGTCCAAGGGCGACAGCGACCTGGCCCAGGCCGTCCGTACGGCGGTGATCAACAAGCGGGCGGGGGGTATGGGCCTCATTGTGGGCCGCAAGGCCTTCCAGCGCCCCCTGGCAGAGGGTGCCGCCCTCATCCACAGCATCCAGGACGTCTACCTGAACAAAGAGGTCACCATCGCCTGAGCCCGGGCCGCCGCAGGGCCGGCGCCGCCTCCTCCCGGGGACGGGTCGTCCCGCCCCGGGCCGGCGCAGAGATGAAGACTGCATGAAGAAGGCTCCCTGTGAGCCGAGGTTAGGATTGCCTGCAACGAGCAATTCGGACGCAGGGTGTCGCGCGCCGTCGCGGCAGGGTGCGCTGGCCCGCTGGAGTGAGCCAAACCTCTCGACGTCCACGACATGAGACGAGGCAGCCCGTGGCATCGGGAACGCAACACGAAACAGAGATATTGGACCAGGTCATCGTGCGCTTCGCGGGGGACTCCGGCGACGGCATGCAGCTCACGGGGGACCGCTTCACCACGAGCAGCGCCCTCATGGGGAACGACCTGTCCACCTTTCCTGACTTCCCGGCCGAAATCCGGGCCCCGGCCGGCACGGTCAACGGGGTGTCCGCCTTCCAGGTGCACATTTCGGACCACGACATCCTCACGCCCGGCGACTCGCCCAACGTCCTGGTGGCCATGAACCCGGCCGCCCTCAAGGCCAACATCGAGCTCATGGCCAAGGGCACGGTGCTCATCGTCAACAGCGACTCGTTCGAGGAGCGCGACCTGGCCAAGGCCGGGTACGCCGAGAACCCCCTGACCGACGGATCGCTGGCGGCCTACACGGTCTACGAGGTTCCCATGACCTCCATCACCCAGGAGGTCTGCAAGGAGGCCGGGGTCAAGCCGCGCGACGCCGAGCGCTCCAAGAACTTCTTCGCCCTGGGCCTCATCAGCTGGATGTACACGCGTCCCGTGGAGCCGACCATCGAGTGGATCACGCAGCGCTTCGGCAATAAGCCCCTGGTGGCCGACGCCAATACCCGCGCCTTCCGGGCCGGCTACGACTTCGGCGAGACGGCCGAGCTCTTCGAGTCCAACTACGAGGTCCGGCCGGCCACCTTCGAGAAGGGCGAGTACGTCCAGGTCACCGGGAACCAGGCCCTGGCCTGGGGCCTCATCGCCGGCTCCCGGATGGCGGGCGTGCCCCTGTTCTTGGGGAGCTACCCGATCACGCCCGCCTCCGACATCCTCCACGAGCTGAGCCGCCGCAAGGAGTTCGGCGTCCGCACCTTCCAGGCCGAGGACGAGATCGCCGGCATCGGTGCCGCGCTGGGAGCCTCCTTCGGTGGCTCCCTCGGCGTGACCACGACGAGCGGACCGGGCCTGGACCTCAAGTCCGAGACGATCGGCCTCGCCATCAACCTCGAGCTGCCGCTCGTCATCGTCGACGTTCAGCGGGGAGGGCCGTCCACCGGACTCCCGACCAAGACGGAGCAGGCCGACCTGCTGCACGCCATGTACGGCCGTCACGGCGAGGCGCCCCTCCCGATTCTGGCGCCCCAGACCCCGAGCGACTGCTTCGCCATCGCGATCGAAGCGGTCCGCCTGGCGGTCAAGTACCGCACGCCGGTGATTGTGCTTTCGGACGGCTACCTGGCCAACGGCGCCGAGCCGTGGCGCCTGCCCGACCTCGAATCCTTCGCACCGATTGAGCCGGACTTCGCCACCAAGCCCAACCATGTGGACGACGACGGCACCGAGACCTTCTGGCCCTACGTGCGGGACCCCGAGACGCTGGCCCGTCCCTGGGCGCCGCCTGGCCTGCCCGGTCTGGAGCACCGTATCGGCGGCCTGGAGAAGGCCGACGGGACGGGCAACGTCTCCTACGACGGCGTGAACCACGAGCACATGGTGCACCTGCGTCGCGACAAGATCACCGGGATTGCCGACGACATCCCGTTGGCCGAGGTCAACGACGAGACCGGGGACGCGCAGCTGCTGTTGGTGAGCTGGGGCTCCACCTACGCCGCCGTGGCCGCAGGTGTGAAGCGCATCCGGGCCCGCGGCATGAAGGCGGCCCATCTCCACCTGCGCCATCTCTATCCGCTGCCGCCGAACCTGGGCGAGGAACTGCACCGCTACACCCAGGTGCTCGTCCCCGAGATCAACCTTGGCCAGCTCAGCCGCATCCTGCGGGCCGAGTACCTGGTGGACGCCCAGACCATGTCGAAAATGCAAGGCGTACCATTCCGCGTCGGAGAGATCGAGGCAGCCATCACGGCGCTGCTCGGAGGGAAGTCATGAGCGAGTCCAACGGCTCCACCGCCACCGCCATCCCCGTCACCGCGCGGAAGGACTGGACCAGCGACCAGGAGGTGCGCTGGTGCCCGGGCTGTGGCGACTACTCCATTCTTGCCGCCGTCCAGATGCTCATGCCCGACCTCGGCGTGCGTCGGGAGAACACGGTGTTCCTGTCGGGCATCGGCTGTGCCGCCCGCTTCCCGTACTACATGAGCACCTACGGCATGCACTCCATTCACGGGCGGGCGCCGGCCATCGCCACCGGCCTGGCCACGACGCGGCCCGACCTCGACGTCTGGGTCATCTCCGGTGACGGCGACGCCCTTTCCATCGGCGGCAACCACCTCATTCATGCGCTGCGTCGCAACGTGCGGTTGAACATCTTGATGTTCAACAACCAGATCTACGGGCTGACCAAGGGTCAATACTCCCCGACGTCAGAGGTGGCCAAGGTCACCAAGTCGACCCCGTTCGGCTCCGTCGACACGCCGTTCAACCCGGTGTCACTGGCGCTCGGTGCCGAAGCCACCTTCGTGGCGCGGACCCACGACATGGACCGGGCCCACATGCAGGAGACCTTCCGGCGGGCGCACGAGCACAACGGCGCCGCCTTCGTCGAGGTCCTGCAGAACTGCAATGTCTTCAACGACGGTGCGTTCGAGAAGATCACCGGCCGCGACGTCCGGGCCAACATGCTGATCCCGCTGCATCACGGCGAGCCGATCGTCTTCGGCGCCGAGGGCGAGGAGCGAGGGGTGGTCCAGCGCGCCGATGGGAGCCTCGAGATCGTGTCGGTGGCCGAGGTGGGCTCCGACGCCCTGCTGGTCCACGACGAGAAGCGGGACGACCCCGGTCTCGCCTTCGCACTGTCCCGGCTGGCCCGGGGGCCCTACGAGCCGACGCCGATCGGTGTCTTCCGCGCCGTCGAGCGGCCCGAGTACGGGTCGCAGATGGCCGAGCAGATCACCGAGGCCCAGGGCAAGCGGGGCCTCGGTGACGTGGAGGCGCTCCTCCGGTCCGGTTCGAGCTGGACCGTCGACTAGGACGAGGCGACGATCTCGCCCAACCGGGTGAAGGAGTTGCAATAGAAGAGCCGTCCTCCCGGGGGTCGCCAGTCGGCCCAGTCGGCGTAGGCGGGGCTCTCGGTGCCCCCGAGCCGGGGTGCCACGTGGTCGATCATGGTGGCGAAGGTCGCTTCGGCGTCCGCGTTGTCGAACTCGTAGAAGTGCATGTACCGGGGATCTGTGGCCGTGGTGTTCTCGTAGACGGAGATCTGCGTGAAGCCCGGAATGGCCGCCGCCGCGATCTGGCGGATGTGGACGAAGTCGCCCCAGTCGCGCAGCTGCTGGGCCAGGTCCGGCGTCCGCGGGCTGATCCACACGATCATGAGGCCCAGCGTCGGCTCGCCGGTGAGGATGCCCTGGCTCGGGCGGGGGTAACGGCGGAAGCAATGCGACTCGGAGACATCCGGCGCTGCGACCGGCGGCTCGTAGCCCTCGTGCGCCTCGACCGCGACGAGCGTGCGCCCGTCGCGAATGCGCTTGGGCAGGTCGGTCCGCTCGAAGGCGGCGTTCTCCCACCACGTCACCCGCTCGACGCCCGGGCGGGTGGCCAGATCCCGGGCGCGTCGGGCGCAGGCCTCGGGGGAGGCGTCGCCGAGCGACAGGTGCAGCAGCGTGGTGGGCCGGTCCTCCATTCCTAGGCCGCCGGCGCGGCCTGGACCTCGTCCCGGATCCGCTCGAGGGTCGTGCGCATGCCCTTGCGGTTGACCTTGCCCCGCGACCACCCCCACACCGCCCAGTACAGGCGCAGGCCGAAGGTGGGGCTCAAGGTGAAGGACTCGGTGACGTCGCAGCCGCCGCCCTCCGACGGGACGATGTCGTAGCGCCAGACGTTGAGTGGCTTGTCGTTGTTGCCCACCCCGAAGGCGAAGGCCTTGCCGGGCTCGCAGGCGGACACGGTGCAGGTCGTCCAGTAGATGGGCCCGATGCCGTTGCGCTTCACGTGGCCCCGGAACCGGGCACCGACGGCGGGCCCGGTGGCGCCGTCGATCCACTCGGCCTCGAAGGTCTCGGGGCTGTAGCTGCCGATCCGGGTGACGTCGCTGACGAGGTCCCAGACCTGCTCGGGTGAGGCGGACATGTGGACGGTCACCGAGTCGTGCACGGGGTCACCTCAGGGCAGGTCGAGGGACCGGAACACCATGCCGGTCCGCGGCTTGGGGCTGAAGAATGTCGTCTTGGGCGGCATGCGACGCCGGGCGTTGGCCCACTCGTCAATCTGGGCGACCGTCACCGGACGGAGGAGGAACGCCGCCTGGCCCTCGCCGTCCCGCAGGGCCTCCATCGCCTCGGTGACGCTGTGACGGTGCATCACCTCGTGGGGCGGTAACGCCGCCAGTGCCGTGGCGATCAGGTTGGAGTCGAGGTCGTTGCCCTCCTGCTCCAGGACCTCGGCGTGGGGGAGCAGGAGGTAGGCCTGACCGTTTGCGACGAGGGCCAGGGAATGGGAGTCGGCCAGGGCCCCGAGCGTGCGGTCGTCGGCCGCGCCGGCCCGGACGACGTCGAACCATGGGGCCAAGGCGGCCACGAGGTCGAAGTCCTCGGGCAGCCCGCTCACGGTGCGGTGGATGGCGCCGACCGTGAGCTGGTCCTCCGCCAGCTCCACGACGAGGGCCATGACGAGGTCGTAGGGGCCCGGGGCGCCCCCGTTGGCCTGGCGCTGCTCGGCCTGGTAGGCCCGGGCGGTCTCGTAGCGGTGGTGCCCGTCGGCGAGCACGACCGGCGCCTTGGCCAGCGCAGAACCGACGGCATCGACGGTATCGGCGTCGCTCAGGACCCAGAGCTGGTGCCGGACCCCATCGTCATCGACCACGTCGGCCACGGGCTCGTCGTCGGTCGGGTCGAAGGTGGCGGTGACCCCGGACGCCATGGAGAGGCCCCAAATGGGCGACAGGTTGGCCCGCGTGGCGCGCAGCAGGTCGAGGCGATCGCTCTTGGGCTTGGGCAGGGTCTGTTCGTGGGGCAGGACGTCGCTCTCCGCACCGGGCTCGGCCAGGCCGAGCGCCCCGATCACCCCCGTTGTGGCCCGACCGGCGGTATCGGTCATCCGGTAGGGGTAGAGGCTGGGCCCGGCATCGGCCACGAGGAGGCCCTTCTCCCGCCATCCGGTGAAGAGGTCGGCTGCGACCTCGTAGCGGTCACGCCGTCCGGACAGATCGGCTTCGGGGAGCTCGACGAGGACGGCGTTGGCCCGGTGCCGTGAGGCCAGATGGGCCCGTTCAGTGGGCGAGATCACGTCGTAGGGCGGGGCGATGACCTGGGCCAGCGGCGCGACGTCGGGCCGGTAGCGCAGGCCCTGGAACGGTTCGAAGCGCGGCACTCGGCCACTCTGGCACACGCCAGACGAGGGCGTCGCGGGGCACTCCGTAGACTCGTGGCGTGGACGACGATGGCCTGGACCGGATCCTCACCGCTCCCAATGTCATCACCATGGTGCGGCTCCTCTGCATTCCGCTCTATCTGTGGCTGCTCTTCGGCTCGCATCGCCAGATTGCGGCAGCGGTCCTCTTGGCCGTGCTCGGCGCCACGGATTGGGTCGACGGTTTCGTCGCCCGGCGCTACGGCCAGGTGTCGACCTTGGGCAAGGTCCTCGACCCCACCGCCGACCGGATCCTGGTCGGGACGGCCGTGATCTCCATCATGGTCTACGGCGCCGTCCCGCTCTGGTTCGGCCTGGCGACCGTCGCCCGTGAGGTCCTGGTGTCGGCCATGGTGCTGCTCCTGGCAGCACTGGGTGCGGCGCGCATCGATGTGTTGTGGGTGGGCAAGGCGGGCACATTCGGACTCATGTTCGCCTACCCCACGTTTCTCCTCGGTGACGGCACGGCCGGCTGGCAGGAGCCGATCCGGGTCATCGGCTGGATCACGGGCCTGATCGGGCTCTCGCTGGCCTGGTGGGCGGCCGGGAGCTATATCGGCCCCGCCCGTCAGGCATTGCGTCAGGGTCGGGCGGCACGCCGGAGCACCGTATGAAGGCCGTGATCATGGCCGGGGGCGAGGGCACCCGCCTGCGCCCGCAGACCTCCAACCTGCCCAAGCCGATGCTCCCGCTCGTCGGTCGCCCGATGATGGAGCACATCGTGTCGCTCCTGCGGCGTCACGGCATCACCGACATCGTCGTCACGGTGGCGTTCCTGCCCAACGCCATCCGCAGCTACTTCGGTGACGGCAGCGAGCTCGGGGTCTCCATGGTGTACGCCACCGAGGAGTCGCCGCTCGGCACCGCCGGATCGGTGCGCAACGCGCGCGAGCAGCTGACCGAGCGCTTCCTCGTGATTTCCGGCGACGTCCTGACCGACATCGACCTCACCTCGGTGATCGAGTTCCACCAGAAGAACGAGGCGCTGGCCACGATCGCGCTGTGCGCGGTGGAGAATCCCCTCGAATTCGGGATCGTCATCACGCGCGAGGACGGCACCATCGAGCGCTTCCTGGAGAAACCGGGCTGGGGCCAGGTGTTCAGCGACACCATCAACACGGGCATCTACGTGCTCGAGCCCGAGATCTTCGAGCGCATCCCCGAGGGCCGGTCCGTCGACTTCTCGGGCGAGGTGTTCCCAGCCGTACTCGAGGCCGGTGACCCCCTGTACGGCTACGTGGCCGATGGCTATTGGGAGGATATCGGCACGACGGCGGCCTATCTCAAGGCCCACGAGGACATCCTCGACGGCAAGGTCGACGTGGACGTCGCCGGGTTCGAGCTACGCCCTGGCATCTTCATCGGCAAGGGCTCCTCCATCGACCCCTCGGTCCGCATCGACTCGCCTGCCTTCGTCGGCGAGAACTGCACCGTCGACGAGGGCGTGGTGCTCGGGGCCTATACCACCGTGGGCGCCAACACCCAGGTGGGGGCCAGGGTCGAGGCGCAGCGGTCGGTCATCGGCGAGAACTCATACCTGGGGCCGGCCGTGCGGGTCGAGGGCGCCGTCCTGGGGCGGTCGTGCGACCTCCGGGTCGGGGCCCGGATCGAGCCCGGTGCTGTCGTGGGTGAGGGGTGCCTGATCGGCGCGCACGCCGAGGTGCGCAGCGACGTGAAGGTCTACCCCTACAAGGTGGTCGAAGCGGCCGCTCAGGTCAATGCCTCCATTGTGTGGGAGTCCGGGGGATCCCGGACCCTGTTCGGCCCCGAGGGGGTGCAGGGCATCGCCAACGTCGACATCAGCCCGGAGCTGGCAGTGCGCCTGGCCAAGGCGTGGGCCTCGGGCTTCGAGAAGGGCTCCTTCATCACCGCTTCGCGTGACACCAGCCGGGTGGCCCGGGTGCTCAAGCGGGCCCTGATGGTTGGGTGCAACTCGGTCGGCGTGAACGTCAACGACCTGGAGGTGGCCACTGTGCCCGTAACGCAGCACCACGTGCGGATGCGCGGCAACCGGGCCGGGATGACGGTGCGGCTCAGTCCGGACGATCCGCAGTCCGTCGTGATCCGCTTCTTCGACGAGCGGGGCATCGATCTCTCCGAGAGCGATCAGCGGCGCGTCGAGCGCACGTACCACCGTGAGGAGTTCCGTCGCGTCACCGCGGGAGAAATCGGGGACATCGATTTCTCACCCCGTACGATCGAGTTGTACACGGCGGATGTGGTCGAGGCGTTCGGCTTGCGCCGGGGCGCCGGGCACGAGGTGAAGCTGGTCCTCGACCTGTCCTACGGCGCGGCCAACTTCGTGATGCCCAACCTCTTGTCGAAGGTGGGCGCAGACGTGCTCAGCATCAATCCGTATGCGCAGACCCCGGGCATGATCGCAGTGGACAGCGCCGTGAGCGAGGCCAGGGTGGCGGACGCCGTGCGCGGCTCGGGAGCCGACCTGGGCGCGGTCATCGACGCCGGCGGTGAGCGGCTGACGCTGATCGACGGGACCGGGCACGTGCTGTCCGACGACGAGGCGATCATGGCCTTCATTGAGTTGTCAACCATCGCCGGGGAGACCGGTGGGGTCGCGCTGCCGGTGACGGCGAGCGATCGCACCGTACGCCGCTGCCGGGAACGCGGCGTCGAATTGACGCTGACCCCGTTGTCGCCGTCGGGCTTGCTCCAGGCGGCCGCGTCGGGCGGCGTGTCCTTCGCGTCAGACCGGCGGGGAGGATACGTCTTCCCGGCGTTCCTGCCGGCCTTCGATGCGGCCGCCGCCTTGGCCCGCCTGGTCTCGCTGCTCGAGGAGAGCCCGAGATCGCTGGCCGAGATCGTGGCGGCCATCCCGGAAATGCCCATCGTGGAGGGCGAAGTGGCGACCCGCATGGAACAGAAAGGCCTGGTCATGCGGACGCTCATGGAGGAGCTGACCGAGGAGGGGGCGGACCTGGTCCTGGTGGACGGCATCAAGGTGGTCTCCGACGAGGGGTGGGCCCTCGTCGTGCCCGACCCGGCGGACCCGGTCACTCACGTGTGGGCCGAGGGCGCCGACCCCGTCTCGTCCGAGGCGTTGGTGGCGACGTACGCCGAACGGATCGCCCGGACTTTGCCCTGAATTTCGGGCCTGCAGCCACTACCGGTGGTCCGGTATGGTCGCCCCCCATGAACATCCCCGACGACCTCCGATATTCACCGGAGCACGAGTGGGTCCGCCAAGAGGGAAACACCGTGCGGATCGGCATCACCGACTACGCCCAGGACGCACTGGGGGACATCGTGTTCGTCGACCTGCCTGCCGTCGGGACCGAGGTCGAGGCCGGCGGACAGCTCGGCGAGGTCGAGTCGACGAAGTCGGTGTCTGAGGTCTATACGCCGCTGGCCGGAACGGTGACTGCCGTGAACGAATCGCTCACGGCTGGACCCGAGACGATCAACCAGGATCCCTATGGCGAAGGATGGCTCTGCGAACTGGAGCTCGCGGCGAATGCGGATCCGGGCAGCCTCCTCGACGCGGTCGCCTACGGTGACCTGACCGCCGACTGACCTGGCGTTCGGGGGTCTGATGAGGGCAGGAGAAGTCGGTCGTGAGGTGGGGTACCGTGGACGGCGTGTTCTGTCACAACTGCGGGCACCGCAATCCCGAGGGCGTCAACTTCTGCTCCTCGTGCGGAGCCGCGCTCCTCGCGGACGGCGATGACGCCACCATCACGCTGCACCCGACCGACGAGGGTGAGGCGACTGAGGACTACCCGGATGTCACCTCGGTCGAGATCCCGCACGGCGCCGGCGTCCTCGTGGTCACACGTGGGCCCAACATCGGGGCGCGCTATCTCCTCGGCGGGGACATCGTGAAGGCCGGGCGGCATCCCGAGAGCGACATCTTCCTGGACGACATCACGGTGTCGCGCCGCCACGTGGAGGTCTCACCGACGGACGGGGGCTACTCGGTCCGTGACGTGGGGTCGTTGAACGGGACCTACGTGAACCGGGAGCGCATCGACGAGGTGCCGCTCGCCCCGGGCGACGAGGTGCAGATCGGGAAGTTCAAGCTCGTCTACCTGGTGGCGGGCAACGAGTGAGCAGCCGGACCTATCTCTCCATCGGTGACGTCTTGACCCTCCTACGGGAGGAGTTCCCCGACGTCACCATCTCGAAGATCCGCTTCCTCGAGAGCCAGGGCCTGGTCAATCCCGAGCGTTCGCCGTCGGGCTACCGCAAATTCTTCGACCACGACGTGGAGCGTCTGCGTTGGGTCCTCCGCCAGCAGCGCGAGCACTTCCTTCCCTTGAAGGTCATCCGTGACCGCTTGGCCGACGGTGACCTCGGTGACGGTGACGGTGACGGTGACGGTGTCGGAGCCGAGCGACCGAACGGCAAGGCGGTGCAACCGGCGCACGCGGTCGCCGTCGGCGCGTCGGGTCACGCCCAGGAGCAACCCACCAAGGCCGACGAGGAGGCCATGGCGCGCATCCTCGCCGACGCCTCGAGACGGGCGGCGCGTCTCCCCGAGGACAAGCAGGCGCGTGCCGGACTCCAGGTGGTGGCCGAGGCTGAAGCAGTCAAGACCGCCGCTGCAGAGATCCCGGCCCAGCACGAGAACGTGACAACCGCGGCGGCCCCGCAGCGACGGACCGCGGCAGAGCGACGCGCCGACGCCACGTTGAGTGTCCGGCCCGTCGCGCCGACGCGGGCGTCCGCGCCGGCCGCAACGACCGGCCACGGCAACGGCACCGCAGTGGCACGACCGGCGGAAGCACCCGCGGCACCGCGGCGCGACCCGACCCAGGACGAGGCGGGCGCGCGCAAGAGTGACGCAAAGACGCCCGAGGCCGCGCCAACACTAACGCCAACTCCAACTCCAACGCCGGCAGCGAGTCCCGCCGCGCCCGTGGTCACCGGCGCGAGCCTGTCAGCCGAGGAGCTGTGCGCCTCCAGCGGCCTCTCGCTCGACGAGCTGGCCGGCCTGAAGGGATTCGGCCTCGTGGAATGCGTGAGCGTCGCGGGGATCGAGACCTACGACGAGGATGCCCTCACGGTGGCCAACCTGGCGGCGGCGTTCCGCGCCTTCGGGATCGAGCCCCGCCATCTGCGCCTGTACCGGAACGCAGCCGATCGCGAGCTGGGCCTCATTGAGCAGGTGGTGATCCCTCTTTTGCGGCAAAGAAACCCCGAATCTCGCCGGCGGGCCGTCGATGGAGCCGACCAGTTGGCTGCGCTGGGACAATCGATGCGGGCCACCCTCCTGCGCCAGTCGCTCGGCCGCCACCTGGGGGGGTGACGCAGGCCCGGAATCGGGCGCTACATTTCAATCATGGTCCGTGTGCTCCTCCGTGCCGTCAGGGTGGACCTGCAATCGAATACCCCCGTGCTCCTGCTGCAGGAGACCGAGGGTGAGGGGCGCACGCTGCCGATCTTCATCGGCAGTCCCGAAGCAACCGCCATCGCCTATGCCCTGCAGGGAGTGACGATGCCTCGACCGTTGACCCATGACCTGATGAAGGACATGCTCGGGGCCCTCGACATCAACGTCGAGCGGGTGATCATCACCGAGCTGCGTGCGTCCACCTACTATGCCGAAATGCACCTTGTGCGCGGCGAGGAGCGGACCATCGTCTCGAGCCGGCCGTCCGACGCGGTGGCCGTCGCCGTGCGGACCGAGTCGCCACTCTTCGTGTCCGACGAGCTCATGGAGTCCGAGGGGATCATCTTGATGCTCGACACCGAGGAAGAAGAGGACGACACACCCGACGAACTGGTGGGTCAGTTCAGGCAGTTCCTCGATTCTGTGCGGCCCGAGGATTTCGAGGGGTGAGGTCCACCCGCTGGGCGCTCGCCTCTGTCGCGTGCGCCGCGGTCGTGTTCGCCGCGTGTAGCAGCAGTCCGAGCAAGCCCAAGAACGTCACGACGACGACACGCGCCACCAGCTCGACGAAGTCCGCCCCGAGCACGACCAGCACCACGGCCGCCTCCACCACGACATCCACGGGCACGACCACGACCGCGTGTAGCCACATCACGGCGTCTCCCGGCCAGGCGCAAGGTGCCGCAGGCACAATCACCGGCCTCGTCACCATCACCAACACCGGGACCACCGCATGCACGGTGAACGGCTATCCGACCATGTCGCTCTTCTCCGGCAGCGGGGCGCCGCTTACCGTCACGATGGTCAACGGGCTCACTGTCACCGTCTCGAGCGCGGCCAATGCGCCCCCGTCATCGGTCTCGGTGGCGCCGTCCTCGACGGCGCAGTTCGCGTACCAGTACTCGGACGTACCGGTTGGCTCGGAGACGAGTTGTCCCACGTCCGAGGCCGCTTCAGTGACCATGCCCGGATCGTCGACGGCCTCCTCGACGTTCCAGCTGGCCATCGGGCCCTGTGGCAACGGGACGATCAAGGTGTCGCCCGTTTACTCCGGCTGACGACACGCCGCTCCGGGCGTCTATTGCGTCAGGGCGGGGTTGACCAGGATGCGGCCGCGCACGGCCGCATCCAGCACGCGGTCGAGGGCCGCGGTGAGCTCGTGGAGCCCGATCTCCTCGTTCACCATCTCCTCACAGTGCTGCAAAGGGAACGAGTCGGCCATGTCCCGCCAGAGAGCCCGGCGCTCCTCGATCGGCGTCGCCACGGTGTCGATCCCCAACAGGGCGACGCCACGCACAATGAACGGATAGACGGTGGTGGCCAGCTCGTTGCCTCCGGTCAACCCGCTCGCTGCCACCGCGCCGCCGTAGCGAACGGTGCGTAGCGCTTCAGCCAGCGACCTCCCGCCGACGCAGTCGACGACGCCGGCCCAGAGCTGGGGCCCCAGGGCGCGTCCGTCGTCTTCGGAGAATTCGCGTCCCACGACCCGCGTGGCCCCGAGCTGCTGCAGGTAGTCGTGTTCCGTGGTCTTCCCTGAAGATGCCACGACCTCGAACCCGGCGTGAGCCAAGAGCGCGACCGCGGCACTCCCGACGCCGCCGGAGGCACCGGTCACGAGAATGGGCCCGTCCTCGGGGTTCGTTCCGTGGTGGACGAGGCGGCGGAGTGACAACAGGGCGGTCGAGCCGGCCAAGCCGATGATGGCGGCGGTGCGACACGAGAGAGCGTCCGGGAGCGGCACGACCCAGTCGGCCGGGACGCGGGCATAGGCGGCAAAGCCGCCGTGGCGGTCCACTCCGAGGTCGTAGCCCTGCACCAGCACGCGCTGTCCGGGCGTGAACTCGGGAGTCGTGCTCTCCTCCACGCTGCCCGTCAGCTCGACGCCGGGGACGAGCGGGAAGACCCGGGCGACGCGGTTCCCGGGTCGGGTGACCATGGCGTCCTTGAAGTTGATGGCGGACCACTCGACCCGGATGAGCACCTCGCCCTCGGGAAGGTCGGTGTCGGCCAGCTCGACCACGGCGGGTCGGATGACCGCTCCGGCCTTGGAGAGCAGGTAGGCCGCGAAGCGCACGGGCTCACTGTAGAGGGCTGAGCCGCCGCCTTCCTGCGATTCGGCTTGCACCGGGTACGTTCGGAACGTGACCACGAGCGCAGACTATGGGGGTTGGGACTCGCCGCTTACGGCGGGCGATGTGGCCCGGGCCAAGGTGTCGCTCTCGGAGCTGTGCTCTGACGGCAGCGCCGTCTTCTGGCTCGAGTCCCGCCCGTCGGAGGGAGGCCGGACCGTCGTCGTACGGGCCGATGGGCAGGGGTTGGCGGATCACTCTCCCGAGGGCGTCAGCATCCGCAGCCGGGTCAACGAGTACGGCGGAGGAGCGTTGTGCCTCGTTCCCGGCCGGTCCGCTGGTGCCTTCGCCTACGTCGACCAGTCGGACCAAGGGGTGTGGCTCTGTGACGGTGCGGCCACTGACGGGGCGATACCCACACCCCTGAGCGGCCCAGCACCGCAGGGCGAGACGCACCGTCACGGTGGCTTGTGCGCCACGGCCGACGGCGCGTGGGTGTTGGCCGTGCGTGAGGCGCACCAGGAGGGATCGACCCGGCCGCTGCGCAGCATCGTCGCCCTCGCCACGGGCTTCGGATCGCCGTGCGAGACCACGCTGCTCGACGGGCACGACTTCTTCGGCACGCCGCGCCCGCACCCCGCCGGCGACCGCCTCGCCGTCGTCGCCTGGGACCATCCGGACATGCCGTGGGACGCCTCGACCGTGCTGCTCCTGCCGCTCGGCCACGCCGCCTGCGCGGAGCGCGACCACGACCACCCGGCGCTCCAGGCATCGGGGCCGGCGCAGCGGGTGGCCGGCGGCGGCTCGGAGTCGGTGGGCCAGGCCGCCTGGGCCCGGGACGGCTCGTTGCGCTTCGTCTCCGACCGCTCGGGTTGGTGGCAGCCGTACCGTCATGGCGGTCGGCCCGGCACGACAGAGGAGCCTCAGTCCTTGACCGACGTGGAGTCCGAGTTCCACGGGCCCGATTGGGTGCTGGGCCAACAGACGATGGCCGAGACGGGCGACGGGGTACTCGTCGCCCGCATGACGGCCGCCGGACGGGACGCGCTCGTCCGATTGGATGACGGGGGACAACCTCAGCCGCTGGCGCAGCCGTGTGTCTCCATCTCCGCGCTGTGCGCCTACGGAGACGGCCTGGCGGTCATCGGCAGCACACCTGACGCGGCGTCGACCGTCTGGCTCTGCCGCCCGGACGGCGGGGCCCACCCCCTGCGCCCCCACACCGCCGTGCCGTTGCGAGCATCGGAGGTGGCGGTGGGGGAGTCCTTCAGCCTCACCGGCCGGTCGGGGCGCCCGGTCCACGGCACGCTGTTCCGCCCCGCATCGGGCGAGGTCCACGGTCCGGCAGGGAGCCCACTCCCGCTGGTGACGTGGTGCCACGGTGGCCCGACGTCGTCGTGCCAGGCCGGGTTCGACCTGACGCTGCAGTTCTTCACCACACGAGGATTTGCTGTGGCCTGTGTCGACTACGCCGGCAGCTCGGGCTACGGGCGTGCCTACCGCTGCGCCCTTTGGGGCGAGTGGGGCGTTGCCGACTCGGAGGACTGCCTCGATGCGGCTCTGTTCCTGGCGGCCCGTGGTGACATCGACGCAGCGCGCATGGCCATACGTGGTGGCAGCGCGGGCGGCATGACGGCGCTCAATGCGCTCGCCGCAGGGGAGGGGTTCGCGGCCTGTGTGTCGTGGTACGGGGTCACCGACCTGCTCGGGCTGGTGGCGACCACACACGACTTCGAGGCCCACTACACCGACCGCCTGATCGGACCGCTGCCGGCGTCTCGCCCGCTCTACGAGGAGCGGTCTCCCATCCACCGGGCGGGCACCATGCGCGGCTCGGTCCTGCTCCTGCAGGGAACGGAGGATCCTGTGGTCCCGCCGGCACAAGCCGAAGGTATGCGGGACGCCCTGGCAGCGGCTGGGACCTCCTGTGACCTGGTCTTCTTCGAGGGCGAGGGTCACGGCTTCCGCCGGGCCGACACGTTGACCGCATGCTTGGAGACCGAATTGGCGTTCTACCTCCGTCAACTTCACCTCTAGGATCCACCGTGGGGGCTCCTTCCCGCGTCTCCCCCTGTGTGCGAGGCTTTTGCGAGGCCATGCTGAACGATTCCGCGACGACCAACCCGACCTGGGCCACGCCCATGGCCGATCAGTGGCAGCGGGCATGGGGCCGGATCAAGCGGATCTCCCCCGAAGTGGGCGACGCGCTGTTGTACGGAGTGAGCGCATTGTTCGCCCTCCTCACCATCTACACGTCGACCAACGCGCTGTATCAGGTGTGGGGACGTATGGCCCTGCTCCCCTTCGCCTTCGGAGCGGTGGCCTCCGCGGTCCTGGCCATCGCGGTGCGCCGTCTCCGTCGGCGTCAACCAGAGCAGGCGCTGACGAAGCGCCAGCACCGGCGCGCCTGGCTGACGCGGATCATTGTGGCGGCGTGCGTCTTCGCCGGCTCGCTCGCCATTCCGATGGGTTTCGAGATCCTGTGGCGGTTCGACCACGTGGCGGGGTCCCACCAGCAGCCCGAGGTGGTGACCGTTGAAGTCGGCGGTCAGGATCTCGTGCACAACAAGGATCCGTATGTCGTGCCGGTCCGGCTGCACCATCCGGCGAAGTACCACCCTCCCGGCCAACCGGACTTCGAGGGGTTCCTGCCCTATCTGCCGGTCATGGCCGTCGCCGGCATTCCGAGTGAGATCTGGCCGAACAACGGGCTGAGTGACGCCCGGATCTTCTTCTGCCTCACGACACTGGCCGTGGCCTCCGTCGCCCTCTACCTGTGCCGGGCCAACGGGCGCCGCAAGATCCGGGCCATTCAGGCGCTCATCATCCTGCCGCTCGCCTCCCTGCCGCTGGCCACGGGAGGCGACGACATCCCCGTCGTTGCGTTCTTGCTTCTGGCCATCGTCCTGGCGCAACGGCGACGACCCCTCGCCTCCGGCGTCGTCTTCGGCATCGCCGCGGCCATGAAGTTCACCGCCTGGCCCCTTGCCGCATTGGCGCTTTTCGCCGCGCGGGGGCGCAATGGCGAGCGCCGTCCGTTCTCCATGCTGGCCGGCATTGTCGTCGTGGCCGTCCCGACGATCTTCCCCTTCGCCCTACGTGGCCCCTTCGCCCTCATCGATGATGTCGTGCTCTTCCCCCTCGGTTTGAGCAAGATCCCGACGACGGCGGCCAGTGCGCTACCCGGTCACGTGTTGGTGAGTGAGTTTCCTTCGATCAGCCGAGCACTGCCCCTCGCCGTCGGCATCATCCTGACGGTCCTGCTGGCGCGGCATCTCTACCGGCGCACGCCGGGCACGGCGGCCGAGGTCTGCACGATCACCGGCGTCGTGATGTCCGGCCTCATTCTGCTGGCGCCTGATCCGCGGATCGGGTACCTGCTCTATCCGATCAACTTCTTCGTCTGGGCCTACCTGCTCGACGAGCCGGCCCCTCCGCCCGACCTGCTACCCGTGGATGCAACGGAAGAGGTCGTGACCGCCGGATCGAACTGACCGCCTCCAGAGCCTCTTCCTCTGACGGCGGGCTAAGCGGGGTCAGGGACCTGGAAGAGCCGCACGGTGAAATGGGTCGTCCCGCGCGGAGGACCACCGGCCGGGAAGGTCGTCGCGTTGACGGTCGCTCCCAGCTCCCAGTAGTAGCCGTCCGAGCCCGCGAGCTTGCCCAGGACCTCGAGCGCACCCGGGTTGTTCCTCGCCGGACCCTGGTCGGAGATCTGCCAGCCGTGGGCCTTCATGTCGGCGGCGTAGAAGGCG
>Ga0307374_10005453_pt1 | contig 20550 bp, 21 predicted proteins | sample OX3MG_FD_202532 | JGI IMG/M metagenome (GOLD analysis project Ga0307374, IMG submission 202532) | Soil microbial communities from Risofladan, Vaasa, Finland - OX-3 | ecosystem: Environmental > Terrestrial > Soil > Coastal area > Acid sulfate soil | place: Finland: Risofladan, Vaasa | collected...
GGTTTCGGGGGTGAGCGCGGGTGGCCTTAGCTTTGACACCCGCGCCAGCATCGCGCCGATTACTTTTGACGGAGAGGAGTATCCGTATAAAGACCCCGGCCGGTGGGGCGACATGCTCAGCCACGATATTCATACCAGCATCATACGACGTGACGGTAAAGAGTATCTTGAGCTGCAGACTCCGCAGGTTGGTTTTAATTACTGGCGACTTGGTGCGCAGGTTGTGGACCCGCCGGCGGCCGTTTCCGACGGGCATCGTTTCACCGTTCGGGTGGTGACGCCTACCCGGGTGTACCGGGAGGTGGTTCGATGCTTTACAGTCACCGGATCGCCTGCCGACCGGCAGATGAGTGAGCTTACGGCGGGTAAGGAAGTGACCCTGGCAGCCATTGGGCGATTCGATCTAAGCATTCTACTCAGCTCGGATCATTACGATGGTCCGATTCCGGTGGAGTTGTGCGTATTTGGAATCAACCCGCCGAATCTGCCGACGCCGGCGCGGGGAAGCGAGGCAGCATACCGCGGCGCGCGTTACGGCCGTTATCAGAGCGGCACAACGGGCGGGCGTTACGGCCGTTATCAGGGCGGCACAACGGGCGCGCGCTACCGGACGGCCGCATCGAGTTCCGCTGAAGGTCGCTATGGGGTGACCGGGACCGGGCCGATCATCGGCAACGTCCGCACCCATATCTATCACAATCCGGGTGATACAAGGCTTCCGGCGGGCCACAATCGAGTCTATTTCAAGACCGCCGCCGAAGCCGCCGCCGCCGGATACCGCCCTGCGAGAGGGACATGATGCGGAACCTCGGCCGTCCCGGAGAGTCTCTGAAATGGCGCGCGCGGAGGGAGGACGGAGGACGGAGGACCAGGGACGGATGGCGCTGAGGGTGTGTGGGTGTGTGAGTGTGTGGGTGTGTGAGTGTGTGGGTGTGTGAGTGTGTGAGTGTGTGAGTGTGTGGGTGTGTGGGTGTGTGAGTATGTGAGCGTGGGAGTATGTGGGCGTGGGAGTGTATCAGGGTGTGAGATAGTGGGACGTGGGAGGGAGAGAGGCTGAAACACCGAAGTAACAGCCGCCTCCCGTACCCCGCGCCCCGCGCCTCGTACCTCGCGCCTGTTCTTCGGGGAGAGGTGTAACCATGAAAAGGAAGATACTGGCGGTGGATGACGAGAGAGCCATCGCCCGGTTGGTGGAGGTGAACCTGGTGCGTCAGGGATACGAGGTCACGCTCGCGTACGATGGGTTAGAGGCGATTGAAAAGATACGGTTGGAACGCCCCGACCTGATTGTGTGTGACGTGATGATGCCGCGGATGGATGGCTTCGAGGTGCTGCGACACCTCAAAGCCGATCCGGCCACACGCGATATCCCGATCATTATGCTAACGGCCAAATCTCAGGACACGGATGTATACAAGGGATGGGCCGGGGGAGCGGCGATGTATCTTACGAAGCCGTTTAACCCCATGGAGCTCACGAGTTTCATCAGAGGCATCTTCCGAAGCGAGGAAGAAGAAAACCGGATACGGATCTGATCTCGGCTGTTTTTCTGACGGCGTGATTAGAGCAGCGGCGCCAGCCTCGACTGGATGGACTCCTTGGATTGACGGCCAATCAGCTCGGACTGGCGCTCACCCTGTTTGAAAAACAGCAGGGTAGGGATTGCCTGGACCCGGTACTTTTGCAGCAGCCGCAGGTTGCTGTGCGCGTTCACCTTCACAAACTTCACTTTTCCGTTATAATCAGCGGCCAACTGCTCGACGATAGGACCTATCGCCCGGCACGCCGCTCAGTCGGGACCGGTAAAATCCACCACCACCGGTTCAGCGGCTTCGATCACCTCGCGCTGAAAGTCCGTATCGGTCACTTCCATCAGACTCTCGGCCATTTTCGCCTCCTGTATCGGGAATTGAACGCGGCAGACCTCGACTTGCGCTGTCTCCGCGGTTTCAGATTTGAATAACCCCTATTTCGACACGAGCCAGCCGGGTCCTCTCGGATAAGTAGAGATCGAGGGAGACAATGCCGGCGACTCTCAACCTCCCGCCGGACTACGGCCTTCGCCGCTCCGCACGCTTTCTTAGCCGGTCGTGTGGATCGAGACTGGTATTATCCATCCTATACCGGAAGAGTTCCAACAAACCCTTCCACCTTCCAAGACCTATCAGATGCGGTGAAAGATAATAGTAATACCAGTGGTCCCATGGATCGATATTGAATGCCTTCCATAACGTTTCGAGAGCCGAGTCTCTCTCACCCAACTCCCACCTGGCTTGGCCCAACATTGCCAGAGCGCCTGGATCGCCCGGCCATGAGTTTCAGATCGCAGATGAATCACACTCCGGCGTACCACCCGGTTACTATGGATCTGGTTTGCGTTGACTGGTTTTCCTTTTCAATAGCAATGTTCGTACTAATCGTTCGTAACAAGAGGTGTAGATGCGCCGGAAAGAGCCTCTCGACCTACAGGAAGAGTTCCGATCCCAGAGCGCCGCGGACTGGTCGGTGTACCGGCCGGCGGCGATGTGGGAGTGGAATGACCATATTGACCCCGCCGAAGTCCGGCGACAGGCTCGCCTGATGATTCAGGCCGGCATTGGCAGCATCGTCATTCGGCCGGCGCCGGGCCTGGAATGCCCGTTCATGAGCGAGGAGTGGATGGATGGCGTTGAAGCCGCCGTCGACGAGGCCCGGCGCGCAGGCATCGGTCTTTGGATTGGTGATGGCGGCGGTCGAATCTTGCCAGCAGAGGGCGGCGCCGGACCTCGGCCTCCCGATCGCCAGCGTAAGGCTCTCCACTTGGAAGCGATTCCAGGCGGCTTCTCAGAGGAACGGTCGGCCGCTTCGCTGCGCCGGGAAACCACTATCGCCTTCTTCTCCGTGCATTTGATCGACGGCAAACTGGTCGACTGTCGACGGGTAGACGCCGCGGCGGCGCCGACGGATGCTGTCCCGCCGGATGACGCCAAACCAACCGATGACGCCAAACCAACCGATGACGCCAAACCAACCGATGACGCCAAACCAACCGATGACACCATACCAACCGATGACGCCATACCGGTCGGTGATGCCGCGACTCCGGGCGAATCCCCTTCGAATGCCGCCGTGCCGGCCGAGAATCAGGCGCCGGCTGAAACGGCCGTCGAAGAGCTCGCGGCGGCGGATATCGGCAGCTTGGACGGGATCGATTCTTCACGGGGCGAACCCGTCGCGCTCCACTTCTTCTGGGAATCGGACGGCGCCGTCGATTGGTTGGACGCTGCCGCTGTCCGGAGCTGGATGGAGAGCGTTCATGAGCCGTTCTACCGCGAGTTTGGCGAAGCCTTTGGAGGAGCGATTCGCGGCGTCTCGCTGGATGGGCCGGAACTCGCCTCGCTGCCCTGGTCTGCGGCGCTTCCTGGCATCTTCAAGGAGCTCTTCCAGCGGGACCTGCTCGAAGCGCTCCCTTCGCTCGTGTATGAAACAGCCGATTCTTCCACCCTCCGGGAAGAATTTGAGCGAGTAGTGTTGACCGCTTTCGCCCGCGCCTGTGTGGATCAGCTTTCCCTCTGGTGCGATCACCGGGAGATATCGCTGACCGGGTTCCTGGACCGGGACTTTTATCCGGGTGCGAAGAGAGCAGGTTTCTTGGAATGCTGCGCGTCAATGCAAATGCCGGGCGTGCTCATTCCGCCCGGGTCGTGGGAGTCGGCCAAATCCGTTGGGACGGTCGTTAAGATCAAAGAAGTGGCGACTGCGGCTCGGCAGCGAGAGGGCCGCGCGCGGGTCGATCTCGCTCCGAAACATGGGATGGATAGCGGCGAAGATCTCGCGTTACTCGGAGCGCGTGTCATCGCGGCTGGGGCTGACTTTATCTGTCTCTACCGACTTCCATATTCGCTCCGCGGCAGGCGCAAAGGAGATCTGTCGCCCGCCGTGCTCCAGGAGACCGCTCTGTCGTCACTGCGGCCGCTGCATGATTCGCTGGCTCGCCGGGTGTTCCTGATGACCCGGGGGAAGTCGGTCGTAGACGTCACGCTGCTTCAAACATCCGGCGCCGAGACGTTAGAACCGTTCTCCCACGCGTTAGCAGCCATTCCCCGTGACTTCGACGTGACGGATGAGCCGATGCTGTCGCGCTGCGCCGCTGTTGAGCAGGGGCGTCTCAAGATTGGGGCCGGTCGGTATCGCGCGATTGTCATTCCCGACCTTAATCGGATCAGTGAGCCGGGGCGGGAGATTCTGGAGCGGTTCTTAGAGGCCGGAGGCCGTGTGATCGGCGCCGCCCCGTCACAGAGCGCCATTGAACCGGACACTCGCCCGGGGGGTCTGCTGCCGCGAGCGCGCCTGGTTGAGCCGGAGGCGGTCGCGCTCCGGGCCGCGCTCGATTTCACGAGTCCGTCGTGGAGATTCGAGAAGCAAGATGGCGGCACGATTGAGCTGCAGTGTCAACAGCGAGATGCGGGACGGTTTCAGTTCTGCATGGTGGTTAATCCCTCAGTCGAAGCCGAAGCAAAAGTCAGGGTGTCAATTCCCGCAGAGGGCCGGCTCGAAGAGTGGGACTGCGAGAGCGGGGTGGTCACACCGCTTGCCGTGGATCAGTCCACCCATCGCTCGAGTCTGAGCATATCGCCCGGTGAAACGCGAATCCTGAGCCTGGATCTTGCCCGCCCGGCGTGGACCGCGGCTCACCGGGCACAGCGGGTCGCCGAAACGGTTGCCCTTGCGTCGGAATGGCGGTTGTCGCTGCGCGATCCGAACGTGATCCGGCTGGATCACTGCGCTTTCAAGCTCGGCGACGGCGAATGGCGTCCGGAAGCGCCGCTCGCGCAGGTTCAGGAGGCGCTCGATCAATCGCCTCACGCCGGTGAAGCGCTGCTGCGCTTTATCGTTGACGCTGCGGGCGGAACGCCGCTCAACCAGACGAGCCTGGTCGTCGAAACGCCCGATCGGTGGGCGATTACGATAAACGGCCGGCCGCTACCTAAGAAAGACGCGGGTCTCTGGATCGATTCTTCCTGGCGCCGCTTCGAAATGTCCCGACTGCTTCAGCCCGGTCGCAACATCATCCTGTTGAACGTAGTCTATCCGCCCGATGATCGAGACCGTGCAGCGGCTATCGCCGGAGATCGTCGTACGCTGGCGCCGCTCTTTCTGATCGGACCTTTTGAGGCGGGATCGTTCGAGGCCGGCGCGAGCGGAGCGGCGAACGCGCCGGGGTTCTCCATCGGGCCGCTCGGTGGAAGCGTGCGCGCCGGCGATCTGCGGCGGCAGGGACTTCCCTTTTTTTGCGGGGCTGCTCTCCTTCAGCAGACCGTCGTCCTGCCGCGCCGCCCGGGCGATAGCGCGGCCCTCGAAATGGATTCCCCGTCTTGCGCCGCATGTCGTGTGCTGATAAACGGTCGTTTTGCAGGGAACATCCTCTCTCACGTCCATCGTCTTGACATTACAGAGTGGATTCATCCTGGAAAAAACAGTATTTCGATTGAGCTGGTGAGCGGCGGCGGGAGCTTGTTTGCCGTTGAAGCGCCAGTGACCACCGGGGAATCATCGGAGACCGCAGATCAGGGGCCCTCTGGCCGAAGGATGACGACCGCTTTTGGGCTCGGACGGACATGGATCCGGTACGCGCAAGCGATAGATGAATGATTTTTGCGTGAGCGGTTGGCCTCTATTCGGCTATACTGAGGACCGGTGATGCCGATGTTTGAGGACGAGGAGCTGCCTGGCATGGAGAGATGGGATCCGCCGCGGAACCCCCTCCGCCAGGATGCCAGCGTAGGACGTGGCGCAGCGGCGCTAGCCGCGTTTCTGAGCCGCAGTCCTCGCCCGGCGGGAGCAGTATACGCTGTGTTCGCGCTCGTTTCCGAGCGCGGAATGCGATACGTCTGTTCGAGTTGCGGCGCCTTCGATTCAATACCGTTTCCCGCGGTCATTGGATCTCCGCCGCCCGAAGGGGTTTTGCTTCCGGCCGGCGCCCCGTCTCCCACCGCGCCGCCGGAGAACTCAAGTTTTCGCGTCGTTTCTACGCCCGGCGCTCTCAGTGGCTGGATACCCGGGATGCCCGATTCCGGGCAAGCGATCTGGCATCCACTGAACGCGGACGATAACCCCGATGGCCTCATCCTTCTCTGGTGGCCCTCGGCGGCCGCTCCGCACGACGCTATCGGCCAGCAGTTCTGTGACACCTTCGAAGTGGCAGAGCCGCTCTTCCGACTCTGGCAGGACGATCAGCGGCATCGGATGCAGTATCATCGTCTGGAGGCGTTGGAGGAATTGTCGTTGGCGGTCGCGGGAACGGTTAACCTTACCGACGCGCTGCTCAAGACACGGGATGCGCTGGTCGGACTCGGGTTCCAGCAGGCCGCTATCTATGTGCTCGATGAAGAGAAGCGGGGGCTCAGGGGAACATGGGGAACCAGGACGGATGGATCCCGGGACGACATCTCTTCTCGTTGGATTCCCCTGACGGAGAACGGCGATCCGGTGGCGAAGGTCGCCCGCGGCGAGCTCGAGTATTACTCCGCGGAGGTGGAATCGGAAGGGTCGGATGCCGCTGGTTTGAACATCGTGGCGCCGCTACGCGCGGCGGGACAGGTGCTTGGCGCTATTGCTGTAACCGTGGCGCCGGAAAGCGCCGCACGGCGAGAAGAGCATCTGCACGTGTTGTTTCCTTTTGCTGCGCATGCGGGTGTCGCGGTTCAACACGCGCTGATGCACGACCGGCTGGCGGAACATCTCCGGCAGGCTGAGGAGATGGAAGCGCGACGGAAACGATTCGAACGCGAAGTCATTCTTTCCGTTACCGATGGCAAACTCTACCTCAGCGAGTTTGCCGAGATTGAAGACAGGCTTGGCGCCGGTCTTTTCTGTTTCCGGCTGAGTTCCCCTGCCTGCGTGGGCGCTTGCCGTAAGAGCAGTTATCGAGTGGCGGAGCAGGCTGGCCTCAGCGTTAGCCGCCGTTCCGAGTTCGAGCTCTGCCTGGGTGAGGCCGCCACGAACTGCCTGCAGCACGCGGGAGGCGGAATCGTGCAGATCTACTCCTGTGAGGACCGCATCCAGGTGCGAGTCTCTGATCACGGCCCGGGCATCGAGTCATTCCTACTGCCTCGCGCCACGCTGCTCAAGGGCTACTCTACCACGACCTCGCTCGGCATGGGATTTACGCTGATGCTGCGACTTTGTGACAGACTTTACCTGGCGACCTCTGAGAAGGGAACGGATCTTTTGCTCGAAGTCGGAATCGAGCCTCGCTCCGAGACTGAGCGAGTCTGGGATCAACTCGGGCTTGGCGCCGAGACCGCTGCCTGATGCCGCCGCCTCGATCTCGATTTACGCTGCCATCCCTGCCAATTAACAGGTTTGCGCCGGCTCGGAACGGTCGCTGAGGATTGGAAACTTATGCGCGTGCATGTCTATTTCTTTGCGAGCCACCGCGATGTCGTTGGCACGGACCAGATTGATCTGGATCTGAGCGATGGCTGTAATGTTGCCGGCGTTCAGAGTCTTCTGGCTGAACGCTATCCCCGGCTAGCGCCGCTGCTCGGATGTTCGCGCGCCTCGGTGAATGAACAGTATTGCGGGTCTGATCGGCTGCTCGCTGATGGCGATCGGATTGCCTTCATACCTCCCGTCAGCGGCGGCTGAACTATTGCAATCTCGCCCCATTCCCTGCAATCATAGATCCATTCGAGGTAAAAGCGTTATGTGGGTTCAGGTTAATGGGAGTTCATGAGGAGCGAATCTTTTCCGATGTTTCAATTAACGAGGGCGCCCATCGAGCTGGCGCCGCTGCTATCGGTGGTTCAACGTGATAGCGACGGCGCTATCACGTCATTTTTAGGGGTGGTGCGCAATCATGCCCGGGGCCGGCGCGTCATCCGGATGGAGTATCATGCCTACGAGCCAATGGCGGCGGCTCTCATTGAGCAGGTGGGTCGAGAGCTGGAGGATCGCTGGAGTGTGAAGGCGGCGATTGTCCACCGGCTCGGCTGCCTGGAGATCGGGGAGGCCTCCGTGGCGATCGTGGTAGCGTCGCCGCACCGGGCAGAGGCGTTCGCCGCCTGCCGCCACGCCATTGAGCGCATCAAAGCCGAGGCGCCGATCTGGAAGAAAGAGTTTTACGAAGATGGGTCAACCTGGGTCGAACAGGAACCGGGCGGCAGCCACTCCATGCCGGGCGGATAAATCGCTCGCTGGCAGGGTGTCCCTCGTAACAGGAAGCGCGCGCGGCATCGGCGCTCATATCGTCCGCCGGTTGGCCGTGTGCGGCGCGGACGTGGCCGTGCATTATCGTTCCTCCAAGCTCCAGGCGATGGATATCGCGCGAGAAATCCGCCAGACTGGTCGGCGGGCGGAAGTTTTTCAGGCGGATCTGAATGAGACCTCGCAGGCCCGCCGGCTGATTCAGGAGGTCTCCGAGACTTTTGGCCGGCTGGATCACCTGATCTATAGCGCCGGACCGTTCCTTGTCAAGCCATTCGGACTACTTACCGATGCCGAATGGGATTCGATTCTGAACAGCAACCTGAAGTCCGCGTGGGCCGCCGAGATCGCAGCGGCGCCGTGGCTGAGGCGGAGCGGACAGGGGCGAATCGTAAACATCGCCGCAAACTCGGCTTACGTCCGCACGCACTCCATCTACGGCCTGGCGAAGGCGGCGCTCATCCACCTCACCGAAGCGCTCGCGGTTGAGCTCGGCCCGCACGTGACTGTTAACTGTATCGCTCCCGGGATGGTCGATGGATCGGCGCCGGATGAAGTAACGGAGCAGACGGTGCTCGAGCGCACGCCACTGCGCCGCCTCGTTACCGCGCCGGAAATTGCAGAGATGTGCGCGTTGATCTGTGGGCCAGCGTTTGCTTCGGTAACCGGCCGAACGATCGTTATGGACGGGGGACGCTGGATCCGCTGATTTTCCCGCCGCCGTTCTCACGTCCATCACGGATATGCGTATGTTTGAGTGAAATACGGGTAAGTCTAGCAGCGAGAGGTAATTCACTTGAAATCAGGCGATCGAGTTCCCACAGGCATTGCTGGACTGGATATTATTTTGAACGGCGGTCTCGCGCCGGGCAGCGCCTATCTGGTTGAAGGTGTGCCTGGCGCCGGCAAAACCACCCTCGGCCTTCAATTCATCTACGATGGCGCCACCCGGTACAACGAGTCTGGCCTGATCATCACGTTCGAGGAGTTTCCGGAGCAGCTCGAGAGAGACGCGAAGACGTTTGGCTGGGACCTGAAAACACTTCAGACTGAGGGCAAGCTGGCGATTATAACCACCTCGCCGGACGCCCTGATCCGGATGATGGAGGAACCGGGCGGCCCGATCGATCAGCTCGCGCGCGCAGGGTCCCTCAAGAGGGTGATGGTCGACAGCATCACCCATTTTCAGACATTGACAAACGACGCCGCTCAACTGCGGGAAGCCGTTTTTGGCTTTATCAACGGTCTGCGCCGCCTGGGCGCCACCACCCTCCTGACCAAGGAGATTGAACGGAACGATCCACGCACGATCCCGTTTGAGGAGTACCTCGTGGACGGGATTATTCAGCTTTCGAACGCCGAGCAGGGACTTCTGCGGCGAATCCGCTGTGTGGAGGTGACCAAGTCGCGAGGACAGCCGCATCTTGCGGGCCGGTCCGGCTTCCGTTTTGGCCCGGCCGGAATCGAAGTCTTCCCACGGCTCAGTTCGAGCTGGGCCGCCAACTCTCGCTGGCTTCCCGAGGTGGACGGCGCCGCGCATGAAGAGCACGGCGATCCTGACCCGGGGTCGTCGGAAATTCACGCTGCTGTCGCCGACGAATCCGCATGCCCGATGCGTATTTCCATCGGCGTGGAGGGCATCGACCACATGCTGCAGGGCGGGCTGATTCGCGGCAGTTCAGCGCTGGTCGTGGGCACTTCGGGCACCGGGAAGACGCTGCTTTGCCTGGAGTTCCTTCACGCCGGTCTCGCTGCCGGTGAGCCGGGGGTGCTGCTTACCATCGAGGAGAACTGTGGTAAGCTCCTCAACTTCGCGTGCGCGGTCGGCCTCGATCTTGGGCCGCACGTGGAGTCGGGGCTGCTGCACGTTGAATGCTGCTCGGCGGCCGATATCACGCCGGGTGAGGCGCTATGGCGCGTGTACAGGCTCGTTCGCTCTCGCAACGCCCGCCGTGTCGTGATCGACAGCCTGAGCGGCCTCTTCGGTGGCGAATGCGCCGACATCGGACTGCTGCAAACATCCACTCAGCACCTGATGCACCTGTTTGAGACGATGAATATCACTACCCTCGTCACGTGGGAGATCCAGTCGATCACGGGCGATCTGTACATCAGCGATCATGGCCTTTCGGCGATTGTCGACACTCTCATTCTGCTGCGATATGTGGAAGCGGGAAGTGAGATGCGCCGCGTGCTCGGGATCATCAAGGCGCGCGGCACGGACCACGATCATCAACTCCGGGAATTCCGCATTACGTCGGGCGGATTTAGAGTGGAATGCAAGCTGGCCGGGTTCTCCGACGTGCTGCGCGGGTCGGCTCGCGGCACGCCAAAGGAGGCTGTCGAAGAGCTGCTGCAGCCGCTTCTCTTTATTCAGGACGTCGCGGGGATGCTCCGCAGTGGCGAGGTCGCTTCAGAACAGGTGGATGGGGCGCTCGAGAGCCTGGCGCAGGAGGCCGAAGGGGTGTCGAACGCGATTCGGACACGCTTCAACTCCGTCCGGAATGATTCGGAGCCCGAGCGATGACGGCGGCGCAAAACAAGGCCGGGTCGGATGGACGCCGGATCCTGGTCGTGGATGATTCGCCGACCATTCGGTCCCTGCTTCGTAAAACGCTGGCGCTCCGCGCCTATGAGGTAGAGGAGGCCGCCGACGGATGGGATGCCCTCGCGCTGCTTGAGCGCAATCCCGCGTTCGATCTAGCGATCATAGACCTGCTGATGCCGCGTCTTGATGGTCTCTCACTCGTCCAGCGGATTCGGAACAACCCTGGCTTTCCAGCAATGCCGATCGTCATTCTTACGGGGGAGGATATCGATTTCGCCGCAGGTCCGCCCATGGGAACCGACGCTGTGTTAGTGAAGCCGTTTGCCCCGCGGGGGCTGCTCGATCTTGTCGGCCGCCTCTGCCTGAAGAAGATGACAGACGCACGCGCCAGCGAGCCGGCAGGTCCCGGATAGCGCCGCAATGAGTGGGCGGGTCGTTCCAATGCCGGAGCGATCGGATGGCGGGAAGATCCGATCGGATCAGATGGCGCCGCGTCTGCTGAGGCTGGATTGACCGGCGAGCTTTGATTCGGAGCAAACCAGCAAGCCCGGGTAATGAAGATGGGGGTGAAGCTCCGCTTTCTCCGCGATGAGCGCAAGAATCGCCCTTCGCGTCTCTCGCGAATACCCCGCGAGATGAACGCCCGCGCGGATCGGCGCGCTCTCATACCGACCGGGAAAAGCCACAACTTCGTACGCCCCCCAAAGCCCTCTTTCCACAAACTGGATTTCACTCCAATGAAGCGCGAGGCTTCGGTTCCAACTGGTAACGCCAAGCCCCGCGTCATCGGTTGTGATATAACAGGGCCGCAGCACTCCGGGGAGCGTGAGCGCCAGATAGGCGAGTAATGGCATGGCCGCGGCGAACAACATCGCTTCGAGGCCGGCCTCGGACACCAACATAAGCACATAGACGGGCAGCGCCAGGAAGAAGAGGGCGATGCCCAATAGCCACCCGAGTTCGCCTCGCAGGCCGCAGAACCAGAGCCGCCAGCGATCCGGCGTCCAGATTCTCACCGTCCCCTGGCTGCCCGGCGCGGCGGCGCCAATCAAAGTCGCGCCTCGAGACCGAGCCTCATTCAACCGATGATACGCCGCGCGGTCACTCTGGGTGGCGCCTACTTTAATTGCTGTCGCCTTATTCTCAAACATCGCCGCGGGCCCCTCTAAAATGGAGCAGTCCTCGCCCGGCAGCCACTCAGCAGCCCCCCGGCGCCCCAAAAACATCGCAAACCCATTACTACAGATCTTATCCGGTTTGCCAGTATTTAACCACCCGCCTGGCAGCATGCGCCTGGCAGTTCCAATCGGTTTCCGGGAACGCGTTCAGGCGTAGGAGAGCCTTGGTGAACCTGCGTTTCATCCGACGGTTATCATCACCCGGCGCACTTCTCGTTTGCCGGTCGTCGTTACGCCGATCTCGGCCTGCCATTTACCCGCCATCACGAACGAACCTTTACCCTGGTACTCGCCGTTCCCAACCGGATGAGTTGTGATTCGGGTCGGCGGCATCTTCATTGCCGGCATGATGAGCGTAATCGTAACGACGGCCCCTGCTCCAAGCGGGGACCGACTGCTCACCGTAAAGGTGGACGGCGTGTAGGCATGGGGTGGCGAAGGCGACACCTCAAGCGAAACAGGCGCGGTGTTTGCCGCCGGCGCGGTCGGCGTTCGAGGCCCCGTCACCTGCTGACCGGGCCGAACCACGTTCGGACAGCCGGTAAGGAACAAGGCGGACAGCGCCGCTCCAATGAATCCGATCCAACGGGTGGGAAGGCACGGGGCCCGGGCGAGGACTCCCCCATTATTGGGGGCCGGGGGGCCTGCGGCGAGGCGCGGGGCGCTAAGTCGTTCCTTCGTCCTCCGTCCTCCGTCCTCCGTCCTTCTCAGCATTCCGAAAATCCACAAGAGTGGCAGGTATGGCAGCCGGCTTCGGCGATAAAGGTCGCGTGACCGCAGGAGGGACAGAGATCGCCGACCGGCAGCAGCGCTTCCGGGAATCCGTGATCCTGCGAATCCGGCTGCCCTCCCGCCACCGATTCCGCAATGGCTTCGGCGTGGGCGCTGCCGTTCCCGTTCGTATGCGGGACGTTGGGCGAGTTGAGGCCGCAGTGCTCTCGGAGGACCTGCGCTACCGCGTCCGCCACGGATCGAACGCGATGTTTGCCGAGGCCCGTGGATCGCTCGCCTCCGATTCCCTCGAGCTGACGGACAATCTGACGCGCCACGTCACGCCGGGAGTGCGGTCCCGGCATCCGCAGCAATAACGAACAGAGGCGCCCAATCGCCTCTGCATCCGCCGCGACGGTGCTCCCGGCCTTGGCAATGTTCAGGAACAGCTCAAAGGCGCCTTCGGCAGTGTCGTTGATCGTTACGTAGGCTTCACCAACCGGAGTCTGTATCTTATACGTGGTTCCCGTGAGCTTGCGGGGCCGCGGCTCGATACGTGAGCTCGCCGGGACTGCGGGCTTCTCCGCGGCGGGCGCGGGCTTGTCGGCGGGCGCGGGCTTCTGTTCGGCGCCCACCAGGACGCCGGAACGGGAGCCGTCCACGTAAATGGTGACGCCCTTCAGACCGTGCTTCCATGCCATGTAATAGAGCTCTTGCCCCTGCTGAACCGTGGTCCCCGCCGGCATATTGATCGTGGACGCGATTCCATGGTCCAGGTATCGCTGGATCACACCCTGGATCTCGACACGACGCCGTGGATCAATCTCCATGGCCGTTACAAAGTAGTCCGGCAGAATTTCGGTGATCGCGGCCGCCCAGTTCCGCTTCTCCACCGTTCGCTCAATGTGCTCCCACCGTGCCAGCGCCTCGCGGTCGGTATGCAGGTAATCGGAGACATTGTGATGAAAGACCGGAAACTCCTCCCATTTATCGCCATTTTGATCCACAAAATCAACGCGCGCGTTTGCGTCGGACGGATTCACCTTTTTGCGGCGCGTGTAGAAGTTCATGAAAACCGGCTCAATCCCGCTCGAACTCTGCGAGAGAATAGACACCGATCCGGTCGGCGCCATCGTCAGCAAGCTGATGTTCCTGCGGCCATGAACGGCCATTCGATCCTGCATCTCCAGCGGGAGCCGCCGTATGAACGCGCAGTCCTTCTCGGTATCCCAATCAAACTCCGGGAACGGCCCACGTTCGATCGCAAGGTTGATACTTTCGTCATAGGCCGAGTTGCGGAATCGTTCAAAGATACGATCTACGATCTCGAGCGCCTGATCGCTGTCGTACCGGAGCCGGAGGCGAGCCAGGGTATCTCCCAGGCCGTGGCATCCAAGCCCGGTGCGGCGCCCATTGACCGCCGAGTCTCGCAGCTTGCCCCAGAGGACTTTTTCTTCTGGCTCGTCCACGCAATCGATAATCTCGGTGAGATGCTCGATTTCGATGTCCACCATGTCGTCCATCATCCGCATTCCCAGTCGGGTGTACTCCTCGAAGAGCGAGAAGTCGAAGTAGGCTTCGGGGGTGAAGGGTTTCCGAACGAAGTTCCTGAGATTCTGGCTGATCAAGCGGCAGCTATCATAAGCGGAGAGAGCAATCTCTGCGCAGGGGTTTACACAGATCGTCTTAAATCGCGGGTAACACTCCGCCGGGAGATTATTGAGGTAGTTATCCCAGAAGAGAAGGCCCGGTTCGGCGCACTGCACTGCGCTCTCGTTGATGAGTTTCCAGAGATCCCGCGCCTTCACCGTGCTGACGAATGACGCGTTTTCAGGAGCGGCGTCAACCGGCCACCGGCAAACCCAGTCGGCGTCGGCTTCTATCGCGTGCATGAACTCATCCTTGAGCATTACGCTGATATTGGCGCCGGTTACCTTGCTGAGATCTCGCTTCATGGTGACAAACTTCTGGATGTCCGGGTGACGCACGTCCATCGTAATCATCAACGCGCCGCGCCGGCCGTGCTGCCCGACCATCCGGCAAACGTGGGAGAAGTAATCGGCGAACGACCATGCGCCTGTAGACGTGCCGGCGGCGTTGGAGACCGGCGCCCCGTCCGGACGCAGCGATGAGATGTCCACACCAACTCCACAGCGGCGCTTGAAGAGGTTGGCGAGATCCTTGCCCGTCTCCATAATGCCGCTGAGATTATCCTCCGGGCTCTCAACGACGACGCAATTCGAAAGCGAGACCTTCACGTAGTGATTCCCAATGCCATACATTGGGCTCCCCTGGGGCACAATATACCGGAAACGGTCCATCGCCTCGCGGAACCGCTCCACCGGACGGGAATTCGGATACTTCGCGTCGACTCGCGCGAACTCTCGCGCGAGCCGGTCGTGCATGTCGTCGGGCGTAAGCTCCGCGAAATGCGGTCCATCGTCCAACGTTTGCCGCAGCGCGTACTTGCTTGTAAAGGTCGACGCGGCGAGCTCGTCGCCGTGGAAGTAGTCAAGGCTGGCCTGCGACACTTCGTCAGACGTATACTTCGCCGCTAACGCCCGCTCCGCCGTGAGTATATTAGCTTGGCCCACAGTACCCTTTCTCCTTCTGTGATTCTACCTCAAGATTGGTTATACGGAACTTCCTCTAAAAGTTCGCCTCAGCCGCATCAAAATAAATCTCCGGCGCCCGTCTGCGGAGATCACAAGAGTATCGTTTGAAACTCGCGGAGGCCGGCCGCGCTTAACATGGAAAAAATGCCGAGATTCGCTGGGCGGCGCCGTGAGCCGCTTAGCGAATCCTCTGCGCCCGAAGTCGCTTCAGGCGTCCTCCCGCGAGGGTGTACTCTGTTCAGCGGGGTCCTCTCGTCGCGGCGCCGGGGTGGCCAGCGCGTCGACAATCTCACGGAACTGCTCGGGATCCTGAAACGCCCGGTAAACCGACGCGAATCGGACATAGGCTACCGGGTCCAGTTTTTGGAGGTGTTCCATCACCATCTCCCCAATTTCTTCGGCGCGCACTTCACGGCGCAGTTGATTGTACAGCGCCCGCTCAATATCGTCGGTGACCCGTTCCAACGTGGCCGTTGAAATGGCCCGCTTCTGGCACGCCGCCTTCAGACCAACCAGAATCTTTGAACGATCGAACGCTTCGCGCCGCTGATCCTTTTTCACAACCATGAGCTGAAGCTCTTCAATCTGCTCATAGGTCGTGAACCTTCGACCGCAGCGAAGACACTCCCGCCGGCGGCGAATCGCCCGTGCGCCGCTTGCTGACCGGGTATCTAAAACTCGGTCTTCTTCGTGACCACAAAAGGGACATCGCATAGCCAAAAACCTGACTTCTCTGATCGATCCTGCTGTCGCGCCGCACGTTTCCTAAACACTATATCTAGTGGGTAGAGTGATCGTAGCACCCAATCCATACCACGTCAACCGGATCTCCAAACTTTTTTGGCTTTATAATTCACTGATGCGACAACAAATTATTTCCAGGCCGCAGCGCTCCCGTTTCCCCCAACACGTTGACGGGTAATAGCCAGGAAATGTGATCGGTCCCGCGCTGTGGATCGTGCCGCGGGCGCCGAGGATCGGTTTGACCGATCGACGTAAAGGCCAATTTTGACAGAGGCGGCCCGATCCCTTCTGCGTTGGTTTTTGGCGGCGCATAAAGATCACACTCGAGTATCGGGGTCTCCGGTTCGGAGGCGTCAACGTGGCTTTTTAATGGAGGAGATTATGCCGGCAAGTGTGGCGCCGATAGCGCCGGCGAGCCGCCCTCGTGGCGATAGCGCTCTCGGTTGGATCAAACAGATTTGGGGTGATTTTACGCGTCAGCATGGCGACCTCGCGGCTGCGGCGGTGGCTCTCTTCGGCCTGCTTTCGCTGGTCCCTATCTTGCTGCTTGCGGTCTGGCTTTACGTGCGCTTTGTAGCGCCAACCCCGGAGCAGGCCTGGGCGACGCTGGCGCCGCATCTCCGTCAACTGCTCGGGGGCTCTGCAAAGAACTCCAGCTCAAACGTGCTGCTTGATGCCGTGCATGGTATGATTCAGACCCGGAATGAAGCGGGCATCGCTGGCGTGGTTGGATTGGCCTGGGCAGGCAGTCGCGTTTTCAATATCCTCTCGGAGGCGCTTAACGAAACCTGGCAGATCGATCGCAATCGGAGCTTCTTGAAGCAAAATCTGCGCTCACTCTGGATGCTGCTCGTTATCGGCGCTGTTTTCGTGCTCTCTGTGGCGTTAGCGGCGATGACGAAATACTCGATAAAATTTCTAACGCCGTATATCGGGAGCGGCACGGCGAACGTGGTTGGTCCAGCGCTCAGCATCGGGCTCAATGTCCTGACCTCGGTTGCGCTCTTCACCATCGTCTATTACTGGGCGCCAAACCGAAAAGTGCGTTGGCAGGCGGCTCTGGTTGGCGGCGCTTTCGGCGGCGTCATCTGGGCGGGTTTCCAGCAAGCCTTCCGATTCTATCTCGCCCATTTTTCACATTACAACCGGGCTTACGGCACGATGGGCGCGTACGTTATTTTAATCCTCTGGGCTTATTACTCCGCGTATATCCTGATTCTGGGCGCTGTGGCCTCGGCCGTCTTCAGCGAGCGGATTTATGACGACCGCGGCCCCGATTCAGTCACGGAGCAGGGGAGTAAGGTCAAGCGGCTCCGCGGCGAGGAGATGGCGCAGAGCGCAAAGAGTTGACAGAATTCTAAGGGATCGACGCCGGGGTTGAGGAACCGACCGGCGTCGAATGATGAAACTCGTGCGGGTGGAGATGGACAAAAACATTGTACGAGTACCAGGCGAGGGTATGGAACGACGCGGCGGCGAGTTCGGCGCCCGCGACCAACTCCCAGACTCCGGCGGCCAGGAACGCGCATGGAATGGCAAGCTTGAGATCGATCCGGCTGCCGCTCCATTCTGATAGGCGGACGTCGGCCCGCCAAAAGCTGCGCATCAGATTCGCGGCAGCTCTGGATGACGGCGCAGGACCCAGCGCGGCGGGCGGCGCCGGTTCTGACGCCTCTCGGTATAGCTCATGCGACTGCAGCGGCTGAGCCTTATCGGAGTCATAGACAACCAGAATGCTGCCTGTTAACGGATTGGTTCGTACCTCTCTCACTCCTGGCGTGGATCCCAACTCACGTTCAATGGCGTCGAGGATCGACGCTCTATCATGCGATGCGTCCAGTCTCAGTCGCGCGCGACCCGGCAGCGAATGGACGAGCCGCAAGACCGGCCGTTGATCCGGATGTGTGCTGGTTCCCAGCGATCTCAACCCGCGGAATCCTCAGCGACGACATGACCTTCGGACGAGTGCGCTTCGGTATGCTCCGCCGCGGCGGTTGTCTCGGCGCCTGCCGCGCTCTTCCGCTCCGTGGATTTCGTGGCGCGGGGATGCCCGGATCCTCCTGACGCCGTTGGACTCTTCCGGCGTTTGCCAGTCGTCGATGCGGCCGACTCCGTATCAACCGTACGCGGCGGTCGGCCTCGACCGCGGCGAGGTGTTTCTCCCGACGTGGCCGCCGCGCTGGCGGCCGCCGCTTTTTTCCGATGGCTCGTTTCGGATCCCGCCGCCTCGGCCGAGGTCTTGCGCGGCCGTCGCGAAGTCTCATGCGTGGTTTCGGCAGCCGCCATCCCATTCGCTTGATCCTTCGCTCGTCGACCGCGAGGCGCCGATTTATCGACCTTTTCGACCACCGAGCCTGGCTTTGGCGCCGCGTCGCGCGCCACCCGCGTCTGTTGGGCTGAAGCTTTCTCAGCTTCGTATTCGTCACGCGCCTCGTCGAACAGCTCTTGCAGCCCATGCGTCGATGACCGCGCCAACTCCACGCCGCGATCAACCGCGGTAAGAGTCGCGCGGATCAGCGCGCGCGCCAGGCTCCGGAGCGGCCGACGAGCGTCGGGCTTCGAGGAACCAGGCATCAGCCGATCCTTCTCGCCGCGGAAGGGGGCGCGAGCGTCAGGTGATTCATGAGAGTCTCCCGTCTAAATGTTATCTCCGCCAGGAACTACAACGGATGTATTTGTCCGCGCGCCATTTGCGGCTGCCTGGCTGGTGTCATACTCCATCCTTGCCTCGGCGTAAAGGTCCTGCAGGTTCTCCCCCCATTCGGCCGCGGTGACGCGGAGTCGCTCAGAGGCGGACAAATAGCCCTTTATCGCCTTTTTCGCTAATGGCTTGGCGCCTCCCGTTAGTGTCGAGGCCAATCCGAGCGTGATACCCACGCCGATGATCCAACCGGCCGACCCACCGATGACTTCTAAGATTTCTTCCATCTCATACACTCCTCAAGCATACACTTGTGAACCAGCCGTCACTCCCGCCGGTGATGAAGTCTGGGAGCGACTGAGCCTGCTGCCCTCGCCGGGCGCGAAAGCGGAGCTTCTGCTCTTAAGTGGCCTTCGGGGACCGCGCGCTTTCGTTTAACAACTCAATAATTTTATCAGTATAGCAGGATGAAACGAATGTCAACGGACGCGGGCGCCTCTCCGAACTTGCCCGCCAGCAGGCTGAGCGCCCCGTACCCCGCGCCTCCCTGGGTGTGCTACACTGTTGGTGTGCAGCCTATCTCACCCGAAGACCTCCATCTGGACCGCACGGCCCTTTCGGTGGCCGATCTGAAAGACGAGGACCCGGACATCGAGTACTGGGCCAACGCCTCGCCAGAGGACCGCCTTCGTTACGTGGAGCTTCTTCGCCGTCTCAACTATGGACATCGGGCTACCGCGCGACTTCAAAGAATTCTTACAGTCGCTGAACTCAAATGATGTCGAATATCTTCTCATCGGCGGGTATGCCGTGGGCTATCACGGCTACCCGCGCGCAACGGATGATATTGACGTATGGGTTCGCGTGACGGAGGAGAATGCGCTCCGACTGGTCCGGGCCCTCGCCGACTTCGGGTTCACGGTACCCGATCTAAAGCCCGAGCTTTTTCTCGTTGAAGGGAAGATCATCCGGATGGGCCGACCGCCCCTGCGGATCGAGATCGCTACCGGGATCTCGGGGGTCTCCTTTAACGAGTGCTATGACGCCCGGGAGACCACCACTTGAGACCACCTCGATCACCTTGGCAACTAACCAGAGCAAACCCAACATCAACAGCATCATCTTCATCTGCTTTCTCCTCCCCCGGCTCTCGGGTCAGCTAACCAGAGCAAACCCTTCGGCGCGTCCGGGTGTGGGATCCTTGAAGATGAGCGGAAAGACGATCGCACAGAGCACGGTGAGAACGCAGGGCACAAGGAAGACGTCGGTCCAGTTCGTGACCGTGCCTACCGTGAACGCCTGCTGAATCTGGCCCGCGACGATGCTGCCGATCCACGTGCCGATTCCCAGCACCACGATACCGATCAGGCTTTGCGCCGATGCTCGGATGTCGATCGGCGCAACGGTATCCACATAGATGAAACCGACAACAAAGAAGAAAACGTAACAGAAACCATGCAGCGGCAGCGCCGCCTCGACCAGCGGAAGCAGGTTCGGCCCGCCGTGCGAACCCATGTAAGCCGCCAGCGAGAAGATCGCGTACCGGAGCGGCCAGGCGATGATTCCCACCACCATCATCTTCCGGACGCCCCAGCGGGGGAGCAGCCACGGCAGCAAGATTGCCATTACAAACAGCTCTCCCGCCTGCGCTAAGGTCATAACCGTCGAGGTGTTAGCCGGCTTGACGCCGAGGTGTTCAAGGAATGGCGAAGTCAGAACGTAATAGAATTGCAGCTCTGTCGCCACGATAAACGAGATGATCATGAAAACCGCGAAATTCCGATCCGCCAATAGGCGAAACGCCCGGCGAAACGCCAGCGGATCGGCGCCTTCACGCTTGGGCGGCGTATTCGGCAAGGCCAGCGAGAACACGGCGAGAATAAGCGAGAATATCGCCGCGATTCGAAAAGAATCCGCCTGTGAGGT
>Ga0307374_10005454_pt1 | contig 20549 bp, 16 predicted proteins | sample OX3MG_FD_202532 | JGI IMG/M metagenome (GOLD analysis project Ga0307374, IMG submission 202532) | Soil microbial communities from Risofladan, Vaasa, Finland - OX-3 | ecosystem: Environmental > Terrestrial > Soil > Coastal area > Acid sulfate soil | place: Finland: Risofladan, Vaasa | collected...
GTGCTCGTCTGGTATGCCGCCTTCTCCGACCATTGCAGCTTGTTTCCCACCGCTGCGCCAATCGCACAGTTCAAGGACGAACTCAAAAGCTTTTCCACTTCCAAAGGCACCATCCAGTTCCCTCTCGATAAACCGCTGCCAACCGCCCTGATCAAGAAAATCGTGAAGGCCCGCGTCCAGCAAGCGACCGACTAATCCCTCGTTCGATTTCGCGAATCCGCCGCTCCGAATCGTTGCGATCGCGGTTAACACGTTGACGCGCGCCGCACCAAAATGATACGAACCTTACCAGCGCGGGTGCAGTTGGCGAAGCGGACTGGCGAACTAAAGGGGGGATTATTCGCATGCCCAAATATTCGATCGATGAACTCATAGACAAAGTCGAGGAATTGCAGAATCGCATCGGAATCATGGAAGACGTGCACGCCATTCGCCGCCTGCAGCACGCCTACGGCTATTACATCGACAAATGCCTCTACGACGAAACCGTCGACCTCTTCGCCGAAAATGGCGAAGTGCATTTCATGGGCGGAATTTTTCGCGGACGCGCCGGCGTTCGCCGCCTCTACATCGAGCGCTTCCGCAAAAATTTTACAAATGGAAAGAACGGCCCGATCTTCGGTTTCCTGCTCGATCATCCTCAGTTTCAGGACATCGTCGACGTAGCCCCGGACCGCAATACCGCCAAAGCGCGCTTCCGCTGCAACATGCAGGCCGGCCTGCACGAAAATGCCGTGGGACGCACGCGTCAGTGGTGGGAAGGCGGCCTGTACGAAAATTCCTACGTGCGCGAGGACGGCGTCTGGAAAATCCAAATTCTGAATTACCGTCCGGTATGGCACGCGGATTACGAAACCGGCTGGGCGCACACGCGTCCGCAGTACGTCGCGTTTTTTTCCGAAACGTATCCCACGGATCCAGTCGGGCCCGACGCGCTGGAAAATCCCAAGCCCGTCCTGTGGCCGGATACCGACGTGCTGCCGTTCCACTATCCCCATCCTGTAACCGGCCGCTGTTTCAAGTAAACTGTCAGGCATTCCGATTCGCGCAGCGCGGCATCATCAGCAAAATCGCGAGAGGTGAGCAAGCATGACCACTAAGTTCCCCGAAGGCTTCGATTACGCCGGCTTCAACGCGCCGATGCGCGTCGAATGCGACATTTACGATCTGGTCGTCGAAGGCAATCTGCCGAAAGAAATTCGCGGCACGTGGTACCGCACCATTCCCGATCCGCAATATCCTCCGCGCATGGGCCGCGACACTTACCTCAGCGGCGACGGGATGATCAGCGCCTTCAAATTCGAGGACGGCCACGTCGATTTCCGCATGCGCTACATCATGACCGACCGCCTCAAAGCCGACCGCAAGGCGCGTCGCGGCCTCTTCGGCCTATACCGCAATCCTTTCACCGACGATCCTCTCGCAAAAGGCGTCAATCGCTGCGTCAACAACACCACGCCGATTTTTCATGGCGGTCGGTTGCTCGCGCTCAAAGAAGACGGCTTGGCAGTCGAGTTGCATCCCGAAACACTCGACACCATCGGCGTCTACAACTACGGCGGAAAAATGCGCAGCCAGACCATGACCGCGCACACCCGCCTCGACGAAGATTCGGGCGAGCTCTACTTTTTCGGCTACGAGGCCAGCGGCCTGGCGACGCGCGACGTTTCCTACTGCGTCGCCAACAAAGAAGGCCAGCTCGTAAAAGAAGAGTGGTTCCAGGTCCCGTACGTTTCGCTGATGCACGATTTCGCCGTCACCAAGGAGCACGCCATTTTCCCGGTGTTTCCCACCACCTGCGATCTGGACCGCCTCAAGGCTGGCGGCGCACATTGGGCGTGCGATCCCAAAGAGGAAACCCACATCGGCATCATGCCGCGCGATGGCAGCGTGAAAGACATGCACTGGTTCCGCTACCCGTCCTGCTCCGCCTTTCATTTCATGAACGCCTACACCGAAGGCAAATTCGTGCACCTCGATTTCGGCATCAGCAAATACGCGCCGTTCCCGTTCATGCTGGAAACGAACCACATCCATCCCACCGCGGAGGACGTGCGCTGGGGCCGCGTCGTGCGCTGGACCTTCGACATGTCCAAGCCCGGCGAAAAATTCGAGGAGTACAATCTCGCGCCCGCCGGCGATTTCCCGCGCATCGCCAATAAAGTTCACATGAAGGACTACTCCATCGGCTACTACGAGCGTTTCGATCCCGAAGCCGGCCCGCCGCAGATGGCCGGGCCCGTCGGAATTGGGTTCAACACACTCAGCCGCCTGGAAGTAAAAAGCGGCACGCTGAAATCGTGGCACTCGAATCGCCCCGTGACGGTTCAGGAAGAAGTGCACATTCCGTCGCGCGCGCCCGGCCACGAAGGATATCTCGCGCTGGTCGCCGATCTGCACGATACGCAGCTTTCCGATCTGCTGGTCTTCGAAGCCGAGCATGTCGACAAAGGCCCCATCGCGACCGCGCATCTCCCGCTGCGTCTGCGCAATCAGGTTCACGGCAACTGGGTCACGGCGGAAGAGCTAGACTACACACCAGCGCCTCGCGAGCATGCCGAAACTGCTCGCAGGTAAAGTCGCCATCGTCACGGGCGCGGGCAGCGGCTTCGGCCGCGCCATCGCCGTGCGCTTCGCCGAAGAAGGCGCCGCCGTCGCGGTTACCTCGCGCACGCAATCGCAGCTCGACGAAACCGTGGCGCAGGTCGCGTCGCGCGGAGGCAAAGCGCTGGCGATCGCCGGTGACGCCACCAATCGCGCCGACGTGGCGCGCGTCGTCGACGAAACGCAGCGCCGCTACGGCCCCGTCTCAATTCTTGTCAGCAACGCCGGACTTGCCGGCCCGTTCGGCCCCATCGGCGAAATCGATCCCGACGAATGGTGGGCATCGCAAGCCGTCCACTTGCGCGCGCCATTTCTTTTCATCAGCGCCGTGCTGCCGCAGATGAAGGAGCGCCGCGATGGCTGCATCATGACCATCTGCTCGCCGCGCGGGAAAATGGTCACACCGAATCTTTCCGCTTACTGCCTGGGCAAAACTTCGCAGATTCGCCTGATGCAGTTGCTCGCCGCCGAGACGCGCGATTTTGGTATCACCGCCGTGGCCGTCGATCCCGGCAGCGCCATCACGCAAATGGCGGAAGCCACCATCAACTCACCGGACGCGCAACGCTGGATGCCGGAAATGGTCGCCAATCTGCGCAAGCTGGTTGCCCAAACAGCTGCCCAGCCCGGCTCGGACGCCATGCTCGAAAAATGCGCCGAGCGCTGCGTGGCAATCGCCGCCGGCCAGCATCCCGAATGGCACGGTCAATACATCGGTCGCAACGAAACCGCCGATGAATGGAAGTGATGCGCGCCAAAGCGCGTTTCCTTTCGCGCTGTTTCGCCCGCGCGAAGTTTTCCATTCTGCGTCACGAAAAATCTGCAATCTGAAACACGCGAAAAGTGAGAAACTCCGAACGCACGGGAGGGGGTGGAACACACATGCCAACACGAGCGAAGAAAATGCAATCGAAGGATCGCGCGAGGACTCGTCGCATCGCAGGAAGAAGCGCTAGCAAGAACAGCGCCGACAAAATCCGCAAAATCGACATCTTCACCCACATCTGGCCGAAAGCGTTTCACGACAAACTGCTGAGCGTCGCCGGCAACATGCGCGACATGCACCGCCGCAGCGAAGCCGTCCCGATGATGACCAATCTCGACGTGCGCTTCCAGGTGATGGACAAATTCCCCGGCTACCAGCAAATTCTCTCGCTCGCATCCCCGCCGGTGGACGCCGTCGGCGCGCCCGAAGACTGGCGCGAACTCGCGCGCCTGGGCAATGACGGCATGGCCGAGCTGTGCCAAAAATATCCTGAGCGCTTTCCCAGCTTCCTCGGCGCCATTCCGATGCGCGATCCCGCGGGCGCCGCGGCGGAAGCGCGACGGGCCATCCAGCAACTCGGCGCGTGCGGAGTTCAGATTCCCGCCAACGTCTCCGGCAAATCGCTCGACGCTCCCGAGTTTCGTCCCATATTTCAGGAGCTGGAAAAGCTGGGGAAACCGATCTGGATTCATCCCTCGCGCACCGCGAATATTCCCGATTTCTCCACCGAGCAGAGTTCGCTCTACGAAATCTGGTGGACCTTCGGCTGGCCCTACGAATCGAGCGCCGCGCAGGCGCGCATCGTCTTCTCCAAAATGCTGGACGAGATGCCCGGCCTGAAATTCATTATCCATCACGCCGGCGGCATGGTTCCCTTCTTCGAAGGACGCGTCGGCGCGGGCTGGAGCCAGCTCGGCAAGCGAACATCGGACACCGATTACTCCGGGCTGCTGAAGGAACTGAAGCTGCCGCACCTGCAATATTTCAAAAAGTTTTTCTACGCCGATACGGCCACGTTCGGCTCGAAGGCCGCGCTCGAATGCGCCATCAGCTTCTACGGCATCGGCCACGTGCTGTTCTCTTCGGACGCCCCGTTCGACCCCGAAGGCGGCCCCATGTACATCCGCGAAACCATTCGCGCCATCGACGCCCTCGATCTCTCCCGCGCCGACCGCGAAGCCATTTATTTCCGCAATGCCCTGAAGCTGCTCGGGATCAAGTGACGTGTGAGTGGTAGGTAGTGAGCATTGAGTGGTGGAATGCTCGTCGTGACTCGTGATCCGCGAATCGTGACTCGTGAAGAGCCAATGCTTCGCGCGGGTGAACCGGCGCGAAAGGTATGGGGCTTCGTCGCGATTGTTTCTGAGGGCGCCAAGGCTCCGTCCCCGTAAACCGCAAATGCCGACGGTGTTGAAGTGGCTCCGCGAAGGCGTGCCGCCGCGGGTACGATTTTGGCGAAAAATTGGGAAGAGAAAATGCACCGGGAAGTTCCGCCCTTGCATGTGCGCGGTCGTTTGTTTTCTATGACTTACATGTGTGCACGCTCGATTGACCGTTCCGCCCCTAACGACGTCATTTTTGACCCGTGAATCGCGGTCGGAAAGTATCGCGCGGGTGAGGCTGCGCGAGCGGTAAGGCGTCCGAAGGCACTTGAGTTTCGCGGGGTCGGAACCCCGCGCTCCCGCGCGGGCCCCGCTACTAAAGGCGAAGGCGTCAGAGAGCACGGCTTGTAGCGCTGGCGTCTCGCCGGCGGTTGGATTGTCGCCAAAAAACACGCAAAAACTGTGCGCCGGGACGTTCCGGGTAGACGTGTACCCGGTCGTTTGTTTTCTGTGACTTAGGTGCGTTTCTACTCGATTGACTGTTCCGGGTCGATTGCGGCAGTTACGTGTGGCTAGCGTAAACTGGCTGCAGGGCAAAACCGAGAGAGTCGTGCGGTTGGAACAGGTTCGCGGCAGGCCGGGTCCGGTGGCAGGACTTTGATGGAGCCCGCCGGACGCCCAAAACCGGAGACGTACGAGGCGCACGAAAAGGTGGGGCACTTGGGCGCGCCAGTTTGTGGCGGGGCAAAGACCCCATCCTTCCACGGGGCTCGCGGGAAGGTGGCGCGTCGAAGCGGAGTTGTCCTTGCGGCTCTGGGCGGCCGGTTTGGCGACGAATTGTTCGCCTGCGCGCATAAACACAGATCGACCGTAGCAATTGGCGGTGTCGGTTTCTACTGGTCGGAGGTACAGGTATAGAACGCTTGGCGGTTTCGCGGAAGCTGCTCTCGGATTCAGAGTGCGCAATTACTCCGGAAGTGGATCGATTTCGTGGTTCTGCGGCAGAGCAACACGGGACTGGAACGAGAAAAATCTGTGCGAAAGGTGTTCGCAGTACGGGGTGTTGAGCCTAGCTCTGCGGCGTATTCCGTTCACTAACCGAACGTAGAGTTCGTCTGTGGGCAGCGTGAAGTAAATTTTAAAGTCTAGCGCTAGTGCCGTTAGGCCCTCGCCTCCAAGGTCTTCGCTTGGCTGTACGCGCTGAAGATAGTGGAAGCGGTCTTTCTGGTTCTGCGCGACCCCCTTTTTCCAGTCCTGCCGTCCCAGTTGATCCTGCCGCTGGAGCGTTGCGCGAAGGACCTCTGCTAGATAGACGTCGCAGAGAAGAACGTTTGGCAAGGAACCCTGCTGGCTGGTTTGGCGCCGCTTGTAATCCTGTTCGAGGTCGCAATCCTGAGTGAGGACGACAACGAGTTCGTGAGTAATCGGTGTAACTTCGACCGGTTCCTCGGCAGCCGCCCTCAAGGTCTCGGGTCGAAGGCAGAGTTGAACGACATTTTCCAAGATCTCGCCTTGGCAAAGGCGACCTTCCCTGGGTGACGGGGTGTAAACCGGCTGCGGCTGTCCCGCGGTTGCGGGAGACGTGTGGGAAACTGGCTCGGATTCGGCCAAGCTCTATTCCCTATCTGCGTTGAACTCCGGTCGCGGCGCTGCTTTTCCGATCCTGACCCTTAGATTAAGGGCCGGTGCCACAGGTTCGGGCAGAGATCTCGGCCCGAGAAACTGGATTTCGAGGTCGTGTAGGGTCTCGATCAAATCGGGCAGGGCTTCTTCCGGTAGCGCTGAAATAAGTGCATGGCAGTAGAATCGCTCGATCGCATCGATGGGCGCGGCTTGCGGGGTGCCTTGGGTTTCTTGCGCCTGAAACGTATACATGTGAGCGCCGAACACAGGGCCATTAGACTCTGTCCACGCCACTGATGTTCTTTCTGAGCCGCTCCCCGGAAGATAAGAGCTAATGTAACTCGGAAGCCCCGAGATGGTCATGCAGGAGGGTCGTAATGCACCAACGGAATAGCCTTCCTGCTTCTTCGTTGAAGGAGTCCAGGTATTTGAAAGCATCGCCTACCTCCGTTGTCACTTCTCGAAAGAAATCGCTATCGATTGCGTAATTGCTTTCTTGTTGTTCGCCTTCTTTAATTAAACCATGCAATATCCTAACTTGTCCTTCATTCTCTCCGAGAGAGATGATCACGTCGTGCGCTGAATGTAGTACGGCCTTGGCCAGCGTGGGATCACTCAACTCGCCAAGAATGTGTGGTTCTAGTAGTTGAGACCAATCTGCGTCCTTCATCCCCGCGATATCCTTCCGGATTACATTCCTGTAGCGCAGGCCCACTCGAACCAAGAAACTAGGCTGGTAGGTGGTCATTAGGGCATCCAGAGCCCTTCGCAACCTCTGGCGGAAATCTTCCCAGCGCGAATAGTGGGTAGAGGATAGAGCTAGGAACTCTCGCGTAATCCCAATTTTCCAGTCACGGTCCGGAGTCTCAAACGAGTAGGTCCTGCCCTGGATGAATCCCGGTAATGCCTGACCGAGGGCGCGGGCGATGGCAGGGGGCAGCGGCGGCTGGTCGAAAGTCGTCTCAGTCATCAACGGGTAGTCGCGTCTAATCTTCTCCTGGAACTGCGCGGGCGGCTCTGACTCGATCCTGAGTATTGGAGGGAATTTCAACTGGCAAATGACTTCGGCTAGGGGATTTTTGCTGTAGACAACGCGGGGTGACTCTGGGAACGTCATCGACGGTTGACTTTCTCCAATCCCGGACGGGCGCAGTTTCGGCCTCAGTTGATCAATCGCAAAAGCATCATACGGGCTCTGGCACCCGATGACAAGAGCGCGATTGCCCCTCTTCTGAACAGAACGGATACCCTGATTTCGTGGCGCTTACTGATGGCTTCGCGTCTCGAACGGGCACAGCGGGAAACCCGCGCACCCATGCGGCAATGCGGTAAAATACGGGCACGATGGCGGAGCGATTTTACCGGGCAACTATGAAGATTGGGGACACGACTCTGTTCGGGAGGCTCGTGTTCGGATTTCTGGTGCTGTGCGCCATTGGGGTGGGGGCGGCGGCGGGGCTGCTGTTCGTTTATTCCAGCGACTTGCCGGAAATTCACGCGCTGGAAAACTACCGGCCGATTACCGAGACGCAGCTTTTCTCCGACGACGGGCAGCAGATCGGCACGTTCTCGCTGCAACGCCGCATCCTGGTGACCTACGAGCAGATTCCGCCCATTTTGCGCGAAGCGATCATCAGCACCGAGGACCAGCATTTCGAGCAGCATTGGGGAGTGGATTTCCCGCGCGTGCTGGAGTCGGCGTGGACGGACCTTCTGGCGCGGCGTCCGGTGGAAGGCGCTTCCACGCTGACCATGCAACTGGCCGGCGGGCTTTTCCTGAATCGCGCGGACCGCTCCATGCGCCGCAAGATCGAAGAGACGATTCTGGCTCTGGAAATCGAGCGCCACTACACCAAAGCGCAGATTTTCACCATGTACTGCAACCAGATTTATCTGGGCAGCGGAAATTACGGGATGCAGGCCGCGTCCGAATACTATTTCGGCAAGCGCCTGGACCACATCGATTTGCCCGAAGCGGCGCTGCTGGCGGCCATCATTCGCGGGCCGTATTATTCGCCGGTGAATCATCCAGAGCGCGCGCTGGCGCGGCGCAATCTGGTGCTCTATCTGATGCACCGCGACCACAGAATCACGCGCGCGCAGGAAGATGCCGCGCGCAAGCTGCCGCTGGGGCTGCACATCGAGCCGCAGCGCGACAATCTGGCGCCGTATTACATCGAGGACATTCGCGAATATCTGGAGCATACCTACGGGACGGCAGCGGTGCACGAACAGGGCCTGCGCGTCTACACCACTCTGAATGTGGATATGCAGAAGGCCGCGGACCAGGCGGTGCGCGACGGGCTGCACGAATACGACCGGCGCCATGGCTGGCGCGGCAACCTGCCGAATATTTTCACCGACCACTTGGGCACGCTGGCGAAATATCACAGCGACGATTGGGACGGGCCGATCGAAGACGGCGAGTATGTCACTGGCCTGGTGACGGCGGTGAAACACTCGTACGCGGACGTCAAAATCGGGCGCTACCACGCGAAGCTCACTCCGGCGGATCTGGCGTGGACCGGGTTCAAATCTCCCGAGGAAATTCTGAAGGTGGGCGATCTGGTGAACGTCCACATCAACGCCATGAAGGAAGATGTGGCGGATGTGCAGCTGGAGCAGATTCCGCAAGCGCAGGCGGCGCTAATCGCCATCGACAACGCCACGGGCGAGATCAAGGCGATGGTGGGCGGCTACAGCTTTACGCAATCGAAATTCAACCGGGCCACGCAGGCGATGCGGCAGACGGGCAGCTCTTTCAAGGTGTACGTCTACAGCGAGGCGCTGCTGCAGGGCGCCACGCCGTTCGATACGGTGATGGACGAGCCGGTGACGTATCGCGTGGGCAACATCGACTATTCGCCGCACGACTACGACGACAAATTCGAAGGGCGCATCACGCTGCGGCGCGCGCTGGCCGATTCGCGCAACGTCCCGGCGGTGCGGCTGCTGAATCATGTGGGCATCGAGAACGTGATCGAGCTGGCGCGCAAGTTTGGGATCGTCAGCCCTCTGCCGCCGTATCTGCCGCTGGCGCTCGGGGCCGCGGATTTGACGCTGCTGGAACACACCTCGGCGTTCACCGTGTTTCCGGACGACGGCATTCACATCGAGCCGTACGACATTACGCGGGTGAGCACGTACGATGGCGCGCTGCTGGAAGAGCACCGGCCGGAGGTTACCGACGTGATTCCGCCTCCGGTGGCGCGCACCATGGTCGCCATGCTTGAGGATGTGGTGAATTTCGGCACCGGCGTGCGCGCGAAGGAGCTGGCACGTCCGTCGGCTGGGAAAACCGGCACGACCAATAATTTTACCGACGCGTGGTACATCGGATTTACGCCGCGGCTCACGTGCGGCGTGTGGGTGGGCAACGACAATCCGGCGATCTCGCTGGGCGACAAGGAAACCGGCGCGCGCGCGGCGCTGCCGATCTGGCTGGAGTTCATGCAGAAGTCGCTGAAGGATAAGTCGGTGGACCAGTTCCCGAATGTGGTGCCGCTCGAACAGCAAGCGCCGGAGCATGTGGAAGAAGTGGATACGGCGGACACCGCGCCGCCCGCAGATTCCGCCGAGCAGGGATTTGCGCCGGTAAGCGCCCCGCAGGGTGCGTTGGCCGGAGCACCGGCTGGAGCTGCGGCGGATGTGACGCCCGCAGCTGGCGCGCCAGCGCAGAAGAACGCTCCTGCGCAGAAACAACTCGGCGCACAGCCGCTGCCGAAAGCGAAAGCCAAAATGCCGCCGGCGGCTTCGGCTCGGGCGCTGCCCGCGTCCGCTACCGCAACGCACTAATCGCTGCTATTCCTTGCGAGCGCGAAATGGATCCCAGCCGCCCGGCTGAAGGGCTCGCGCTTGTCCCGCTTCATCAACCAGCAAAATTTTCCGTTCGCGCGTGATTTCGCCGATGGCGGTGAGCTGCGAAAATGCCGGAGCTTGGCGCAGACGCGACACGTTGCGCCGCGACACGGTGAAGAGCAGCTCGTAATCTTCGCCTCCATGCAGAGCCATTTGCAGAGCGATGTCCGGCGTGTTCGCGGCAGCAGGCGATAGACGGCGCGCGACGCGCTCGGGAATCTGCACGCAAGGAATGCGCCGCGCGTCGAGCTTCGCGCCAGCCCCGCTCGCGTTGCACAGGCGCGCGAGGTCGATGGATAACCCGTCGGAAATGTCCATCATCGCCGAGGCGATTCGGTGCTGCGCGAGCCACGCGCCTAGTTCCACGCGAATCTCGGGATAGAGATGCGGCTGCAACAGCGCGGCCGATGAGATGAGTGCGCCGGATGGGTTGCGGCTGCTGGCTGCGTTCGCGATGCGGACGCGCTTTGCGCTGACGATGCCGCCGCGCAGCAACTCTAAGCCGAGCTGCGCGCGTCCCAGGCGGCCGCTGACGTAGATCAAATCGCCGGGCCGCGCGCCGGACCGCTTCACGGCGAGACCGCGCGCGACTTCGCCCAGCACGGTAATGCTGATGAAGATTTGGGGCGTGCGCGTGGTGTCGCCACCAATCAGTCGGAGGTCGAGTTTGCGGGCCGCGCGCTTCATGCCCGCGAGGAACTGGTCGAGCCAGCGGCTGACGCAATCTTGCGGCAGCGCGAGTGTCAGCAAAAATGCGCGGGGAGCGCCGCCCATCGCGGCGATGTCGCTGGTGGCGCGCGCGAGCGCTTTGTAGCCGACGGAATCCGAGGGATGCATGTCGCGCAGGAAATGGACGCCTTCGATGAATGCGTCACAGGTGAGAATCCAATCGCTTTTGCCGCCGGGCGAGAGAATGGCGGCGTCATCGCCGATTCCCAACCGGACGCGCAGGCCGTTCAGCCGAGCCGCCGGATTTCGGCCTCCGGCGATTGACGGCAGCGATTTACCGATGCGCGCGATCAGTTGATCTTCCGAGGCCATCCTGTCCTTTAGTACAGTTGTCTGCTAACGCCGGTTTAGGCTAGAGTTCTGTTTGGGCCTGCTCGTGTGGATTATAAGTTCCCGCGCACGCAGACGCGAGACGTGAAAAACGAGGGCGGAGTGGATTGGAGTTGACGCCCCGGCAGGCGGCGGCTAAAATGCCCCGAGTTTCGAACCAAAGCTCTCGGTTCAGACTCTTAGTTTCAATTCCGAAGTGGCAGTCGCGGTGAGACGCATATTGGGGCGAGCGTCTTCATCCCATCCGAAGTAAGCAACACTCAGTCGAGAACTCAAAATGAAGGGCAAATCTTACACGTTTTTTATTGCTTCTAGCGCCTCGGGCGACATGAAACGTGTGCGTGTGCCCTTCTATTTTCTGCATGTGCTTGTGCTGCTTACTGTTGTGGGTGGAGTGACGATTGTAGCGGGCATGGGATCCTATTCGCGGCTGCTGTGGAAGGCGGCGAATTACAATTCGCTGCGCCGCGATCAAGAGAACTTGAAGCAGCAATACGTCGCGCTGCAAACGCAAGTGAAGAGCACGAACCAGCGTCTTCATTCGCTGCAGTCGCTCGCCAGCGAAGTGGCCATGGCTTACGGAATCACGCGCTTTCACGCCACTCCTTTCAATCTGAATAGCGACGACGCCGAGCCAGCCGCCGATTACCAAGAGTCCGTGGACGAATTCAGCTATCTGGAAAAGAACGCGACAGCGGTGGCCATGACCAATGGCGGCGAGCTCTTGCTGCCTGCATCGCAACTAAACGCTCTGGGGGTTGTGCCGACGCTCTGGCCAATTGCGGGGCGCATCACCGCTGGATTCGGCGAACGGATGGACCCGTTCAGCGGCGAAGGCGCGTTTCACTCGGGAATGGACATCGCGTCAACGTACGGCGCGCCGGTGCACGCCACGGCGGATGGGATCGTCCTCCGCGCGGGACTCGACGGAGGATACGGACGCTTGATCGTGCTCGATCACGGTTTCGGCGTCACGACCTGGTACGGGCATCTTTCCGGATTTAACGTACAGCCAGGCATGCACGTGAAGGCTGGAGATGTGATCGGTTATGAAGGCGACAGCGGACGCTCGACCGGTCCGCACCTGCACTACGAAATTCGCATTTACAACACACCCGTAAATCCCTGGCCCTATCTGCGCCGCACCAGCCCGACGGAAACCACTTCTAACGGCGATTGAACGCGGCGTTGGCTCACCCCCTACCAAATGAAAAAGAAGATTAGGGCAGCTTTGCTGACTGCGGCGGGGTTAGCCGCGCTCGGCCCGATATTCGTCGCGCACAGATACTTCCATGAAGAGAGAATGGTGGATGATTGCTTGTCTGGGCGCCACGGTAGTTTCGACTATTCCACGATGACGTGCGATTTGAATGAAAATCACCTGTATGTCCCGTATAGCGTGAGGCATCCTAACGATGGTTCGATTTTTCTGATCGGCTCAGCCGCGTGCGCGTTGTTCTTGTCGGGGTACGCGTTTGTGAAAACCGTCGGCAAAAATGTCTAGTCGTCCAACGCATGGTAAACGACAATGCCCCGTTTATGTTCTGGGAGAGCGCCTTCTTTCGAGCGAACGGCTAAGACCTGAGTGATCGAAAGTTGCCCCAAATTTCCCGGCGGGCTTCGGCGATATCGTCTTCTGCGATCTGAAAGCCCAAATCTTTCCAAAGGCCGCGCAAACTGCGAAGCGGCTTTTTCTCCCAATTCTTTTCTTTTAGGAAGTCGACAAAATCCAGCACTTCCTTCTGTTTTTCAGGAGGCAACTCGCGCAGTTTCTCAGGAACTTGTTGCTCGATGGACATGGGTTTCACTCCCGCGATCTAGCCCGGTTATACGCCCGCCAGCGGCGAATCAAGCGGCGTGCGGCCGAGCTGGCAACAAGGGATGACGATCAGAATTATCGGACGGCAGAGGCGGATTCTGGCGTTGCTGCAGCGGGCGACGCGGACGATTGCTTGCGGAGCCAGAAGGCGCCGGTGGTGACGATCAGCGCGGGAAGCAGGAAGCGCATGCCGTCGCGAAGCAAAGCGGCGGGGCCGGCTTCTTCTGGAGGGCCGACGCCGCAGCCACAGTCGATTTTCAGCCCGCGCCGGTACGCCGAATAAATTGCAATCATGAAGCCGACGAACACCAGGGAAGCCAGGAGCGACGAATAGCGGCGCCAGACTCCGCTGATCAGCCACAGGCCAAGAAAAAGCTCGGCGAACGGCAGGATGTGCGCAACGGTGTTGGCGCCGCCGGGGGAAAGCAGGTTGTACGACTCGACCTGAATGGCGAACAGGGCGATGGACGTCTTCATCGACGCCCAGCTCCACGGAAACCCGGGGATCGGCTTCAGCTTGCCGTAGGCGGCAGCCAGAAAAATCGACCCGAGGACGATGCCGCCGACGATGAGAAGCGACCGCACCAGCGAGCGGCGTTTGACGGGATCACGCACGCAGAGAGCTGCGATCGCGCCAGCCACGACGAAGATGAATCCCCACTCGGCAAGCCAGTTTAGAGCTGCGCCCAGCGTGTCCATTCGCGCGAGCCTACTGGCTTAAAAGCGAATCGAAGAATTGCTTCAGGATGGGCCAGGAAACCGCGCCAGAAGCGGCGGGAAGACGGTGGCCTTTGTATATGATTACGTAGGTGGGCGTGGCCCTCACCGGGATTTGTTCGCCCAACGCCTGATCGGCATTGATGGATTGGTCGAGCGGGCAACTGCCCGGCTGATCGCTGAAAGAGCAGCCCTTCATCAGCGTTTCCACTTTGCGGAAATCGGAGGCGGGCATCGCGGCCGAGATGTATTTCGCAATGTCGCCGCTGGCGCCCCAGGCATCCTGGTTGTCGTAGAGAGCGGCCTCGGCATTGGCAAACTCACCGACGCGCGCGGAGGCATCGACCCAGCGCGCAGCTTCGTAGCCATATTTGTGCATGGGCAGAGGGAAAAAGTGGTGGACGAGGTAGACCTTGCCGGAAGCGACGTAGTCGTTGATCATCGGGCGCAAAGTGTTTTCGTAGAGAACGCGGCACGAGGGGCACTGGTAATCGGTGAACACGACCATGGTGATCGGCGCGCTGCTGGAGCCGTAGGTTTCCAGGGCGTCGCTGGTTGGGACCAATGGACTCACTTGCGGGGCGGCAACACGAGGTTCCGCGCGCAGCGTTGTGCCGAGCACGACGATCGAGAGCACCGCCGCGGCAACAGCCGACTTCCAAATCCATGCCGGCCAATGGCCGCGAAATCCCTGCCGCGAATGATTACGACGTTGCAATGGCGCCTCCCCCTGGAACGCTATTTATCGTCCAACTGCGAACGTGGATTCTAACGCGAAACGTCTGACTGTGCTTTGAGATGTTGGATCGCCTACCACGAAACAGGTAACGCTCTGTGTAAGTATGATGCCGAGAAGAAAGCACGGGTTCGCCGTGGATCCGCGTCGTAACCGAGATGCTTTTTGAAAGTGCCGAAGGCGCAGCACGAGAAGAATCTCTCACGCATCGTGCTCCGGGGAAGAAAGATGGTTGATCGGCTTTGCTGTCCGGTTTAGTCAATCGGGTGATCGCGACGTTCGGAGTTCCCGGCGAGAGCCCACCGGTACGCGCATAGAGCCGGCCACCGCAGTCCGGGCACCTCAGACGCTAACGGGACGTCAGCCAGCGACTGTTAGAGAGTGGGCTAGGGAGCATGATGGAGCCGCTAAGTCCCATAAGAGCAGACTCATAGAAGGCAATATCAAACAACTTGACAATAACACACTCAAGCTCTATTATGACGAGGTACGCGGCGGAAGTGATCTGGCGCGCGACGAGTAACAGCTTAGTTAGGAGCGGATTCCATGAGCAAGATTATCGGCATAGACCTGGGGACGACCAACTCCGTGGTGGCCGTGATGCAGGGTGGCGAACCCGTCGTCATCCCAAACCAGGAAGGAGCACGGACCACCCCTTCGGTGGTGGCGATTACGAAATCGGGAGAACGGCTGGTGGGCCAGGTGGCCAAGCGCCAGGCGATCACTAATCCGGAAAACACAGTTTATTCAATCAAACGGTTTATGGGGCGGCGTTACGACGAAGTGCAGGAAGAAGCCAAACGCATCCCCTACAAAGTAGTGAAGGGGCCGCACGACGACGCGCGCGTCGAAATCGCGGGCAAAACGTATAGCCCGCCGGAAGTTTCGGCGATGATTCTGCAGAAGCTCAAGAGCGCGGCGGAAGACTTCCTCGGCGAAAAGGTGAGCAAAGCGGTCATCACCGTCCCGGCATATTTCAACGACAGCCAGCGGCAAGCGACCAAGCAGGCCGGCGAAATCGCGGGTTTGGAAGTGCTGCGCATCATCAACGAGCCGACGGCGGCTGCCCTGGCGTACGGACTCGACAAGAAGAAGGAAGAGACGATCGCGGTCTACGACCTGGGCGGCGGCACGTTTGATATCTCCATCCTCGAGGTGGGCGAAGGCGTTGTGGAAGTGAAGTCTACCAACGGCGACACGCACTTGGGCGGAGACGATATCGACCAGCGCATCGTTGATTGGCTGGTTGCCGAGTTCAAGAAGGAACAAGGCATCGATCTGAGCAAGGACAAGATGGCCATCCAGCGGCTGAAAGAAGCCGCCGAGAAAGCCAAGATCGAGCTTTCGCAGCTGATGGAGTCGGATATCAATCTGCCATTCGTCACCGCGAACGAGTCCGGGCCGAAGCACCTGCAGATGAAGCTGACTCGATCGAAACTCGAGCAGTTGATGGAAGATTTGCTGCAGCGGACCGTGGAGCCGGTAAAAAAGGCGTTGAGCGACGCGCAACTGACCGCGGACAAGATCGACGAGGTGGTCCTGGTCGGTGGATCGACGCGCATTCCTCGCGTTGTCGACATCGTGAAAAACCTCTTCAACGGGAAAGAGCCTCACAAGGGCGTGAATCCCGACGAAGTTGTGGCGGTGGGCGCGGCCATTCAAGGAGGCGTGCTGGGCGGCGAAGTGAAGGACATTCTGCTGCTGGATGTGACGCCGCTCTCGCTGGGCGTGGAAACACTCGGCGGCGTGATGACCGTGCTGATCCCGCGCAACACCACGATTCCGACGCGCAAGTCGGAGACGTTCTCGACGGCGTCCGATAACCAGACGTCCGTGGAGATTCACGTCCTGCAAGGGGAACGGCCGGTGGCCAGCGGAAACCGCTCGCTCGGGAAGTTCCAATTGCTGGGGATTCCACCCGGCCCGCGCGGATTGCCGCAAGTGGAAGTGACGTTCGATATCGACGCGAACGGCATTTTAAACGTGTCGGCAAAGGACAAGGCGACTAACAAGGAGCAGAAGATCACCATCACCGCGTCCACCGGCTTGAGCAAAGAAGAAGCCGAGCGGATGCGCAAGGAAGCCGAGTCGCACTCCGATGAGGACAAGGCGCGGCTTTCGGAAGTCGAGTCACGCAACAAGCTCGACAACCTGGTGTATCAAGGCGAAAAGCTGATCAAGGAAAACCGCGAGAAGCTGCCGGAAGCGGACGTCAAAACCGGAGAGGAAGCGCTCGAAGATGCTCGGCGCGCCCTTTCCGAAGGCGGTGTCGAGCGGCTTAATTCCGCCGCGGACAATCTGACCAAGGCGCTGCACTCGTTGGGCGAAGCGCTCTACAAGGCGCAGGCTGCGGCAGGAGCTGCGGGCGGCGGACAAGGTGGTCCGGGCGGCCCCGGCGGCACGAGCAGCGACGGCGGCGCGGGTGCGCCCGGAGGAAATGCTCCGCACGGACAAGGCGGGCAGGGCGACGTGGTGGACGCCGAGTTCGTGGACGTGGACGAAAGCAAGAAACCTAACTAAGTGACGAGTGCAAACGGGGCGGGACCGCGATTGATCGGCCGCCCCTTTTGCGCCGCTCATTGGGTGATGTGTCGATGTACTCGCAAAGGCGAGTTTCTAGCCTATGGCAACCGCAACCAAAACCGATTATTACGAACTGCTCGGCGTTCCGCGGAAGGCGTCCGCGAAAGACATCCGGGCCGCGTACCGCAAACTCGCGCGCAAATATCATCCCGACCTGAATCCTGGCGACAAGTCCGCGGAAGAAAAATTCAAGCAGATTCAGGAAGCGTACGAAGTCCTCTCGGACACCAAGAAGCGGCAGATGTACGACCAGTTTGGATTCAACACGCCGGGGCCGGGCGGAGCTCCGCCTCCAGGAGCGGGATACGGTGGCGGCTCACCAGGAGACGTTCACTTCGATTTCGGGGGCTTCGATTTCGGAGGAGGCGAGGCTGGCGGCGGCACGAGTTTTCGCGATCTCTTCAGCCAATTTTTCCGCGGCGCGGGTGCGGCGCAGGGGCGGCCGGAGCGCGAGCGTGGCGATGACCTGGAGTACTCGATCGACATCAGCTTCGGCGAGGCGATGCACGGAACCGTGAAGAAGCTGAGTTTTACGCGGCTGGATACTTGCCACGTGTGCCACGGAACCGGTGCGGCACCGGGCGATGAGAAGACTTGCCCGACGTGCGGAGGTTCGGGGCACGTGACGCAGGTCAGCGGGAAAATGCGATTCGAAGTGACGTGCTCGCGGTGCGGCGGCAGTGGAAAATTGCACAGCGTGTGCCGCAACTGCGGCGGCGAAGGCCGCGTGGCGCGTGTGGATACGCTGGAAGTACGCATTCCACCCGGCGCGCAGACTGGTTCACGCGTGCGCGTAGCGGGACGCGGAAATGCCGGGATGCATGGCGGGCCTCCGGGCGATCTGTACATCATTACTAACGTACAGCCGCATCCATTTTTTGAGCGGCGCGGCGATGATTTGTACACCACGGTGCCGATCACGGTGCCGGAAGCGTCGCTGGGCGCGAAAGTGGAAGTGCCCACGATCGACGGGCGCGCGCAGGTGCGCATTCCACCGGGAACGAATAGCGGCAAGCGCCTGCGTTTGCGCGAGAAGGGAGCACCATCGACCCGACAACCGGGTAAGCGCGGCGATCAAATTATCGAAGTGCAAGTGGTGGTCCCCAAGCCAGAGGATGAGCGAGTGCGCAATCTGCTGCGCGAGCTTGGCAAAGTGGACCAAGAAGACCCGCGCAAGGAACTTTTCGCGCGGGCGGCGGTGTGAAAGTGTTTCGCGGCAGCGAACCGAAAAGCAGATTCCTGGTCGCTTCGCTCCTCGGAACGACAGCGCGTATTTAGGAAATCTCAGGTAAACGTAAGGAACGAAGGAGGCGCACATGGCGGCACGGCAAAGGCGAAGGGCGAAAGCTGGCTACATGATCAGCGCCGTGGCCGAACTGTACAAGATCCATCCGCAGACGCTGCGGCTATACGAGCGCGTGGGTTTGCTGACGCCGTCGCGTTCGGAGGGCAACACGCGGCTCTATACCGACTCCGATCTGGAGCGCCTGGAAGTGATCCTGAATTTGACGCGCGAGTTGGGCGTCAATCTGGCGGGGATCGAAATAATCCTGAACATGCGCGACAAGATGGCGGATATGCAGGAGCAGATGGAGCAGTTCATTAAGTTCGTGCGAAGCGAAGTGGCCAAGAATTTTGCGAATGCGGGCGAGACGCGCGTGCGCAACGCCATCGTGCGCGCCGCCCCGCGCCACGCCATTCGCATCGAGCGTGTGGAGAAATGACGGCGCGACGAGCGTCGTTATCCTGAGCCGCTGAAAGGCGTCGAGGGACTTCTCTCGTTTTTCTATGCCCGGCTCGCGTGATTAAATCTCCCAATACGCTCCCTCTCGAATTAAATTCCACAGGTCTTCACACTTTGCACAGCGCATGCGCTTGCGCGCGTTTCCGTCTGCGCATATTCTTGCTGCATGGCGAGAGCGGATTGTCCCACCTGCCATGGCAGCGGCTGGAAAACCGTAGAACGGACTGCGCAGGGCGCGCAGGCGCTTGCCGCGGATAAGCCCGGCACATCTTCGGCCGGCGAGCCGAAACTCGTTTGGGCGGTGCCGTGCGATTGCATTTCGGGCGACCGTACGGACCGCGCGTTGGCCAAGGCGCGCGTCCCGGAACGCTACCGGCATTGCGATTTCGAAAATTTCGAGACGGATAACGAGATCGAATCTGCTGCGCGCGAGCAGCAGGCGACCTGGAATCGCAGCCTTTCGCAAGCCAAACTGATCGTGCAGCGATTCGCCGCGGAATTTCCGGTGGGTAGCGAACACGGGCTGCTGCTGATGGGGCCGTGCGGCGTGGGCAAAACACATCTGGCGGTGGCGGCGCTGAAGGAAATCGTGCATCGCGGACACAGCGGGCTTTTCTACGATTACCGCGAGCTGCTGAAGGAGATTCAAGACAGTTACAACGCTGAGAGCCAGTCCACCGAAATGGGAGTGCTGGAGCCGGTGCTCCAAGCCGAGATGCTGGTGCTCGACGATTTGGGATCGAGCAAACCATCGATGTGGGCGCTGGAAACGGTGGGACACATTTTGAACACGCGCTACAACGAGAAGCGCGTCACGGTGCTGACGACCAACTTTCTGGATACGGACGCGGCGTCGGCGGCTCCCTCCGCGCCACGAATTGCGGGAATGCGCGCGCCGGCACTCGACGATTCGCTGACGGAGCGCGTGGGCCGGCGGATTCGTTCGCGGCTGTATGAAATGTGCCGCACGGTGGAAATCAGCGCGCCCGATTACCGCAAGGAAATCCGCAACATCAGCCGCCGCGCGTAGCCGCGCGAATCGCCTGGAACAGGGTCGGATTTACATTCTTATTCATTGATAATCATATATCCTGTGCGATTTGCTTCCCTCGCGCTTGCAGTGTACAGTTTGTTTAGAAATTCTCCGACCGCTGCGACCTAACAGGAGAGAAATCCTATGGCGCGGCGGCGAAGCTCCAGCGAGACCGGAGCCGAGGGTTCGGGTGGAAACGCCCGGGCCTCCCATTCGCATTTTGGAAAGGGGAATAAAAGCCAGCGCGCAGGTGGCGTTGCGTTACGCCCAATTCCAAATTCGGAGTTGGGCTTTTTGTTTTTAGCGAATTGCTGGAGAGCGAGAAAACAATGCCGCTGGCAGATAAATTCGGGCGTCCGATCCTAGACCTGCGCATCTCCGTCACCGACCGCTGCAATTTCCGCTGCGTCTATTGCCGCTCGGCCGATCCTGAAAACCATATGCCGTCGAACGAGCTGCTTTCGTGGGACGAGTACGAACGGCTGGCACGAATTCTGGTGGCGATGGGCATTCGCAAAGTGCGCGTGACGGGTGGCGAGCCTCTGGTGCGCGAGGGCGTGGAGGGATTTATCGCGCGGCTGAAGGCGTTGGGAGTGCAGGACCTCTCGATGACCACCAACGCGCATCTGCTGGCGGATCGATGCGATCGCCTGGTGGCAGCCGGCATGGACCGCATTAACATCAG